>OFML01000001.1_pt1 | contig 320328 bp, 303 predicted proteins | sample 1541831 | NCBI WGS metagenome assembly OFML01 (sample SAMN04209237, study PRJEB22552) | human gut metagenome | biome: gut; material: feces | host: Homo sapiens | place: USA: Oklahoma | reverse complement strand
GAAAGTAATAAATAATATATAAAAATAAATTAATTAAAAAGTAGAAATAAAAAAAATAAATAATTAAAATGAATAATTAAGATAAATAATAAAAAATAAATAAAATAAATAAATAATAATAAATAAATAATAAAATGTTAATTAATAATTAATCAATTCTAAAAAGTAATATAACTAAACTATAAAATATAAATATTCTAAATTAGATAATATATATATATGAATTCTTTATTTAGTGTAAAGATGTATGAGAAGTCTTAAAAAAATAAAATCCAATTTATTTTGGATTTTATTTTTTATTAATTTAATTTATTAATTTATTTTTTGATTGTATTGTGTTAGTATTAATGTTTTCTTTTTCAATTGCTGCTTTTTCTTTTAATTTCATTTTTAAATTGTCTTTTGCAACAGTCATTAATAATTTTATTCTATTTGTTTGGTTAGTTTCACTTGCTCCTGGATCATAGTCTATTGGTGATATGTTAGCTTCAGGATATTTTTCTCTAATTGTTTTTATAACACCCTTTCCTACAACGTGGTTTGGTAAACAAGCAAATGGTTGTACACATACAATATTAGGTATTCCATGCTCTATATATTCTATCATTTCAGCTGTTAAAAACCAGCCTTCTCCAGTTTGGTTTCCAATTGATAAAATATTTTTTACTTTATCTTCTAATTCCCAAATATTACATGGTAATAGATATTCTTTTTTAGAATTAGAAAGAGCAATTACAGAGTCCTTTTCTAATATATCTATTAATTTAATTGCAGCTTTAAACAATTTAGCTTTTGTTTTGTCTGTTTTTATTAATTGATTAAATGTTATTTTATGTGTTGCAATAAATTTAACAAATCCCATAAAGTCTGGTAAAATTACTTCTGCACCTTCTTCTTCTAATTTTTCTGCAACATAATTATTTCCAAAAGGATGATATTTAATTAATACTTCACCAACAATACCAACTTTAGGTTTTATTAAAGTTTTATCTAATTCTATTTTTTCAAAATCTTCAACCATTTCATAAATACTGCTTTTAAAATCTTTCATGCTAGACTTTACAACTAATTTTTTACATTTATCTAACCAAATATCAAATAACTTTTTAGTTTCACCCTTATTTATTTCATAAGCTCTATTTTTAGTTAACATTTTTTGTAGTAAGTCTGCATATACAACAGATTTTAATAACCTTTCTATTAATGGAAGAGTAATTTTAAATCCTGGCATTTTTTCCATACCGACAACATTAAAAGATATAACAGGAACATTGGGAAATCCTGCATCTTTTAATGCTTTTCTAATAAATCCAATATAATTTGTTGCTCTGCATCCACCACCTGTTTGAGACATAATTAATGCTGTTTTGTTTGGGTCATATTTTCCAGATTGAAGAGCTTCTATCATTTGACCAGTAACTAATATTGATGGATAACAAGCGTCATTGTTAACATATTTTAATCCTGTTTCAACAGTATGGTTTGTACAATTTCTTAATAATACTACATTATATCCACAAGACTTAACAGCTGTTTCTAATAATTCAAAATGTATTGGAGCCATTTGTGGGACTAATATTGTATATGTTTTTTTCATTTCTTTTGTAAAAATTTCTCTATGTAATTCGTAGTTTCCAAGTTCCATTAATTTATATAACCTCCTTAAAGTAAGCTTTAAGCTTCTTTTAGATTTTGAGAATTGGCTTCTTTTTCACGCTTTTTCATACTTGCAAGTAAAGAACGTATACGTATTCTAACAGCTCCTAAATTGTTAACTTCATCTATTTTTATAAGTGTATACATTTTTCCATAACTTTCAAGAATTTCTTCAACTTGGTCTGTTGTAACTGCATCAACGCCACAGCCGAAAGAGTTTAATTGTACTAATTCCAAGTCTTTTTGTTTTCCAACGAAATCTGCAGCTGCATATAAACGTGCATGATATACCCATTGATTTACAACTCTTAAACGATATTTTAATGTAGCCATATCTGCAATACTGTCTTCTGTCAATACACATAAGCCTAGTCCAGTAATTAAAGTATCTATACCGTGATTAACTTCAGGGTCTGTATGATATGGTCTTCCAGCAAGAACAATGCCTTTTAAGTTATGTTTTTGCATATATTCTAAAGCTTCTCTTCCTTTTGTACGAATATCATTTTTAAAGTTTTGATATTCTTTTTCTGCTTTTTTAGCTGCTTGTATTAATTCTTTTTTAGTAAAGTTGTATTCTTTAAATTCTGGTAAATCCAAAATTGTTTCTGCGAGTGTCTTTGGGTCAAATGGTAAAAATGGATTTAGGAATTTTATGTTATTTTCTTTTAATTCTTCTACATTATTTTTTAATACTTCTGAGTATGAAATAACAATTGGGCAATTATATTTGTTATCTGCTTGTTTAAATTCTTTTCTAGAAAAAGGCATACAAGGATAAAATATTGTTTTTATACCTTGGTCTATAAGACTTATAATATGCCCATGAGAAAGTTTTGCAGGAAAACAAACGGATTCAGAAGGCATAGATTCCATACCTTTTTCGTATGTCTTTCTTGTTGTTTTCTCAGAAATTATTACTCTAAATCCTAAATCTGTTAAAAATGTAAACCAGAAGGGGTAATCTTCATACATATTTAATACTCTAGGAATTCCAATAGTTCCTCTAGGAGCATCTTTTTCTTCTAGTGGTATATAGTTAAATAGTCTATTAAACTTATATTTCATTACATTTGGTAAGTTTTTATCACCATTAATATTTCCAGCACCTCTCTCACAACGGTTACCAGAAATGTATTTTTTACCATTACTAAATTTATTTATAGTAAGTAAACAGTGATTTTCACAAAGTCCACAACGTACATGAGAAGAATCTATTTTTAAACTATCTAATTCATTATTTTTTAATATTGTAGAAGTGTATTCTTTATCATTATTAGTTTCAAATTGTTCCTTTGCAAGTAATGCAACACCATAAGCGCCCATAAGACCTGCAATATTTGGTCTTATTACATTTTTACCGACAATTAGTTCAAAAGCCCTTAAAACTGCATCATTATAGAATGTTCCTCCTTGTACGACGATATGATTTCCTAAAGTAGCAGTATCTCTGACTTTCATAACTTTTTGAATAGCATTTTTTATAACAGAATATGAAAGACCTGCAGAGATATCTCCAACAGAATAGCCTTCTTTTTGAGCTTGCTTAATCCTAGAATTCATAAAAACAGTACATCTAGAACCTAAGTCAACGGGACGTCTAGACTCAATAGCAGATTGTACGAATTCTTCAATTGATAAATTTAAGCTTTTTGCGAAGGTCTCAATAAATGAACCACAACCAGAAGAACAAGCTTCATTTAACATTATATTGTCAATTGCTCCATTTTTTAATTTTATATATTTCATGTCTTGACCGCCTATATCTACAATACTTGTAACTTCAGGCATAAACTTTTTCGCAGCAGTATAATGAGCAATAGTTTCTATTTCATTTAAATCTATATTTAAAGCAGTTTGAACTAGTTTTTCACCATAACCTGTAATTCCGCTAAATCTAATGGTTACGTCTTGTGGAAGTTCATTATACAAAGTTTTTAAAAAATTTATAACACTTTGTAGAGGGTTTCCTTCATTACTGCCATATAATGAATATAACAAATGACCATCATCATCGATTAAAACAAGTTTAGTAGTTGTAGAACCTGCATCTATTCCTATATACGCATTACCTTTATAGGTTTTTAAGTCCTTATTTTCAACTTTATTATTTTCATGTCTCTTCTTAAATTCTTCATATTCTGAATCTGTTGTAAATAAAGGATGCAAAGGTACTGAGGTATCATCATGAGAAGCTTTTAAGACACCTATTTTACTTCTTAATTTTTCTATTGTAATAGCATTAGTATTTACAGAGTCTAATGCAGCTCCTTTGGCGACTAAAAGGTGAGCCTCATCTGGAACGATTATTTTTTCATCTGTTAATTTTAAAGTTTCTATAAATCTTTTTCTTAATTCTGAAAGATAATTAAGAGGACCTCCTAGAAATGCAACATGGCCTCTTATAGGTCTACCACAAGCTAAACCACTTATGGTTTGATTTACTACTGCTTGAAAAATTGATGCAGCAATATCTTCTTTTGCAGCTCCTTCATTTAATAAAGGTTGAATATCGGTCTTAGCAAAAACGCCACAACGAGAAGCTATTGGGTAAATCATTTCGTACTTTTTTGCAAGTTCATTTAAACCAGTTGGATCGGTATGTAATAATGATGCCATTTGGTCTATAAATGCACCTGTTCCACCAGCACAAGTTCCATTCATTCGTTGTTCAATAGATTTGTCAAAATATATAATTTTAGCATCTTCTCCACCAAGTTCAATTACTACATCTGTTTGGGGTATATACTTTTCTACTGCTCTTTTACAAGCAACCACTTCTTGAATAAAAGGCAAATCTAAAAATTTAGCTGCGCTCATAGCTCCAGAGCCAGTTAGTGCAATAGTTAGAAGACTATTTGGATATCTAGTTGCTAAGTTTTCTAATACATTACATACTGTATTTTTGGTATCAGAAAAGTGTCTTTGATAATCTCTATATATTGTATTTCGGTTTTCATTCATTACAACTATTTTTACAGTTGTAGAGCCAACATCTAAACCTACATGTAATAAATTTTCCATATTATATAATCTCTCCTCTAAAATTTACATAAAGTCAATTCTAATCAACTTTAATTGTATACGGAAAAGCTAATTTTGTCAAATAAAAATGACCTTTTAGACTAGGAATTTTTATAAAAAAATTGTAACTAATAAAATATATATAATTTATTAGTTACAATTAATTATATGCTTAGTAAAGATAAAATAAATATAAAATGACAAGCACTACCTAATAAAATGAAAATATGGAAAATTTCGTGGAAACCAAAGTATTTGTTTTTTAAATGTGGCCACTTTAGGCCATATATTATTCCACCAACTGTATAAAGTATTCCGCCTGCAAGAAGCCACCATAGTAAATTTAGAGCATTTAATACTGCAAAAGTTTTTAACATTGGGTATATGGCCAAAATAACCATCCATCCCATACCTAAATAAATTCCAGTAGTAAGCCATCTTGGAGCTTTTAGCCATACAGATGTAAGTATAGTTCCAAGAACTGCAAGTCCCCATATTACTCCAAATATGCTCCATCCCCAAGGACCTCTTAAAACTCCTAAACATATAGGGGTGTATGTAGAAGCAATTAAAATGTATATCATAATATGGTCAAACTTGCGAAGAACATTAGTTGCTTTTTCTTTTAAATTTAATAGATGATATAAACTACTAAATGTATAAAGCAAAACAAGTCCAACTCCAAATATAGTATAAGATACAATGTCGTAGGCATCTCCATATAATGAAGCAAATACTACTAATATTACTAAACCAACTATAGATAAAATTGCACCAAAAGCATGAGAAAATCCACTAATTGGATCTTTAATTTTTGCCATAAAAGTTTCAATCCTTTCTAATAAACATATAGTATATGAAATAAAATTCTTATAAATTAATTATTATTTAAATAAAATTCTTTTATAGTTTAAACTAATTTCAAGAAATTGTCAACAAAAAGTTCTAAAAACTACTTGTCTATAATAGTTATGTAACAACAAAAATAAGTTTATACAAAAATGTTATAAACTTTTGGAATAAAATATTTTATAAAAAGTTAGGAGGATGAGAAAACATGAAGAGAAAATTAATTATAATAATAACATTGATAGTTATTATTATAACAGGAATAATGCTATATTTTTATTTTAAAAAGGAAAATGCTACAATAGAGGAATATCAACCAGAAGAAGAAATTTCAAATGAACAAATGAGGCAAACTATAGTATCATTATACTATAAAAATAAAGAAACAGGAGAATTAATGCCAGAAGGTAGAATTATCGATTCAAAAGAATTATTAGGAAATCCATATAAGAAATTAGTAGAGTTATTAATTGAACAACCTAAAAATGATAAATTGGAAAGTGCTATTCCAAATGAAACAAAGGTAAATAAAGCTGAGCTAAAAAATGATATAGTTTACTTAGACTTATCAAAAGAATTTATAGAAAAACATATAAATGGAGAAAAAGAAGAAACAGTTACTATTTATTCTATTGTAAATACTTTAACAGAATTAACAGAAGTAAATGGAGTAAAAATATTAATTGATGGAGAAGAAGATAAAGCATTTAAAGATAATAAAATTAAATTTACAGAGGCATTTGTTAAAATAGACAAATAAATTTAATAATATTATATATGTTATTATTTTTAAATTTTAATAATTAAATAAAAAAAAATAAATAATATTAATAAAATTACAAAAAAATCCAATATATATTATTTTAATATTTTATATAATTTTATACCATTACAAATTTTTTTAATATTACACAAAAAATTTTCTATTTCAAAAAGGGAACAGATAACGTTCTCTTTTTTTTCTTTTAAATTAAATTTTTCTTTTTTTTCACAATTTTTATTATTCATATTAATTTTTTATAATATATTTAAAATTAAATAATTAATTAAATTTTAAAATATATTATTTAATCCTTTCTAAAAATAAATAAATTAATTTTTTAAAATTAGTATTTTATTATTAATATTAATTTATAATAAAATTAATGTAAATATTAAATTTATTATTATTGCAAAAAATATAAAAATAGTTATTAATAGAAATAATAAATAAATAATTATTTATTTATCAAATTTAATAATATTAATAATAAATTGATATAATAATAAATTTGATTTATGTAGTATTTTTATATATAATATGTATATTAAAAATAAATGTTAAAGATTAGAGGTTTTTATGAAATTAGAAAAAAATGAAAGATTAGATGATTTAGAATATAAAAATATAAAAATAATTCAAAATAAAGATTATTTTTGTTTTGGAATAGATAGTATACTTCTTTCGGATTTTGCTAAAGGAATAAAGGAAAATTCAATTTGTATAGATTTAGGAACAGGAAATGGAGTTTTACCAATACTTTTAACAGCTAAAACTAAACTTAAAAAAATTTATGGTGTAGAAGTTCAAGAAAAGTTAGCAGATTTAGCGAAAAGAAATGTAGTTTTAAACAATATGGAACAAAATGTGGAAATAATAAATGAAAATATTAAAAATTTAGAAAATATATTTAATGTAAAAAGTTTTGATTATGTAATTACAAATCCTCCATATAAAAAAAAGGGAACAGGAATAGAAAATGGAGTTAAAGAAAAGTTGATTGCAAGACATGAAATAGAGGGAAATTTGGAGGATTTTTTAAATATTTCTTATAAATTACTAAAAGATAATGGAACACTATATATGGTTCATAGAACAGAAAGATTGGTAGATGTTTTATTTGAATTAAGAAAAAATAAATTAGAACCAAAAGAAATAAAATTTATTTTTGCAAATGTTAATGAAGTTCCCAAGTTACTTTTAATAAAAGCTGTAAAAAATGCAAAACCATTTTTAAAAATAGATAAACCATTATATATATACGACAAAAATGGTAATTATACAGAAGAAATATTAAAAATATATAATAAAAAATAGAATATTTAAATAATTATTTATTTATAGAATTAATTTAATAGAAATATAAATAATATCAATAAAACAGTAATTATAATAAATATATATTATAATTTGGAGGGAGGATAAAATGAAAGGAATATTATATTTGGTAGCAACTCCAATAGGAAATCTTTCAGATATTACATATAGAGCAGTAGAAACACTAAAAAGTGTAGATTTAATTGCAGCAGAAGATACAAGGCAAACACTAAAATTATTAAATCATTTTGAAATATCAAAGCCATTAATAAGTTATTATAGACATAATGAAGATATAAAATCTGAAAAAATTATAAAAGAATTACTAAATGGAAAAAATATAGCATTAGTTAGTGATGCTGGTACTCCAGGAATTTCAGACCCAGGAGAAGAGTTGGTAAAAAATGCTATAGAAAATAATATTAATATTGTTCCAATTCCGGGAGCATGTGCGTTTGTTAATGCATTAATAATTTCAGGTATAAATACAAAAGAATTTGTTTTTTATGGATTTTTACCTATGAATAAAAAAAATAGAAAAGAAAAATTGGAAGAAATTTCGAAAGAAAATAAAACAGTAATATTATATGAAGCTCCTCATAAAATAAGAAATACTTTACAAGATTTATATAATACTTTAGGAAATATAGAGTGTGCTATTTCTAGAGAATTAACCAAAATACACGAAGAGTGTACAAGAGGAACTTTAAGTGAATTATTAGAAAAATATGAACAACCTAAGGGAGAGTTTGTTATAATCCTTAATTTAAATAAGAAAGTGAGTGAAAACGAAAATATAAATTTGAGTATAGATGAATTATATAATGTGTATTTAAAACAGGGATTAGAAAAAAAAGAGATAATTAAAAAGATTGCTAAAGATAAAAATGTAGCTAAAAATGAAATATATCAGTATTTCTTAAATAAAAAATAAATTTAATAAAAATTAAAATAAATAATAATAAAAGTAAAAATAAAATAATTAAATATTTAATTATTTTATTATTTTTAACTAGATGAATGAAACGAATAAAATTAATTAAAAAAGCCACGAATTAATAAAAATTCATGACTTTTTTAATTAATTTTATTCATTTGTATCCATATCAGATATTTGTTTAGCACATTTACTACAGATTAATTTTCCTTTATAATCTACTAATTTTTTGGAACTACCACAAAATACACAATTTGGTTCATATTTTTTTAATATAATAGAAGAACCATCTACATATATTTCTATAGGATCCTTTTCAGCAATCCCAAATTTATTTCTTAGCTCAATTGGTATTACAACTCTACCTAGTTCATCTACCCTTCTGACAATTCCTGTAGACTTCATTACAACTCCTCCTTATTTCAACATTTTTCGACAAAATAATATACAAATATAATAGCATAAATTATATAAAATTGCAAGTAAAACTTGAAATTTTTAACAGTATAAATATGTAAAAATGTAATAAAAAATCAACAATAGAGCCGATAACAAGCAATTGTAAAAATTAACTTATAGATAAAAGAGAATAAAAACTATTTTTGTGAATAGTATTTTATAGGAGAAATTAGAATATGTTAAATGTTATATGGCCAATATTTATTATTATTTCTGTAATTTATGCATTTTTATGTGGAAATATTGAAAATGTAAGCAATGGAATATTTTCATCATTAAATGATGTTATTGATTTATCTTTAACATTATTAGGCACTATGTGTTTATGGAATGGGATTATGGAAATTGCAAGAAATACAAGTTTTGTGGATAGATTGTGCAAAATGCTAAATCCACTAATAAAGATTTTATTTCCTAGGTTAGAAAATGAAAAAGCAAAAAGAGAAATATCTATGAATATAGTAGCAAATTTTTTGGGGTTAGGAAATGCTGCTACACCATTGGGACTAAAAGCTATGAAAACATTACAGGAAGATAATAAAATTAAGGATACTTTAAATAATTATATGGTTATGTTTATTGTGTTAAATACAGCTTCACTTCAACTAATACCAACTAATGTTATTGCTATACGAAATTCACTTGGTTCAAATTCACCAAGTGGAATTATATTTCCTGTTTGGATAGCTACTATAATAGCTGCTATAGTTGGAATTACTGTGACTAAGATATTAATTAATTTATCTAATAAAAAATGATTTATAAGATAAATTTAAAATAACAAAACAGAAAAAATAAAAAGCAATTTAAAAAAATTAAATAAATGTTAAGACAATAGAACCAAAAAGCTAATTATATAATGAACATTAAATTTATAAGAAGGAAAGTGTTTATAGATGAAATTTATTAATTATCTATCTACAGCAGCAATTCCTGTAGTTATTGTAATAATTATACTATATGGTATTATAGAAAGAAAAAAGGTATATGATATTTTTTTAGATGGTGCAAAAGATGGAATACAGATAGTACTTCAATTAATACCTACGTTAATAGGAATTTTTGTGGCTGTTGGAACTTTAAGAAATTCTGGAATAATTGACTTAATTGTAAAAGTTATTTCACCAGTAACAGATATTTTAAAAATACCTAGCGAAATTATGCCATTAGCACTCTTAAGACCAATATCTGGTAGTGCTTCGATTGGTGTGGCTGTTGATATTATGCAGAAATACGGAACAGATACTTTTCTAGGATTAATTACATCTACAATTATGGGGTCTACAGAAACTACACTATATACAATTGCAGTATATACTGGATGTGTAGGAATAAAGAAAACAAGGTTTGTTTTATTAGCAGCACTACTGGCAGATTTTGCAGGAATGGTCGCTTCTGTCGCAATTTGGCGAATTTTGTCGTAGAGTTTTTGTTGACATATGAAAAAAAGGAGAGTAATATAGTAAATATAAAATTTAATTTTCAAAGAGGTAAATATGTTAATTAAATTCATTCTATTTATTTCAGTGTTTTTTGTAATCAAAAAAATGTTAGAAAAGGTAGTATCTTATAAAATTCTAAAGAAAATTTCAGAATAATTAAATAAGTAACAGTAAAATAAAAATTATAAAACTAAAGATAAAATATTAAGAGATTAATTAAAAATAATTTTGTTTTTACTATTGTAGCAGAAAATTTTATTTATATCTTTCAATTTGTAACCCCTAAAAGAAAAGTACCTTTAAAAATTTTACATAAATAATTAAGTTTAATTTGTTCCTAGCCCCCAATATATAGGAAAAAATACAGTTAGAAAAGTGTATAGAAATTTCTGCTACAATCAAAATATATATTAATGATGATATTTCTCATTAGATAGAATTTTAAAAGCTCTAAATATTTGTTCTAATAAAAAGATTCTTATTAATTGATGTGGAAAAGTCATTTTTGAAAAAGAAATTAATTCTGTAGCTTGTTTTAACAATTTATCAGACAAGCCCAATGTTCCACCGATAATAAAGTTTATATTACTATTATTATTTAAAGCTATATTTTCTATTTTTAATGAAAATTCTTCAGATGAAAGTTGTTTTCCATGTAAGTCTAATGCTATTGTATAAGAATTATTTTTTATATGTGAAAGAATATTATTACTTTCAATTTCTTTAATTTTATTTATAATATTAGCATTTAAATTTTCTGGTACCTTTTCATCAGGAAGTTCTATAATTTTTAAAGAACAATATTTATAAAGTCTTTTAGAATATTCATTTAAAGCATCTTTTAAATATTGTTCTTTTAATTTGCCTATACAAATAATATTAATATGTAACATATAACAACTCCCTAACTTGCAATTTCTATAACTGGACCAGGTTTATGTCTGCTTGCAACACCAAGTTTAATTGAATTTTCGTCAAAGTTATTTGCTATCAGTTCTTCAACAACTGTTTTATACGCAAGTTCTGGAAAGTTGTTTTCTTTACTTAAATGACCTAGCATTACTGTTTTTAAACCAGTATTAATTAAACTAGAAATGGTTTTTCCAGCCATTTGGTTAGAAAGATGTCCCTTAGGACCTTTAATTCTTTGCTTTAAAACATAGGGATATGATGAAACATCTAGCATTTTTGGCTCATAGTTTGATTCTAATAAAACAAATGAACTTTTTTCTAATCTATGGAAAATATCTTCAGTAATATGTCCAAGATCTGTTGCAATACTAATTTTTTCTTTTTTAAAAGAAATATTGTAACCACAAGGATTAGCAGCATCATGTGGTATTTTAAAAGGAGAAATTACTAAATCCTTAATTGAAAAATCTTCATATGGTATAAAATTATTTTTGTTAGAGTCACTGACTTTAGTGCTTTGATCAGGCATTGCATCCCAAGTTTCTTGAGTTGCATAAACAGGTATATTATATTTTTGAGAAAGTGTACCTAATCCTTTTACATGGTCTTTATGCTCATGTGTTACTAAAATTGCATCTATGTCTTTAACATCAACTTGTATGCTGGTTAAAGCTTCTACTATTTTTTTGGCACTTTCGCCAGCATCAATTAATATCTTTGCATTATTGTTTTCTATAAATAAGCTATTTCCTGAACTTCCACTATATAAACTACAAAATTTAAACATAATAAATTCCTCTGCTTTTGCTCTTCTGTTTTTTTATTTTACTCAGAGACTCTTTGAATTTTTGCTCCAAGTTTTCTAAATTTTTCTTCTATATTTTCATAACCTCTATCTATATGGTCCAAATTATAAACTTCAGTAGTACCATTTGCTGTAATTCCAGCAATAATTAATGCCGCACCAGCGCGTAAATCTGTCATATAAACAGGAGCACCAGTTAAACCTTTTACTCCTTCAAAAATAGCAGATTTACCCTGAGCTGTTATTTTGGCACCCATTTTATTAAGTTCTTCTGTATATTGGAAACGTGATTCCCAAATACTTTCATTAATTATACTTGTTCCATCAGACAAAGATAAACATACTCCCATTTGAGGTTGTAAGTCTGTTGGAAAGCCTGGATAAGGTAATGTTTTTATAACTGCTTTTGAAGGTCTTTTATTCATCCATACATGAATAGAATCACCTAAGTCCTCTACATTGGCACCAATTTCTACTATTTTTGCTATAACAGAGTCTAAATGTTCTGCAACGCAATTCTTAATTAAGATGTCTCCCCTTGAGGCAACTGCTGCAAGCATAAATGTACCAGCTTCTATTTGGTCTGGAACAACTGAATATGTAATATTTCCAGATAATTCTTTAACACCATTTATTTTTATAACATCTGTACCTGCACCGCGGATATCTGCTCCCATTGTATTTAAAAAGTTAGCAACATCAACAATATGAGGCTCTTTAGCAGGGTTATCTATTGTTGTTGTTCCTTCAGCTAAAACGCTTGCTAACATTACATTTATAGTTGCACCAACAGAAACAATATCCATATAAATATGTGTTCCTGTTAATTTTTTTGCTTTAGCAATAATTTTTCCACCTGTTACCTCTACTTTTGTACCTAAAGCTTCAAATCCTTTTATGTGTTGGTCTATAGGTCTTGCACCTAATTTACATCCACCAGGCACACCAACTTCAGCAGAACCGCATCTACCAAGAAGTGAACCTAATAAATAATAAGAAGCTCTAAATTTACTTGTCATATCTATAGGAACATTTTTACAACTAATATTTCTTGTATCTACAGTTATTTCATTTTCACTTGTCCAAGTTATTTTTGCACCTAGTTCTTCTAATATTTTACAATATATTTTTACATCACTAATATTGGGCATATTCTCTATTTTACAAATTCCATTTATTAACAATGTAGCTGGAAGTATTGCAACTGCAGCATTTTTTGCTCCACTAATGTTAACTTCACCCTTTAGCCTAGTTGGTCCATTTATAACTAATTTATCCAAAATAATTCCCCCATTGGTCAAATTAAAAATAGAATACATAGTACTCTACTTTTAATATATACCATAAATTATTATAATTTACAAGACTATTTTTTAGCCATTAACTTTATATTTTCAAAAAATTCTATTAATTTAAATTTAAAATTAACTTCAGAATTATTTGTATTACTAATTAAACTATATTCTTCTTCTGGCATAGCTTCTTTCATTTCTTTTTTTGACTCTTCTGGTACAATTCCAGTTGTAACATCTACAAAGCATAAAGGTGGAAACATTACACACCACCAATTTTGACCTTCAGATTTTCCAATTTTTATTTTTAAAGAGTCATATGTTCCGGCAGGTAAAGTTATATCTCCGTAGGTTTTTGTAGGAAAGTCAAAATTACCTATTTCGACTGTAACATTATAATTAAAACCATTATCTTGAATAGTCTTTTTAGCTATATTTTCAAAATTAGAAATATTATTTTGAGCTATTTCTATTACTTCTTGCTTAGAAGTGCAATCTTTAGCAAGTGTATTCATATATTTTATTAATTCATCACGAACAATATATTTTAAATTTTGGTCTTCTGGACTATCGCTATTTGCTATTACATGAAGTCTAAAAACACCATTTGCAATATTATTAGAAACGGCGCTTACATAAGAAATGGCAGAAATGAATATAAATAAAATAAGAAGTAAAAGAACAATAATCAAACGTTTAAATACAGATGATTTTACAATAGATATAAATTTATTCATAAAATATCAATCCTTTCTAATTTTAAAATATACATGTTTATAAAAGTAAGTTTTATAAAATTAATCCTAGTTATTAAATAAAAGCAATTTAATAAAATTATTTACTAAAATAAAAAAAATATACAAACATGGTAAAATTTTTAATGTCGAAATAAAGGATACGATTACCTTGTAATATTCTTGACACATTTGTAATAGAATGGTAAAATTTACCATGTAACAAATAATTATTTAGGGGGATTTAAAGAATGGAAAAAGTAAGCAGAAAAACAACTAAACTTTGTAGTTTTTATGTAAGTGATTGGCACTTAGTTACAATGTTGCTTCCATATTTAAATGAAGAAATAAATAAAGAAAATAAAATAGTTACATTATTAGAAACAAATATAAAAGAAAAAGTGGAAACACTAGTAAAAAAATTAAATCTAAAAAATTCTGAACAAATACTAAACATAAATTGGAATATAGTAAGAACAAAAAAATATTTAGAGTTAAAAAATATATTAAATATAGAGAGTAAAGGAGAAGAAAATATAACAATTTTGGTAAATGGAAGAAAGAAATTTATTGATAATATTAAAAAGAATATAGAAAGATGGATGGAACAAAATAAAAATGTCAGAAATATAAAAATAATAAATTGTTATGAAATTACAGAATTTAATTACAACATAACAGAAATTTTAGATGAACATGATAAAATACTAAATACATCTGGAGAAAGAGAGAAAGAGGATGTATTCGAAGGATATGAAAAAGGTATGAAGATAGTATAAAATACTACGGGAATAATATACTAGAAAAAATAAGGTTGACTATTTATTCTAAATGGTATATAGTATTAAATAGGCTATATTTTGTATAGTCTATTTTTGTTTTATAAAAGTTTCAGGAGGAAATGATAATGAAAGAAAAACTAGAAGCAGCAAAAGCTGTACTAAAAAAATATGGTCAAGAACAACTATTATCAAATTATGAAAAATTATCAGAAGAAAGTAAATCTAAGTTGTTAGATGAAATATTGACAGTGGATTTTAATCAAATTTCTGAGTTATACAACAGCAGAGGTGCAAAACAAGTATATTCAGATTCTGAAATCGAACCAATAGCATATGTAGAAAAAGAAAAAATGAGCAAAGAAGAAAAAGAAAAATATGACCAAATAGGTATCGAGAAGATAAAAGAAGGAAAACTTGCAGTTGTTACTATGGCAGGAGGGCAAGGTACGAGATTAGGTCATAATGGTCCAAAAGGTACATTTGATATAGGACTAGAATCACATAAATCTATATTTGAGATTTTATGTGATACATTAAAAGCAGCAAACCAAAAATATGAAGTAACTATTCCATGGTATATTATGACAAGTAAAGAAAATAATTCAGCTACTGTTAATTTTTTTGAAGAACATAAATATTTTGGATATCCAAAAGGATATATTCAATTCTTCAAACAAGGCGAATTACCAATGGTTGGAGAAGATGGAAAAGTTTTATTGGATGAAGAAGGAATGATAAAATTTGCATCAGATGGTCATGGTGGAGTATTCTCTTCTATGCTAAGAGATGGTGTTATATACGATATGAAAGCACGTAAAATTAAATGGGTATTTATAGGTGCTGTTGATAATGTTTTAGTTAAAATGGTAGACCCAACATTAATTGGTTTAGCAGAAGATAGAGGAGTTTTAGTTGCAGGAAAGAGTGTTGTAAAAGCAGGACCTCATGAAAAAGTTGGAGTATTTTGTAAAAAAGGTGGAAAACCAGGAGTTATAGAATATTCAGAAATATCAAAAGAAATGGTAGAAGAAAGAGACGCAAACGGAGAATTAAAATACGGAGAATCTCAATTAAACTGTAACTTATTTGCTTTAGAGGCACTTGAGAAAGTAAGTGAAGAAAAGTTACCATATCATAGCGCACATAAAAAAGCAACTTATATGGATGTAAATGGTGAAATAATAAAAGGAAAAGAGCCAAATGCATATAAATTTGAGACTTTCTTCTTTGATGCTTTTGGAAGTTTAGATGATATGGCTATTATGAGAGTAAAAAGAGAGGAAGAATTTGCGCCAGTTAAAAATGCAGATGGTGATGATAGTCCAGAAACTGCAAGAAAGCTATATCAAGAATTTTGGAAAACAAAATAATTTTGGATAAATTAGTAAATTCAAATAAATATAAATTTTTAAATTAGTTTTTTAAAAAAATATAAAAGCAACGTGTCAGAGACAAAAGCCTTTGGCACGTTTTTTGAAAATTAGGATAGGATAATTTTCAAAAATTGTAAACAGAGAACAAATTATTTTCTCTAAAATAGCCTAGATATAAAGAAGTACTTATATCTTTATAGAAGGAGTTTAGTTTAATTATATATTTTAAAAATTTAAGAAAGGTTGTGAAAAAATGGGTTATTTAGAAAAATATAATGAATGGCTTAATGATACAGCTATAAATGAAAAAGATAAAGAAGAGTTAAGAAATATCAAAAATGACGAAAAGGAAATAGAAGATAGATTTTATAAAGATTTGGAATTTGGTACAGCTGGGTTAAGGGGAGTTATTGGAATTGGAACTAACAGAATGAATAAATATACAGTTACGAAAGCAACACAAGGATTAGCAAACTATATTATAAAGAAAAATGGACAAGAAAGAGGAGTCGCAATTGCATATGACTCTAGAAGAATGTCTAAAGAATTTAGTGAGGAAACAGCATTATGCTTAAATGCAAATGGAATTAAAACATATAGATTTGACTCATTAAGACCAACTCCAGAGCTATCTTTTGCAGTTAGACAGTTAAACTGTATAGCAGGAATTGTTATAACAGCTAGTCACAATCCACCTGAATATAATGGATATAAAGTATATTGGGAAGATGGAGCACAAATAGTAGAGCCAACAGACAAAGAAATAATTAATGAGGTAAATGCTATTACAGATTTTTCTACAATAAAAACAATGGATAAGACAGATGCAGAAAGAAAAGGACTATATAATACAATAGGAAAAGAAATAGATGATAAATATATAGAAACATTAAAAAAACTAGTGGTAAATCAAGATGCAATTAATAAAATGCAAAAAGATATAAAAATTGTTTATACTCCACTTCATGGAACAGGAAATATTCCAGTACAAAGAATATTAAAAGAAATTGGTTTTGAAAATGTTTATGTAGTGCCAGAACAAGAAAATCCAGATGGAGAGTTTCCAACAGTAAGCTATCCAAATCCAGAAGATCCAAAAGCATTTACATTAGCTTTGAAATTAGCAAATAAGGTTGATGCAGATATAGTTTTGGCAAATGATCCAGATGCAGATAGATTAGGTGTTTATGTAAAAGACACAAAAACAAAAGAATACATTCAATTTAATGGAAATATGACAGGAAATTTACTTGCTGAATACATTTTATCTCAAAAGCAAGCAAATGGTACACTTCCATCAAATGGTGCAGTAATAAAAACAATAGTATCTTCAAATTTAACAGATGCTATAGCAAAACAGTATAATGTGGAATTATTTTCTACGCTAACAGGATTTAAAAATATAGCAAAAATCATAAGAGGCTTTGAGGAAAATAATAATGAATATGAGTGTTTATATTCATATGAAGAAAGTTATGGTTGTATTATAGGAACACATGCAAGAGACAAAGATGGAATAGTGGCAGTTATGACACTTTGCGAAGCTGCAGCATATTACAAAATGAATGGTATGACTTTATGGGATCAAATGAATAATATGTATAAAAAATATGGGTATTATAAAGAAAAACAATTTTCTATTACGTTAAAAGGAGCAGAAGGTGCAGAACAAATTAAAAAAATGATGGAAAACTTAAGAAATAATCCACCTTCAGCAATAGGAAAATATAAAGTATTATCAGTAGGAGATTATAATTCGCAAATTATACATAATAACGAAACGGGAAAAGAAACAAATACAAATTTACCTAAATCAAATGTACTTTATTACGAATTAGAAGATGATGCTTGGTGTTGTGTACGTCCATCAGGAACAGAACCTAAGATAAAGTTCTATATGGGGGTAAAAGAAAAAAGTATGGAAGAAGCAGAGAGACAATTACAAAATATAGAAGATAATATGAAAAAGTATGCAGAATAAAACAGAATTTTTATAAAAAAAGGATCAAGAATTTGAATTAAACCAAAAAGCATCTAAAATTTTGTGTATAATTCAACTATTGATCCTCTTTTATATTTTTATTCTTTCCAACCATTAATATTTCCTCTTTTTATTGCACCAACTAAATTTGCTCTAATAGTAGGAATTTGTTTCTCAAAATCAGAAATTAATATTTTCATATCTTCTCTTTTTGATTTTCCATCCATAGGGCAAACTTTTGGCATAACTTCTATGTTATTTCTTCTAATAAATTTTCTAATTTCTTTTTCTGGAATGTAAATCATAGGCCTAATTAGAGTTATCTTTGAGCGATCCATATAGCTAATTGGAGCAAAGGTATTTAATGCACCACCATATAAAAGATTTAAGAAAAATGTTTCTAATACATCATCTTCATTGTGACCTAAGGCTATTTTATTACAACCTTCTCTTATTGCTACAGAATTTAAAATGCCTCTACGAAGATTTGCACATAATGAACATGGATTTTTCTCATTTCGTATGTCAAAAACAATTTCTTTAATATGAGATTTTTCTTCTATAAATGGAACACCTATTTTATTACAGGTTTCTTTTAAAAAGTCTGAATTAAAAAATTCGAATCCAGGATTAATACTTACACACAAAATTTCAAATTTTTTAGGATAAAAACGTTGCAAAGCTTTTAATCCCATTGCTAAAGTAATAGAGTCTTTGCCACCAGAAAGACCAATAATAATTTTATCTCCTTCTTCTATCATATTGTATTTTTCAATTGCTTTTCTCATATAACCAAGTATTTTTTGCATAATTAAACTCCTTAAAATTAATACAAATATTATAACATAATTGTCAACAAAGAAATTATAATATGCAAATTAATCAGAGTCCAATGTTGAAATAGTGGCTAGAGTGTCACCAAGTTGAGTAAAAAATGCAGCTAAAATATTAATTTCTTTCTGAGTTTTACCTTTTGCAATTGTACAAGCAAGTGTTGAAATAAAAGTAACAAATTCGCAAGAAAACATAGTATATCCTCCAATTATAATTATATGAAATAATAAATAATGTTATTATACATAGGCGTTATAAATAATAAAAATTTATGAATATTGTATAATTAAATGCATATAGTAGACATAAAAATATAGATACAGGCATAAAAATGTATAAAAATTATAGGTTTAAAATAGATATGTCACATATAAAGTGAAAAAATATTGGGTCAATTAAAAAGTTAAATGCAATTTGAAAAAAATATTGAAAGAGAGTACAAAAAATAAACTTGAAAAAAATTAATAAATAGTCTATAATAAATACTATGTGAAATGTGTCTATAGCTCAGTTGGATAGAGCACTCGCCTCCTAAGCGAGGGGTCGCAGGTTCAATTCCCGCTAGGCACACCATTTTTTAATATTTGCAATTATTATTTACTTAACGAAATAATTAAATAATAATTACATTTATTTAATTATTTAAATTTATAAAGGGTTTATATATGACAGAGCAAGAAAAATTTATGAAAGAAGCTTTAAAAGAAGCTTTAAAAGCATATAAAAAGGAAGAAATACCAGTAGGAGCAGTTATCATAAAAGATAATAAAATAATAGCTAGGGCATATAATAAAAAAGAGGAAAAATTAGATACAACTAAACATGCAGAGATTTTAGCTATACAAAAAGCAAGTAAAAAGTTAAATTCTTGGAGATTGACAGATTGTGATATGTATGTTACATTAGAACCTTGCAGTATGTGTGCAGGAGCTCTAATACAAGCAAGAATAAGAAAAGTGTACATAGGTACTGAAGATACAAAAACTGGAGCCTGTGGTTCAGTTCTAAATCTTTTAGAAGATTATAAATTTAATCATAAAGTAGAAATAGAAAAAGGCATTTTAAAAAAAGAATGTGAGAATATACTTAAAGAGTTCTTTAAAAAACTAAGAATTAAAAAACGAGATAAAAAACAACAAGAGGTATAAAATAATATATTTATGTAAATAGACAATGAAAAAGATAATAAAGTTTTATAAAAATTAGTATATAATTATAAAATAAAAAATATGAACTGGTAGTATTATAGATATAAATTATGATAAAACTTAAAAGAGAAATATAACATATACTAAAGATATTAAAATAATTTGTTATGATATGGAGTGGTATCGAAGTGGTCATAACGAGGCTGATTCGAAATCAGTTAGTCAGTTTTAGCTGGCACGTGGGTTCGAATCCCACTCACTCCGCCATAAGAAAGGGAGAACATGGATAACGAAAAAAGAAAACAAACAATTAAATTTTGTATTGCAATATCAGTTTTAGTAATTATAGTTTTAATTGTTATAAGCCTTATTGTAAAATATCAAGTAGAAGGTGAGAAAAATTTGCCTTTTAAACTTTCTAAGATAATTATGATAAGTACAGCAGAAGGTATAGAAAATGAGAAAAAAGTTTCACAAGAGTGGAATTTGAGTATATATCAAAATAATGATATATATTTGTATATAGATAAAGATGAAGAACATAATAATGGGGAAATTCTAACAAAAGTTTTAATTGATAATATACAAATAGAAAAAAATCCACAAAAAGGAACTATAAGACCATATATGCCAAATAGTTCAGAAGGTAGATTATATGATTATTCAGATGAATATTTAGTAAATAATAGTTTAGAATATACAGGTGCAGCAAAGTCTAATCCAAAAACATTGGAAATAGGTAGTCAAGGAGGAACTGCTTACATAAGATTTAGTAACACAAAAATAGGGAATTATACATCAAATAAGGATAAAGAAATTGTACATAATGGGACTTTACTAAATAAAATAGGTGCAACAAATGAAGAAATAAAATTTAATGTGTCATTTGATTTAACAATACAAACAGATAAAAATAAATATAAAACAAGTATTAGCAATATAGAAATGCCAAGTGGAAACCTAATAGAAGAAGGCACGACACAATTTGAAAAAACAGATATGTCAGATTTAATATTTAAAAGGGTTAATTAATACTTGATAAAATTATAAAAACAGTATATAATTTGATGGTATAAATTATTAGCCACTGTATGGAGGATAAACTCGACAGAAGCCTATGAACCTTGTCAGGTCCGGAAGGAAGCAGCAATAAGTAGATACTTTTGTGTGGGGGTATCTTCCATAGAGTGACTAGTAAGAGTTATACCATCTTTTTTAGAGGAGGAATATTCTTGGCATATACAGCATTATATAGAAAATTTAGACCGCTAAGGTTTGATGATATGGTAGGACAAGAAGCAATCACAAGGACTTTAAAAAATCAAATAATTGCAGGAAGGACAGGTCATGCATATTTATTTAATGGAGGTCGTGGAACAGGGAAAACTACTAGTGCAAAAATTTTAGCAAGAGCTGTAAATTGCTTAAATCCAAAAGATGGAGAACCTTGTAATGAATGTGAGATATGCAAGGCTGCTTTAGCTGGTTCATTAACAGATATAGTTGAAATGGATGCTGCTTCTAATAACAGTGTAGATGATATACGTTCTATAAGAGATGAAGTCAATTTTTTACCAACTTTAGCAAAATATAGAGTATATATCATAGACGAGGTTCATATGTTATCAACAGGTGCTTTTAATGCACTATTAAAAACATTGGAAGAACCACCAGAGCATGTTAAATTTATATTAGCAACAACAGAACCTCAAAAATTACCTGCAACAATACTTTCGAGATGTCAAAGATTTGATTTTAAAAAAATTTCAAATGAAGATATTGCAAAGAGATTAAAATATGTAGCAAAAGAAAGTAATATAGAAATAACAGAAGATGCAATAAGGTTAATTTCTGTGCTAGCAGAAGGTGCAATGAGAGATGCACTTAGTATATTAGAAAGATGTATTCAAGACGGAAATAACGAAATAAAAATAGATTTAGTAAAAGACTTAGTCGGAATGCCAAAATTAGAATTTATATCTAAAATAACTTCTGCAATTTTTGATTATAATTTGGAGCAAGCTTTAGAAAATTTAAATATTGTTTTGGAACAAGGAAAAGATGTAACAAATCTTATTTGGGAGCTTATAAAATACATAAAAGATATTTTAGTATATAAAACTAGTAAAAAGTTAGATTTATATAGCAATGAGGAAATAAAAGAAATTGATGAGTTGGCGGAAAAAATTTCAAAGGAAAGATTACTTAAAATTATTTACGATTTATCAGAATGTGAAAATAATATAAAGTGGTCTTCTCAAAAAAGCTTGATGTTGCAAGTAGAAATAATAAAACTTTGTTCTAAGGAAAATAATATAACAAGTAATGCTGGGCTAGAAGATATAAATAATAAAATAAATATGTTAGAGGAAAAAATTAATGATATAGGAAATATAGATTTTTCTAAGATAGATAAAAAACAAGAAGATTCATCTAATAAAAATATTACTATTAATAGAAGTGTAGAAAAAAAAGCTGAAACTAAGAAAATAGATACTTCTAAAATAAAAGGTTTAGATTTTTGGCCTAAAGTTATTGACGATTTAAAAAAATCTGGTAAAATTTTAGTTGCTACAAATTTATTAAATACAAAATTAATAGAAATAAATGACATGACAATAGGTATTATTTTTTCAAATGGATTAACACCTTTTGTAAAAACAGTTTTAGAAAAACCAGAAAATCACACTGAATTAGTAAGACTTATATCAACAGAATGTGGAAAAACTATGCAAATAAAATTGTTAGATAACAATGATAACATAGTAAAAAAGAAAGCAGAAGAAAGTGCTCTTTCTGAAGCTACAAAAGATTTAGATATATCAATTAATATTATAGATGAATAAGGAGGAAGAGTTATGTCAAAAAGAGGATTTCCAGGAATGGGTGGAGGCTTTGGAGGAATGAATTTAGGACAATTAATGAAAGAAGCTAAAAAAATGCAAGCAGATATGGAAAAATCACAAGCAGAACTTGCAAGTCAGGATTTTGAAGCAACTGCTGGAGGTGGAGCTGTAAGTGTAAAAGTATCTGGTTCAAAAGAAATAAAAGAAATAAAAATACAAAAAGAAGTTGTAGATCCAGACGACGTAGAAATGTTACAAGATTTAATTTTAGGTTGTGTGAATGAAGCTTTAAGAAAAGTAGATAGTGCACAAGCTGCCCAACTTGGAAAATATAATATACCAGGAATAATGTAAATATAGTAAGCGTAGAATAAAATCTACGCTTTTTAAACTTTTAGAAATATATTTATAGGTTTATTTATAAATTATATACATAATTTATTATCTAGAGTTTAATTTTATAACTTTATAAAGAATTAAATATTTAAATTATATTATTAAAAAGGGTTTATAGGTTCCAACGCAAAAACCTAAATTGTAATTAGCAAGGAGAGTTATATAATTTACCACAGAAGGTATTATTATAGAAATAAACATGTCATATTATTCACCATCAATAGAAAAATTAATAGAAGCTTTTGAGAAATTACCAAGCATAGGAAATAAAACTGCCGCAAGATTAGCATTTTATATTTTAGATGCAGACGAAAAAGAGACAAATGAATTTATAGAAGCAATTCAAAATGCAAAGAAAAACTTAAAGTATTGTTCAATATGTTATAATATTACAGATACAGAACCATGTCCAATATGTGCAAATAAAAATAGGGATCATTCTGTAATTTGTATAGTTGAAGATGTACGAGATGTAGTTGCTATGGAGAAAACACATGAATTTAAAGGAGTTTATCATGTGCTACATGGTAGTATATCTCCAATGAATGGTGTTGGGCCAGATGATATAAAAATAAAAGAACTTTTATCAAGACTTATGAGTGGAGAAGTGAAAGAGATAATATTAGCAACAAATCCAAGAGTAGAGGGAGAGGCAACTGCTATGTATATATCTAAATTGGTAAAACCATTAGGAATAAAGGTAACTAGAATTGCACATGGAATACCTGTTGGAGGAGATTTAGAATATACAGATGAGGTTACATTAAGTAAAGCACTAGAAGGAAGAAGAGAAATATAAGCTCGAAAGGAAATTATTATGAAAAAGATATTAATATTCTATGCTTCTTATGGAGGAGGGCATTTATCTGCCGCAAAATCAATACAAGAATGTTTAGAAACAAGTTATACAAATATACAAATAGAAGTTATAGACTGCATAAAATACATAAATAGGATGCTAAATAAAGTTACTACAGGAGCATATAATGAAATGGCAAAAGATGTTCCAAACCTATGGGGGAAAGTTTATGCAGGCTCTCAAAAGGGAATCCTTTCAAGTGTTAGCAAAGAAACAAATAAATTAATGGCAAGAAAATTATTTAAATTAATAATAGAATATAAGCCAGATTTAATTATTTCGACACATCCTTTTAGCTCTCAAATGGTTAGTTACTTAAAAAGAAAAGGACATTTAGATTGTGAGTTAGCCACTATATTAACAGACTTTTCCATGCATACACAATGGTTAATTGGTAATGAATATGGAGATTATTTTTTCGTAGCAAATGATAAAATGAAAGAGCAATTAATAAATTATGGTGTGAAAAGAGAAAAGATACATGTTACAGGAATTCCTCTTTCTAGTAAATTTAAAAGAAAAATAGATAATAAAGAAACATATAGAATGTTTAATCTTAATCCAGAAAGAAAGACTATTTTATTTTTTGGTGGAGGAGAATTTGGATTAGGTAAAGAAAGAACTGTACAAATTTTAGACTCATTAATAAGAAATGTACCAGATTATCAAATAGTTGCTATTTCTGGTAAGAATGAAAAAATGAAGAAAAAATTTGAAGAAATAGTATCTCATGAAAATGTAGAAGATAGAGTAAGAATTTTAGGGTTTACAGATAAAGTACCAGAACTTATGAAAATTTCTAATATTGTTGTGACTAAACCAGGAGGACTTACAACGAGCGAAAGTTTGGCATCAGGGCTTCCAATACTGGTAATAAGCCCAATACCAGGTCAAGAAGAAGAAAATGCACAATTTTTAGAAGAAAAAGGTGTGGGAATTTGGTTAAAGAAAGAAGCAGATCCAGATGAGATAATAAAAGATTTGTTTAAAAATGAAAATAAGATAAACGAAATGAAAGAAAAAGTAAAAAATCTTGCTAGAAGAGATTCAACAGAAAATATTTGTAAAATACTTTTAGGAGATAAATATAAGAAATCTATTTAAAGTTATTTTTATAAAGAAGTAATATACAAAACTAATACAAAAATTTAATATTATATTCACATATGTTAATAAGTTTAATATATGTGGATTTTTTTGCTAATTTTTAGAATAATAAGTAAAAAAAGAGACAAAATAAAAATATATAAATAAAACTATATAAAAAGAAAGGGATTAATCAATTAAATAATTTAATATTTCTATATAATTGATTATAAAAAGAAACTATGACTAAAAAAATTATAAAATATTTTATTATAGTTGCATTGTTAGGAATAGCAATAACAATATTTTTCAATGCAAAAGAATATAATAATATTTCAGAGGCAGCTTCTAGAGGAAATGTCTCAGATGTACAATTGTTAGCAAGAGCAATAAATGGAGAGGCAAGGGGAGAACCATATGAAGGACAAGTTGCAGTTGGCGCTGTAATTTTAAATAGAGTTAGGGATTCAAGGTTTCCAAATACTATAGCAGGAGTAATATATCAGCCTGGAGCATTTACAGCAGTGTCAGATGGACAGATAAATGTACCAATAGATGAAAATTCTACAGTCGTAAAAGCTGCTAGAGATGCTTTAAATGGATGGGATCCTACAGATGGTGCGGTATATTATTTTAATCCTAATACTGCAACAAATAAATGGATTTGGTCTAGACCATTAATAAAAACAATAGGAAAACATAGATTTTGTAGATAACTATAAAAAATAAATAATATATAAACAATAATAAATTTATTATTATTGATATATTAGCAAAATAGTAATTTAAAAATAAACATGAGATGAAAATAAATTTTAATAACAAATTAATAAAATTTTCAAAATATTTGAAAGGATTGAGTTTATGGGAAAAATTAAAAATAAATTAATTGATTGGAAAAATAGACTAAAAGATAGGCATATGCTAAGTATTATAGTGGTACTTTTTACTATTATTGTAATATTAGGAATTGTTATTTATAAAAAACAAACAGAATATAGACAAGCATCTGAAAATCAATATAATATGGCCTTTTATGAGCTTGTAGATTATGTTCAAAATGTTGAAACTTATTTAGCAAAATCCTTAATTTCTAGTTCACCAGAACATGGAGCAGAGACTTTAACACATGTATGGAGAGAAGCTAATTTGGCACAAGCATATTTGTCAAGACTTCCAATAGATAATGTCGAATTAGAAAAAACATCAAAGTTTTTAAATCAAGTAAGTGATTACAGTTATTCACTTTCAAGAAAAAATATATATAAAAAAGCCTTGACAGATGAAGATTTAAATAATTTAGAGGAATTGCATAATTATAGTGTAGACCTAAAAAATACATTAGACCAATTATCAGCAGATATAAATGGAGGAAGAATAAAGTGGGGAGAACTAACTAAAAAAGGTGAAGTTGCATTTGCACAAGAAGTAAGTAACATTTCTAAAAATAGTTTTAGTAATTTAGAAGAGAACTTTCATGAATATTCTGGGTTAATTTATGATGGAGCTTTTTCAGAGCATATGACAAGCTCGCAAAAAAAAGGTTTAACAGGAGATAACATAGACGAGGAAAAAGCAAAACAAATAGCAATAGACTTTATAGGAAAAGATAGAGTGCAAGCAATAAATTTTAATGGAAAATCAGAAAATACAGATATAATAACATATGATTTTTCTGTGAAAGTAAATAGTGAAAATGAAGAGAATATGAATATTTCTATTACTGAAAAAGGCGGACATGTATTATTAATGAACTATAATAGAAATGTAGAAGCGGAATTAATTAGTCAAGAAGAAGCAGATAAAAAAGGAAAGGAATTTTTAGAGAGTAGAGGATTAAATAATATGAAAGAAACATATTATTTAAAACAAGATGGAATTGTTACAATAAATTATGCATATAAACAAGATGAAGTAACTGTTTATCCAGATTTAATAAAACTAAAAGTAGCATTAGATAATGGAGAAATAATGGGAATAGAAACAAAAGGATATTTAAATTCTCATGAGAAACGTAAAATTGATGATATAAAAGTGTCTAAGGAAAAAGCAAAAGAAGGATTAAATAAAAACTTAGAAATAATAAGTGAAAATTTAGCAATAATACCAACAGAATGGAAAACAGAAGTATTATGTTGGGAATTTAAAGGAAAAGTAAATGATACAGATTTTTTAGTATATATTAATGCAGAAAATGGAAAAGAAGAAGATATATTAGTTATTACCAATACGCCAAATGGTACTTTAACACAATAGAACCAGAAATTTTATCTATATTTATATTAAAAATGTAAAAACTAATAATGAATATTAAATTTAATATTTTAAAAAATTATTAGGAGGTAATTATGTCAAATAATAAAAAAATAATTACAGGTGCTTTAAGGGAAGAAATTGCGAAAGAATTAGGAGTGTATGAGCAAGTAAAAAAAGATGGAGGATGGGCAAATGTTCCTTCAAAAACTTGTGGTAACATAGTAACAAAAGCAATAGAAATAGCTAATAGAAGTGTAAAAAATGTTTAATAAACAAAATTTTAATTATGTATAAAATATTGATATATAATTAATAATAAATTTAAAAGTTAAATTAGCAACAAAATGAATTTTTATTTTGTTGCTAATTTTTTTGTTATGGAATATAATATAAAAAAATAGAAGGAGCAAAATTATGGACATTAAAGTAAAAGATTTTATAAGAATTAGCAAAGCTGAATTAATTTGCGGAGATATAGAAGAAGTTTGTGAAAACTTTTGTAAAGATAGTAGAGAAGTAAAAAAAGGAGATACATATTTAGGAATAAAAGGAGAAAATACTAATGGAAGTATTTATTATGAACAAGCCTTAGAAAAAGGAGCAAAAGTTCTTATTTTACAGGATATAGAGATTCCAGAAGATGTACAAAATAAATATAAAAACAGAGTAATAATTTTAGTAAAGAATGTTATAAAAGCAATTCAAGACATTGCAAAATATAAAAGAGAAAATTCAAATGTTAAGGTAGTGGGAATAACTGGAAGTGTTGGAAAAACCAGTACAAAAGATATTGTTGCAAGTGTTTTATCACAGAAATATAAAGTGCTTAAAACCCAAGGTAATTATAATAATGAGATAGGATTACCTCTTACAATTTTATCTTTAAAAGATGAAGATGTTATGGTATTAGAAATGGGAATGAGTGCATTTGGAGAAATGAGATTATTAACCAATATAGCAAAACCAGATATTGTAGCTATTACAAATATAGGAACTTCTCACATAGGAATATTAGGCTCACGAGAGAATATATTAAAAGCCAAATTAGAAATTCTCGAAGGACTAAAGAAAGATGGAAAATTAGTTATTAATAATGACAACGATTTACTTCATAAATGGTATAATGAGGAAAGGCTAATAAATAATGTAGATACTTATGGAATAGAAAATAGTAGTAATTATATGGCATATAAAATTAATTTAGCTGAAAATGGTAGTACATATAAAATAAATTTAAATGATACAGAGTATAATGTAAATGTGCCAGTAAATGGAGAACATTTTGTATACAATAGTTTATGTGCAATTGTAATAGGAAAAGCTTTAAATATATCTAATAAAGAAATAATAAAGGGAATTTCGAAATTTGAGCTTACAAAAAGAAGAATGGAAATTTTAAAAACAAAAAATGATATTGTAATAATAAATGACTGCTATAATGCAAGTTATGATTCTATGAAAGCAGCCATAGAATATTTAGCAACATTAAGAAACAGAAAAATTACAATATTAGGAGATATGTTAGAACTAGGAGAATTTAGTAAAGAGTTACACGAAAAGGTAGGAAAAGAAGTTGCAAAAAATAAAATAGATATATTAATTACAATTGGATTAGAGTCAGAAAATATAGCATTGGGAGCAGAAAAAAGTGGTATGGATAAAGCAACAATATACAAATTTAGATGTAAAGAAGATGCTATGGAAAAAATAAAAAATATAGTAAAAAAAGGAGATGCTATTCTTATTAAAGCATCAAATGCTATGAAATTTGATGAAATTACTAAAGAACTCTTAAAATAGTATATAAAAATGCAATATGCAAAAAGTACAAAAGTATATTAGATATAATAAATTTAGCATAATAAAATTATACAAGGAGGAAAAAATTTGAGAAAAATAAAATTAGCTGTTATATTTGGCGGAATGTCAACAGAACATGATGTTTCTATTGTGTCTGGTGCATCTGTTTTAAATAATTTAGATAAAGAGAAATACGAAATATTTCCAATATATATTGATGCACAAGGAATTTGGAACAAGTATGTAGGGAATATAGAAACACTTTCTACATTACATGTCGGAGGTAAAATTGACAATATAGAAAAAATAGAAAATCCAATGGAATATTTAAAGAAATGTGATATAGCTTTTCCAGTTTTACATGGACTATATGGAGAAGACGGAACAATACAAGGATTGCTTGAACTTTTAAAAATTAGGTATGTTGGATGCAAAGTTCTAGCGTCAAGTTTAGCAATGGATAAAGCTTATACAAAAATGGTATTTGAAAAAGCAGGGCTAAAACAAGCTAAGTATGTATTTATATATAAAACTAATAATGATGAATACGAATTTATAGAAGATAATTTTGAATCAAAATTAATAGATGTTAATAAAATTACAGAAAAAGTTATGGAAAAATTAAAATTACCTGTATTTGTGAAACCATCAAATTCAGGTTCTTCTGTAGGAATAAAAAAGGCAAGTACGAAAGAAGAATTAATAGAGGCAATTGAATATGCTGGGAAATATGACAGTAAAATTATTATAGAAGAACAAATTATAGGACAGGAATTAGAATGCGCTGTTCTCGGAAATAGGAATGTTATAGCATCTGGTGTAGGAGAGATAAAATCTGCTGAAAGCTATTATACTTTTGATGCAAAATATAATAATTCAGAGTCAAGAACAGTAATACCAGCAGAAATACCAGAAGAAAAGGTAGAAAAAATTAGAAAACAAGCTATAAAAGCATTTAAAGCAATAGATGGAACAGGACTTTCTAGAGTAGACTTTTTTTTAGGAAATAATGGAGAAATTTATATAAATGAAATAAATACTATGCCAGGATTTACTCAAATTAGTATGTACCCAAAATTATTTGAGGCATCTGGTATAAGCTATAAGGAATTATTAAATAAACTTATAGAACTAGCTTAATAGGAAGGAGATGGTCTTATGTATTTAATGTATAAGACCAATATTAAAAATGAAGTTTAATTTAGAAGAAATAACAAAAGATGTAAAAAATACACTGTCAGAGAAAAGATATATACATTGTATAGGGGTTATGGAACAAGCAGCATATTTAGCTAAAAAATACGGATATGATATAGATATAGCAAGAGTTGTTGGGATTGCACATGATATAGCAAAAGAAATTCCTGAAGAAGAAAAGTTAAAATATGTAGAACAAAATAATATAGAAATAGACAAAATAGAAAGTGTAAATATAGGATTGTTGCATGCAAAAATTGGAGCAGATATTTGTAAAAAGAAATATAATTTTACAGAAGAAATGCAAAATGCAATAAAATATCATACAACAGGGAATGAAAATATGAATATTTTAGCCAAAATAATATTTGTAGCAGATAAAACCGAGAAGAATAGAAAATATGAAGACCTAAAAACTGTAAGAGATTTAGCAGATGAGGATTTGGACAAGTGTATTTTATATATTTTAGATTATATGTTAGTAGATAATGTAAATAAGAAAAAATTAATCCACCCCAATAGTATTAAAATAAGAAATAAAATAATGTTAGATAATAGTGTTACACAAAAGTAAAAAAAATGACATATTTCTCATAAAAATGTCATAAATTCTTTATTTGTACAAATGGATATGATATAATATATGCATATTATTTGGGAGGGGACTACAATGATTTTTAAAGACTATTATAAAATATTAGGTTTAGAATCATGTAAAGTAACAAATGAAGAAATCAGGGTAGCCTATAGAGAGCAAGCAAAAAAATACCATCCAGATGTTATAGGAAGAGATAATTTTTCAGAAGAAAGATTTAAAGATATAAATGAAGCTTATAAGGTATTATCAAATATTACAACAAGAAAAAAATATGACAGAATGTGGAATATGCATGTAGGTAGAAGAAAAATAAATCTTGACGATAAAAAGAAAAAAGCATCTTTTTCAGGAGATATTATGAACATGTTTTTTGGAGTAGGAGAGATGTCTCTTACAAGTAAAAAAGTAACAAAAGCTATAGAACCAATAAGAGGAGAAGATGTGGAAACTCAAATAGATGTTTCAATATATGAGGCATTTTTCGGTATGGAAAAGAAAATTTCTTTAAGAACAATAAATGGAAAAATGAAGACATTTACTGTAAAAATTCCAGCAGGAATAAGAAATGGTGAGAAAATACGCTTATTAGGGCAAGGAAAGTCAGGAGAAAATGGTGGGAAAAATGGAGATTTATTTGTAAAGATAAATTTAAAAGACGATAAAAAATTTAAGATTATGGGAAATAACATATATACAAATATATATTTAACACCATGGGAGGCAGCATTAGGAGCTAAGATAGATATTTCTGCTATAGATGAAAACATTTCTTTGCTAGTACCACAAGGAATAGAGAGTGGAGAAAAAATAACTATACCAAATAAAGGATATAAAGACGGACAAGGTGGTAGAGGAGAATTGGTTGCAGAAGTAAAAATAATGATACCAAAACATTTATCTTCTACAGAAAAAGAATTATTTAGTAAATTATCTAAAACGTCAAATTTTAAGCCAAGAGAGATATATAGTTAACATAAATTGACTAAAATTATTGACATATTATTTACAGCGTTGTATAATTATAAATAGTGGTCTAGTTAAACAAAAGACGAGCTATTTTTGCAGTAATAATTGCAGAAGAGGAGGAAAAAGATGGAAAGTATTAGTGGAAAAAATTTTAGCATTACAGATCCACAAGGAGTAAATACTGTTATCTATCGTATAAATAAAACGGAAAACTATGTAGAACAAAATCTTCCAAAGTATACTGTAGAAAGACTGACATATGGAGAAGAAATAAATGGTACAATGAAGAAAAAAGTTTTCTTTATTGATGAACCAAGAGAAAGGGAACAATTAGTAATACTTTCTTTTGGACAAGATAAGGTAGTAGTAAACTCTGGTATTATGGAAAATGACAAAGTAAAAATTGCCAAGAAACCAATACCAATAAAATTTGACACTTTATATTCTGAAAAAGAAATGGAATATAAAAATTTTAGATATACACCAGACCTAAAAAGGCAAATAACAATAATAGACCCAGATACAGCTGAAGAAGTAAAACCAATATTATATTTCGATGATAAAACAAATGAAGTAAAAGGTAAATGTAAATTAAAACCTTATAAGTCATATTTCTCTTTTGAAATTAGAGATAAAAAAGAAGACCAATAAGAGAGGGGTTAAATAAATATGGGAAGTACAAATGTACCGAATAAAAAACAAGTAAAAAATGAAAGAGATAATCCTACAAGTGCAAATATGCAAACAGTATTAACAGGTAGAGGAATTGAAGTACCTGAAAATACAGTAAAGGGAAAAACACATGATTTAGGACCAACAGAATATGATATTAATTTAGGAAGTATAGAATTAGTTGCAAGCACATGTGAATTAGGAAAAGATAATATTTTAAGAGATGCACATGGAAATCCAGTCATAGCAATGCAAAAAGGTAGTTATCAAACTGTAAAAGAAAGTCAAACAAAAAGAAATAGATATACAAGAACTAAGAGAACTGTCCAAAGAGTAGACGAAACTAGATAAGAACTAAAGAGGTGTAGTTATGAATATAGCTAGAGTAATTAAAGAAAATAAAGTAAGCCTAATCGTAATAATCGTATTATGGCTTATTTTGACGCTTGTATTTGTTGCTCCACTTGCATATGCTATTTCATATGCTGGACAAAGTGGGGCTTTTAATTTTACTGTATTTATAGAAACTTTTGTGTCATCATTAATTAGTTTTAATGCAATAACAAAAGTATTTTCGGCAATAACAGTAGGAATATTTTTTAAAACATTAGGAATTTTTACAGTTATATATGCAATATTTGCTACAATAGGCTTTTTTAGAACAAAAACAAAAGGTGATTATTATAATATAGAACATGGTTCAAGTGACTGGAGTCAAAATGGAGAACAATATAGAATATTAAGTAAAACAAAAGGAATTATATTAGCAGAAAACAATTATTTACCAGTAGATAAAAGAGGAAATGTAAACGTATTAGTAGTTGGACGGTTCAGGTTCTGGTAAATCTGCATCATATTCTATTCCAAATGCATTTCAATGTTTGGGTTCATATGTATTTACAGACCCTAAAGGAGAATTGTATGATAAAACAGCAGGATACTTAAAAAGCCAAGGATATGATATAAAAGTATTAAATTTGGTTAATCCTTCAAATAGTGATGGATATAATCCACTTATGCATATATCTAGCGAAATAGATGTAGATGTTGTTGCAAACACAATAGTAAAAGGACAAAAATCAGAAAGTGGTAGTTCAGATCCATATTGGGATGATATGGCAGAAATGTTATTAAAAGCGTTAATATATTATTTAATGGCAATGAGACCGGAAGAAGAGCAAAACTTGGCAAGCTGCTCAGAACTTGTTAGAGCAGCTAATACAAATGGAGGAAGTAATTTACTAACAGAATTAATGAACCAATTACCATATGATCATCCAGCAAGAATGAACTATAAATCAATAGAAATAGCTCCAGAAAAAACATATGGTTCTATACTAAGTTCATTACAATCTAAACTTGGTAAATTTGATTCAAAAGAAATTGCAGAAGTTACATCAACAGATACAATTAATTTTGATGATATAGGAAGTAAAAAAACAGCGGTTTATGTTATATCTTCAGATACACATAAAGCATATGACTTTTTATTAACCATATTCTTTTCACAAATGATTCAGCAACTATATAATTTTGCAGATGAAAATGGTGGAAGACTAAAAGTACCAACATATTTTATATTAGACGAATTTGCTAATATTGGTCAAATACCAGACTTTGATAAAAAGATATCAACGAGTAGAAGTAGAGGGATATCTTTTAGTGTTATTTTACAAAACTTGGATCAATTGGAAGCTGTATATGAGAAATCATATGAAACAATAATGGGTAACTGTGATACACATGTATTTTTAGGAAGCAACTCATTTAAAACAGTAGAATATTTTTCTAAAGCATTAGGAGAAAAAACAGTATTTAGAGATAGTAAATCAATAAATAGAGATAAACATTACCATAAACAAGGTTTAAGCGAATCAGATCAATCTGTAGCAAGAGCCCTTATGACACCTGACGAGCTAAGAAGAATGGATAATGACCTATGCATTATTTTTGAAAAGGGACTAAAACCAGTTAAAGCAAGGAAATATTATTACTTTGAAAAACCAATAGCTAGAAAATTACAAGAACATACACTAAATCACTTAGAATTTGATGTTGGAGTTAGAGGAAAATGGAGAAAATATAATCCATATAACCCATATGTAGAAGAAAATGATAAAAATCAACAACAGAAAGACTTAAAAGTAGAATCTTTGGATGACTTATTTGAAGATGTTCCAAATGATACAAAAACTCATAAAACGCAAGAGAAAATTTCAGGAGATAAAAAATTAATAGAAAATACAAATGAAATGGATAATTTAATAGATAATAATGTACAATCAAATAATACTTCAGAAATAGACTCAGTAATTTTACCACAAGGAAATGATGATAATGATGAAGAATTATTTACAATAGATGTACAAAAAGAAATAGAAGCAAAATTTGACGAGTTATTTGGAGATATTACAGAAAATAATAATACAAATAAAAATTAAATATATTCAAATAAAATATAAAAAACATAGTTCAAGAAACTAAAACGATAAAATATACATAGAAATAAAATAATAAATATATAATATTAATTAATTATTATTGATTAAATTTTAATATTTAATGTAGAATATCAAAGATATTAAAAATATTTTTGGTATTTTTTTATTTTAAAATAAGTATAATTTTATTTGTATGAAACAATTAGAGTAAAAGATAAATAAAGATAAAAAAATAAAATAATAAAATAAAAAGATAAATAAATAAAAAATAAAATAGTAAAATAATAAAATAGTAAATAATAAATTTAATAGTTGTATAATAAAAAAAGTTTATTATTTATTATTTTAATTAAATTGACAATAAAAATGAAAAATGATAAATTAATTTAGAGAATAATTAAAAGAAGGGAGTTTCATATAATATTAATGTTTTTTAATAAAAATTAATAATAATAAACAAAAATAAAAAAACAATTTAAAAAATATTATATGAGTTTTTAATATGAAATTTATACATATGGCAGATATGCATTTTGATGCACCATTTACGAATTTGAGTGATAAAGAAAATTTTGGAAACATAAGAAGAATGGAGCAAAGAGCAGTATTTAAAAAAATAATAGATTATATAAAAGATAATGATATTAAATATTTATTTATATCTGGTGATTTATATGAACATCAACATATAAGAAATACGACAATAAATTATATAAATAATTTATTTAAAGAAATACCAAATACAAAGATATTTATTTCACCTGGAAATCATGACCCTTATTTAAATAATTCAATATATGCAAATTTTAATTGGAATAATAATGTTATAATATTTAATTCAAATATAAAAAAATATTCATATGAAGATGTAGATATATATGGTTATGGATTTACAGATTTTTATTGTGAAAATTCAATTATAAATAATTTAAAAATTGAAAATAAAAATAAAATAAATATTTTAGTAATGCATGCAAATTTAGATCAAATAAGTGATAAAAAATATAATGAAGTAAAAACAAAAGATTTAGATAAATTAGAATTTGATTATATAGCTTTAGGACATATACATAAAAGAAATTTTGATGATAGTATGCAAGAAAATATTATATATCCTGGGTCTACTCTAGCTTTGGGATTTGATGAACAAGGAAAACATGGAATTATAGAAGGAGAAATTAATAATAAGGATTTAAAATTAAAATTTATACCTCTAGATGAAAAAGAATTTAATATAATAAATTTAGATGTAACAGAAATTATAAGTAAAGAAGAATTAATAGAAAAAATTAATAATTTAGAATTAATAGAAAATAATTATTATGAAATAATATTTGTAGGTAGAAGAAATTTTGAAATAAATAAATATGAAATAAATAAATTTATTATAAAAAATAATGTTATAAAATTAAAAGATAATACAAAAATAAATATTGATATAAATAAATTAATAAATGAAAATACATTAAAAGGATTATTTGTAAAAGAATTATCGGAGAGAATAAATAATGAAACAAATGAAGAAAATAAGAAAATACTAGAAGAGGCTCTAGAAATAGGATTAGAAGTATTTGATAAATAAAATATGATAATAAATAAAAAAGATACCTAATTAATAAAATTATTCAAAAAATTAATTTTGATTACTTAAATTAATAATTAAATAATAAATAATTTAATTACAGTAAAAAATAAATATAATAAATCTAAAATATAATTTGAGTAAATATATTAATAAAATTAATTTGATTATATAATAAATAGTTAAAATAGTAATTAAATAATTAAAATAATTATAATTATTATTTTAAATTAAATAAATATAATAAATAAAAATCAAATAAAAAAATCAGATTAAATTAATAAAAAAATAAAACAAATAAAATTAATAAATTAATAAATTAAAAATAATTAAAATAAATAAATTAATTAATTAAAAATAAGGAGAATAAATTTTGAAAATTAAAGAGATAAAAATAAATAATTATGGGATTTTAAAAAATAAAAAAATAAATTTTGAAAATAAATTAAATATTATTTATGGAAAAAATGAAAGCGGAAAATCAACTTTGTTGAATTATATAAAAAATATTTTTTATGGAATTTCAAAAAATAAAAATGGAAAGAATATATCAGAATACGAAAAATACTTACCATGGAATGAAGAAGAATTTTCTGGAAAAATAAAGTATGAATTAGATAATGGAGAAAATTTTGAAGTCTTTAGAGACTTTAAAAAGAAAAATCCAAAGATATTTAATAGTAATTTGGAGGATGTTTCAGGACAGTTCAATATTGACAAAAAGGATGGTAGTAAATTCTTTTATGACCAGACAAAAGTAGATGAGGACATGTTTAGTTCGACAGTGTTATCTATGCAACAAGAGGTTAAGCTTAGTAAGAGTGACCAAAATGTGTTAGTACAAAAGGTTGCAAATCTTGCGGCTAGCGGAGAAGATACAATATCATATAAAAGAGCATTAGATAGGTTAAATAGAAGTCAATTAGAAGAGGTGGGAACTGAGAGAAGTCAAGAGAAGCCTATTAATAAGATAAGAAAAAGATTAGAAGACACTTTAATTGACATTGAGACAATCGAAAATAAAAAAGATAGTCTAGAAAATTTACAAGGACAAATAGAAGAAATAAAACAAGAGATAGAAAAAAAAGAATTAAAAAATTATGCTATTTTAGAGTTACATAAAATTAAAAGTGTAAACGAAATTGAAAAAGAAAAGATTAAAGTAAAAGAAGAAATAAATAATGAAAAGAAAGAAAAAATTAATAAATTAAATTTAGAAAAAAATGAATTAGACAGAAAAAAAGAAATTAATGATTTAAATAATAAAAAAAATATAAAAATAAAACAAAAAAATAACAAAAAAATAAATTTAATTTTTATAATTTTTCTAATAATTATTATTTTATTTAATTTAATTAATTTTATTTTTATAAAAAATAAAATATTAAATTATTTATTATTAATTTTAATTCCAATTTTATTAATAATATTTTTTATTACAAAAAAAATAAATAATAAAAAATATAATTTAAATAATAAAAATAATATTAATAATTTAGATGAGGAAATAGAAAATAAAATAATTAATTTAAATACACAAATTAATATATTAAATGAAGAAATATTAAAACAAAATAAAATAATAAGTGAAGAAAATAATAAATTAAATTTAAATTATAATTTACTATTAGAAAATTTAATTAAAAAATATAATAATAATGAAATAATTAATTTAATAAATAATTTAAAAGAAAATAGTTTAGAAAATATAAATTATTATATTCATAAAAATCAGGAAGAAATAAATAATAAAAAAATAGAAAAAAATAAAATAGACATAGATATAGAAAATATAAATAATAATTTAGAAAATTTAATTAATTTAGAGGAAGAAAAAATAAAATTACAAAAAGAATTAAAACAATTAGAAAATAAAAATAATAGTTTTAATATTGCAAAAGAGGTTTTACAAATTGCATATGAAAAAATGAAAAATAATGTAACACCTAAATTTACTAAAAATTTATCACAAACTATAAATAAAATATCTAATGGAAAATATAATAAAGTAACAATAAACGATGAAGAAGGTTTAATGGTAGAATTGGAAAATGGAGAGTATATTACAGCAGATAGGTTAAGTATAGGTACTATAGATCAATTATATTTATCATTAAGATTAAGTATGGCGGAAGAAATTTCGGAAGAAAAGATGCCTGTAATTTTAGATGAGGCTTTTGCATATTTTGATGATTACAGATTAGAAAATGCACTTAAATTTTTAGTAGAAGAATTAGAAGAAAACCAAATTATATTATTTACTTGTACAAAAAGAGAAGAAGAAATATTAAATAGATTAAATATAAAATATAATTTAATAGAGTTGTAAAATAATTAATAGTTAGATAAATAATTAAATATTTATTTAACTATTAATGTTTTTATCAGTTTTTTCATTATTTCACAAAGTGTTGTAATTATAAGTAAAATAAGGTATAATATTATTTGTTAAAATTAGTTAGGAGGATTTTATGTTTCAAAAACTAGATTCAGTAGAAAAAAGATACGAAGATTTAACAATAAAAATAAGTGATCCAGATATAATTTCTAAGCAAGACGAATGGAAAAATTACATGAAAGAACATGCAGAGATAGAACCAATTGTAGAGAAATATAGAGAATATAAAAAGGTAAAACAAGCAATAGAAGATGCCAAAGAAATGTTAGAAGACCCAGAAATGAAAGAATTAGCAGAAATAGATTTATTGGATAATAAAGATAAATTGCCTAAAATAGAAGAAGAGTTAAAGATTCTTTTAATTCCAAAAGACCCAGATGATGATAAAGATGTAATATGTGAAATAAGAGCAGGTGCAGGAGGAGAAGAAGCAGCTTTGTTTGCAGGAACATTATTTAGAATGTATTCTATGTATGCAGAGAGAAAGCATTGGAAACTAGAAATTGTTAACGAGAATGAAACAGGAATAGGCGGATATAAAGAAATTTCATTTATGATTAGTGGAAAAGGTGCATATAGTAGATTAAAGTTCGAAAGTGGAGTTCATAGAGTTCAAAGAGTTCCAGAAACAGAAGCAAATGGTAGGATACATACGTCAACGGCAACAGTTGCAGTTCTTCCAGTAGTAGAAGACGTAGAAATAGAAATTAATCCAGCAGACATAAAAATGGAAGTATTTAGAGCATCAGGTGCAGGTGGACAGCATGTAAATAAAACATCATCTGCAGTAAGATTAATACACGAACCAACAGGAATAGTAGTAGAGTGTCAGACAGAAAGGTCACAATTCCAAAACAGAGAGTATGCTATGAAAATGCTTAAAACTAAATTATACGACATGGAAAAGCAAAAACAAGATAGTGAAGTAAGAAATGCTAGAAAATCTCAAGTTGGAAGTGGAGATAGAAGTGAAAAAATAAGGACATACAACTATCCACAAGGAAGAATAACAGACCATAGAATAGGAGTTTCAATATATCAAATGGACGACTTTTTAAATGGTAATTTGGATGAAATGATAGATAATTTAATTGCAGTAGATAGGGCAGAAAAATTACAAGGTGGAGAAGAGGAATAGAAAAACATTCCAAATTCTGAAATATCTCAGATAAGTTAATAATATATAAGAAAAGTTTTAATAATAAAAAATTAATAAAACAGACATACTTGCTAATTAATAAGTATGTCTGTTTTTTATAAAATTACTTCGAAGGATACTAAAAAGCATTAAAAATGTAAATTTTATAGTTATTTCAATAGTAATATAATCAAAAAATATGTTTTTTTTGAAGTTAAAGCTATATTATTAAATTTTTAATAAATAACAGTGTTTATTAAATGGTTAAATAATCATAAAAAATTTTTAATATCATATAGTTTAATAATAAAAAAATTAATTATTAAAGGGAAGTGACTGTAATAGAAAATATTTTAAAAACCACATTAGTAGGATTATTTTTTGGGACATTTGGAACAACAATAGGTGGAATAATAGGAGTAAAATTAAAGAATCCTTCTAATAAAGTATTAGGATTTATATTATCTTTTGCGTCAGGATTAATGACTGCTATTATATGTTTTGATTTAATTCCAGAAGCATTTGAATTAAGTAATTTATTTGTTTCGATGATTGGAATAATAATTGGTATTATTTTAATGATTATATGTGATTTATTTATTAGCAATAAAGTAAATAAAAGTAGTAAAAGTAATAATAGTTTATTAAGGACAGGTATAGTAGTAGGAATTGGATTAGCACTTCATAATTTTCCTGAGGGTTTAGCAATAGGGTCTGGCTTTGGAACATCTGTTACTTTAGGAATTTCATTAGCAATTGCTATATGTTTACATGATGTACCAGAAGGAATATTCCAAAGTAGACAGTGGTGGAAATATGCTTGATAAAACGATTTGAATTCGAATATTTTAGAACTAATAAATTTATATAATTTGAAACAAAAAATGGCTTAAAATGTAAAATAATGAGAATTAAACATATAAGAGATGGAGGAATGATATGAACGAAAAAAATAGAGCAAATTACTATGCAATAATACCTGCAAAATTAGATATGATAGAAATTTAAAACCTGCTGAAAAGATACTTTATGGAGAACTAACAGCACTTAGTAATAAAAACGGATATTGTCATGCACAAAATAGATATTTTGCTAACTTATATAATGTAAGGAATGAAACAGTTAGTAGATGAATTTTACACCTACAAAATTTAGGATATATTTATGCGAAATTAATAAGAAATGAACAACAAGTAGTTATATCTAGACACATTTATGTTGTTGACTTATGATAGGAAAAGTACAAATATTACAATAATTAAATTTATGAAAACAATCCCCCTATGTATTAAATAATACATACCTTATATACAAAAAAATCAATACCCTATTGTATAAAAAATCAATAGGGTATTGACAAAAAAGTCAAAGAAAATATTATAAAGATTAATAATATAAATATGAATATTATAAATAATGATAAGAGGAGGATTTTTTTATTTTATTTATATAGAAAGTAAAAAATTTGACTTTCTAATTTATCTTCAATGCCAGCAAATAATTCATCATAAGATATATTAAGTACTTTTATAAAGCCCCATACTTCATAATCTTTAACACTTCTTTTATTATTTTCAATCATATAAACATCATTTTTATGAAGATTTATTCCGAGTAAATTTAATTCCATTGTCAAATCAGCTTGAGATAAATGTTTTTCTTTTCTATAATTTCTTAAATTCTCTCCAATTACATTTAAATTATTATTTAATTTCCTGACAGCCATAATTTATACCACCTTTTTTACAATTTATATTGATTTTACCCCGATGTCTGTGACAAATATGACATTAAGCAACAGGAAAAGAGGTAATAATGAAAAAGAGCAATAAAACAGAAACAGATATGAAAATTTTTAGTGATACTATGAATAATTAATTAGAGAGAAAAAGATTGAGTTTGGTTTTTATGATAACAAGCTAATAAAATTGGAGTTATTGCAAATTTGTTATGATAAGAGTAAAGACAAGTTAGAAATAGAATTTAGAGATGTTATAGGTGATTATTTAAGGGAATGGAAAGAAGTTGAAAAATAATATATGGTAGATAAAATACTCTTGAATTATAGTGATATATGGAAAGAATAAAGTAATTTTTATATCAAAAGAAGTATATTTCGAAATATTTTATTTTTTCAATAAGTTATTCATAGTAAAAATTATGTAAATATATTTATTTTTATCAATGAGAATGATATAATTTTTAACGAAGGAGGAAAGTAAAAATGATAGAGTACAATATTAATATGAGAGAAGAAATTTTTGGCTCAACACTACTAAATTTAAAAAACGGACAAAGAGAATATTTAGACAAAAGTGAAACAAAGAAAATTTTAGAAGAAGGAATGTTTCCAACAGATTCCTGCACCAAAGAACTAAAAGAAAAACCTGTGATAAAATTTACAAAAAACAATAATATAGCTGAAAATCACTTTAGCTTTGTTGATATTGCTTATATAGAGATAACACATGAATGTAATTTAAGATGTAAACACTGCTTAAATAATTCAGGAATTAGATTACCAAATCAATTAACTGATGAAGAAATATTTAATTTAATTATTGAATTTTCTAAAGCAGGAATGCAAGAAATAAGATTTACTGGTGGTGAGCCTTTAGTACATAAGAGAATATATGATTTTATTTCATTAGCACATCAACTTGGATTATATACATCAATAGGTACTAATGGAACATTAGCAACTAAGGATGTTTCAGAGAAACTAAAATTAGCGGGATTAAATAAAGCAGTAGTAAGTGTAGATGGAACTGAAAAAGCTCACGATGCTATAAGAGGAGAAGGAAATTATAAAAAAGCAATAGAAGGAATAAAAAATCTAGAAAAAAAGGGGATAAAAGTTAGAATAAATGCTGTTATAATGAAATCTAATATGGAAGACGTGATAAAGTTAGCAAAACAATTAAACGAAAATCATACACATTTGATGATTAGAAGATTTATTGAATCTGGAAGAGGAAGTTTACTTACAGATAATACATTGTCGAAACAAGATTATGATTATGTAAGAAATCAGTTAAAAGATGAATTAAAAGGAAAATATATTATTGGTCATTATTTGAATGAAAATGAACAAATAACATATAGATTAAAGTTGCCATTTAATTTTACTAAAGGTTGCAAGGCTAGTCAAAGAGCATTAATTATATTGCCTAATGGAGACATAAGTTTGTGTGGATTTTTAGCAGCTCAAGGTTTTAGTCCAATAGGAAATATAAGAGATATAAGTAATTGGTTAGAATTCTGGAATAATATGCATTCTAAAAATTATTTAAAGGAACTAAGAGAGAATTTAGACAGATATAATTCAATACCAAATGTGCAACAAACAAATTGCTTAGCTTATGTGCAAAGAATGCTAACATTGGAAAAAAATGAAAAGGAGAAAAGCAATGCTTAATTCAAACTTTAATAATGTTAAAACAGAAGTAGCAATAGAAATGATTTCATTATACATTGGATTGGAATTAAAGAATGATAAAGAATTGTCTCACAAGTTAATTAAAGAAAGAGAAAGAATTTATTTGGGAGATAATTCTTTAGTTGATAAAGTAGTAAATGAATATGGAGAGAAAATAAAGAAATTGTTGAATTAGAGGTTATTATGAAAGATATTAAAGAAATAACAGGACTTACCAAATGTGAATTCTATGAATTTTATAAAGATGCAAAGAATTTAGTACTCGATAATCATACTCCTGCCGATAATAGAACACCAATAGCTATATTAACTGGTGGGCAACCTGGAGCTGGAAAAAGTGGAATAGTTATCAAAAGCAGATTAGATTTTCAAAAAATAGGAGTAAATCCAGTAATATTAGATGGAGACACATATAGAGGATTATATCCAAATGCAAAACAAATAGCAAATGAACAGCCGGATAAATATGCAGATATTACAGATAAAGCGACAGGAAAGGTAATGGGACTACTGATAGAAGATAGTATATTAGGTGGGTACGACTTTATTAGAGAAGGAACGCTAAATTCAGCAGAAATAGTAGATCAATTAATTGCATCACCTAAATGCTATAAAATAATAATAAGATTATTGGCAACTTGTAGAGAAGAATCAATATTATCTTGTTTTGAAAGATATATACTTATGAAAGAAGCAACAGGAATTGGTAGATTTATAACCTTGCAGTCGCATGATAAAAGATATATTCAATTTCCAAAAACAGCAAAAGAACAAGAGAAAAAGGGAGTTCAAATAGAAGTATATGAAAGAGGAAATATTATTAATAATCCTATATTATTATATGATAATAAACATTTTAATAGTAATTTTAATAGTTTTGAAGAAGCTTTAAAATTTGGTAGAAAACACAGCTTTGAACAATGTAAAAATAATATTGCTAATAGGATAGCTGAAATTGAAAGAAGACTAAACAAAATGAATACAAATGAAAGCAGCATACTTAGACAACTAGAACAATTTAAAACTGAATTAAAATTAAAAGAATCGGAGATGGAAAGATAATGTTAATAGGTATAACTGGACTACACGGAGCAGGAAAAAGCTATTTCTGTAATACTATACCTCCTAAATTTGGATTTAAAGTATTTTCTAAAAAGCAGGAGTTAGCAAGAATTTATAAAGCCAAAACAGGTAGAGATGATTGGGCAAATTGGTACAGGAAAGAATATGAAAAAGATCCTAAAAAAATAACAGAATTTATATTATTGGGTATAAACAAAAATGAAAATTTTATTTTAGATGCAGTACATAGTCCAGTAGAGTGGCATATTATAAAAGACCATTTTCCAAACGCAGAATTAGCAGAGGTAATAACTCCTAATTCTGTTAGACTACAAAGAATAACACCTTTAGATATGGAAAAGGATAAAAAGCGAATTGAACATTGGCATAGCGAAAATGGCTGCTTATTATCGGAAGTTGGGTGGTCTTTTAATGGTGCGGCATCAACAGAATTAAATGAACAGTCTTTTAAAGAATTTATAGACTATATAAAGCAAAAAGAAAGACAAGAGCAGGATAAAGAAGCAGATTTAATTTTATAAAAATTTTAAGAGTAGGAGAAAGTTATGAATATAGTAAAAAAAGCAGGTTGTATTTTAATAAATATGAAAGAAAAGAAGATTGCATTAGTATTAAGAAATGGTAATTACTCTTTCCCAAAAGGACATTTAGAAGAAATGGAAACAATAAAGGATTGTGCAAAGAGAGAAACAATAGAGGAAACTGGACATGAAGTTGAAATACTTGGAGAGGAAATAAGTATAATAAGATATAAGAGCTCAGGAGGTGAAGATGTAGAAAATCATTTTTTTATCGGAATAGATACAGGACGAACAAATAAAAAAATTGCTGAAAAAGATAAAGAAAAAACAGAGTGGTTTGAAATAGATAAAGTCAAAGAACGATTAGCATATCAAAATTTAAAAGATACTTGGAATGGAATAAAGCCTAAAATAGAGAAAATAGTTAATGAATTACAACTGGATATTTTGATATCTAAACAAGATAAATATTATTATAGTTATATAAAGCTAAAAGATGAAAGTTATATACCTACAAATATTTATTATATAGAAGATTTAAACCTAGATGCAATAGAACAATATAATTTCAATAATCATATAATTTATTTTTTATGCAATTTATCTTTAAATAATAAAGTTATATCAGCCTTAAAAAACAAAAATTGTTATTTTATAAATAAAAATTTTTTCTTACATAATTACACTAAATTAGAAGTGCAACAAGTATTAAATAAAAATAATATAGATATTCCAGAAATAGTTACTATTAATGGCTTAAATAAAATACAGTATCCTATTTTTTGTAAAGAAAATTCCCATGTAGGAATTAATCTTATAGCATACTCTGAAAATACATTAGTTAAATTTTTTTGTAAATTTAATATTAGTGATTTTTACTGTGAGAAGATTATAACTGGCGGAAAAGAAATGAAGTTATATTGTATCAATAATATAGTATATGATAATAATAAGGTTATAAAAGATAAGCAATTAATGGAATTATTTAGAAAGATAACAAATTCACTTCAAATTGAGACATACTCAGCAGATATTATAAATAAAGAAAATAAAAATATAGTTATAGACATAAATCCTAATTCTGGTTTTTTTGGTTCGAATATTGCTAGAAAGAATTTTCTTAAATATGTTATTGATTGTAGTAAGGATATAATAAATAATTACGGATTATAAAATAATGATAAGGTTGTTCTAAAATGAAAAAACTCTTTTGGAGAACTACCAATACTTATTAAAAAGAATATTCTTAAAAATAAATTGTAAAAAAATTCTGTAAAAATCAAGTATAGATAATAAAAAACATATGAGTCTAAAATGTCCTTTTTTAGTAGTTTTGAAGCTTTAAAAATAGGACATTTTTTAAATGATTAAATCAAGTTATTTCAAGTGTTATGTCGATTTTTAGGACAAACTTAACTAAAGAGGGTAGGTGTATGAGAGCGTAAGCTATCATATTCCTACCCAAGTTCTATTTAGTGAAAAATTTATGAAAAATTAATAATAGGGTCGGTTTTTCTTGTAAAAATGTAAGTATATATAATAGGAGGCAAATTAAAATTATTTCGAAATTAAGTTGTGATTTTTGAGTCAACGGTATATAGACATTGTATAAAAATTGGGGTAGAAAAATTTAAAGTAAACCAATGTATATATAATAGAGGGATTTTAAAATTTGCCAATATAAATAAAGAAGGAGTGGTGGTTTATATGCTTATTAAAATAAAATGAAAGTATAGTTATGTGTCCTTTAACTCTTCACATTAACAATATATATGTTTAAAGCCAGAATAATAGAATTTATTAAGCATATATATTGAATAAATCATTTAGAATCACAGGAGGAAAAATGAGCGATTTATTTAAAATTAATGAGCAGTTTGATGAAAAAGGTGATGAGTTAGAAAAAATAATATCATACTTCTTAATTAGCCATTTGGAAAAAAATTCCACTATTAAGGAAAATAAGATTTTATAAAAATACCTAAAATTTGAATTCAAAATAGTTAGTACGAAATAATATAAAAAATAAATATGTTGAACATTGTATTAAAAAGAAAAAATAGATATAATTAAAATTGAATTCAAATTGTTTTTATCAAGCATAGGAAGGAGGATAAATGCTTGAAAAAATAAAGAGAACAATATACAAGGTTGCAATATATATTAGACTTTCAAAAGAAGATATAGATAAAGGATATGATGAAAGTGAAAGTATAACAAATCAAAAAGCATTATTAACTGAATATGTAGAAAAGTTAGGTTGGGAGTATGAACTCGTAGATATTTACATAGACCCTGGATACACAGGAACAAATTTTAATAGACCAGATTTTAAGCGAATGATTAGAGATATAGAATTAGGTAAGGTGAATATGGTTGTAACAAAGGATTTATCTCGTCTTGGTCGTGATTATATAGAAACAGGAGAATATATAGAAAAGTGGTTTCCAGAAAATAATGTTAGATATGTTTCTGTAACGGATAACATAGATACTTTTGCCACAAATAATGGAAATAATGATATTGCACCTTTTAAATCAATATTAAATGATATGTATTCAAAAGATTTATCTAAAAAAATAAAAACGGCATTGCATACAATGCAGAAACAAGGAAAGTGGGTTGGAGGTAAAACACCTTTAGGATATATGAAAGATTCGAAAGATAAAAATCATTTAGTTATTTGTAAGGAAGAAGCGGAAATTGTTAGAACTATTTTTAATATGGCGTTGGCTGGAAATAATGTAGGTATAATAAGAGATTATCTAAATAACAATAATATTCCAACAACTAACCAAATTAGGTATAATAGAGCAACTTTTTGGGAAAATAAAACTGTCAAACTAATATTGCAAAACAAAGCATATATTGGAGTTACAATTCAAAACAAAAGGAGTAGGATAAGTTATAAAAATAGGAAACTTCGAGCAAATCCAGAAGAACAATGGCAAATAGTAGAGAATACACACGAGCCTATTGTTGATAAAAATGTTTTTGACAGAGTGCAAAAAATGGGTATAGTACAGAAATATGATCGAAACGAAAAAAAGAATCATTTTTTATTAGATGGATTGCTAATATGCTATGAATGTAAGCACAAAATCGGAGTTAGAACAAGAAAAGATGGAAGATTAGACATGATATGCAATAATTACCGTAGAAATTCAAAGCTAAATTTATGTACATCTCACGGCTTTAGTTATGAACGATTAGAAAAACAGATAATTGATTATATAAGAAAATTGTTTACTGATATTGACAATAAAAAAATTATGTTGAACATTAAACAAAGTAAAAGAAAATATGATTACAAAAAAATGTTGGACAAAATAGAAAAAGAAATAGAACTCATAAATAATAATATTGATAAAATGTATATTGATAAGCTAAATAACAAACTTAGTGAGGAAATGTACGAAAGACTTTTTAATAAATTAAAAAAAGCTGAAAGAGAAAAAAAAACAGAGTACATAGAATTAAAAAAAGAAGAAGAGGAGTGCGTAGAAGATAATGACAGCGAGATAGAAAGACTTGTAAAAGAGTTTCTAAAACTTGAAAAACCAACTCCGGAAATTATGAGAGTACTTATTAACAGAATAGAAATACATCAGGATAAACAGGTGGATTTATTATTTAATTTTAAAAAGTTAAATAATATTGAACTATTCGAAAAATTTGAATAGTTCAAAAAGGAAAACTTTAAGAAAAGCAAGACAAAATTCAGTTATTCAAAAAATTCGAATAACTGTCTACCTTGGAATCAACCAGAAGGAATTTCAATGGCAGTACCTATGAAGAACGGAGGAATTAAAGCAAGTAAAGTAGTATATTATGTAATACTTTCTGGCATAACTACTGGAATTGGAGCTTTTTTTGGAGCAGTAGCTGGTAATATTTCTAAAGGTATAATTGCAATTTGCCTGTCATTAGCTGCAGGAGCAATGATATATATAGTATCGGGAGAACTAGTCCCAGAATCGAATAAATTATATAGTGGAAGAACTACAGCATTAGGCAGTATAATAGGTTTAATAATACGGAATTATAGCAATGTCATTTGCATAATTATTCACAAGTAATTATATTTTGTGAAAATAAATATTAAAATAAAAAAATAATGTGGAAAACTATTATATAAATTTAATATTAGAAAGTAAAATTTACAAAATAAAATATAAAATTTAATTAAACTTTAAAGAAAAGAAATTAATTTTTTATGGGAATTAATATTTATTTGATATTGTTCGCTTGAGAATAAAATATTTTATTGTTATAATATAAATCATGCTATAAAAATAATAGAATATAGAAAATATTAATATTATTTTTAAATAATAAATTAGTAAATTATGAAATACAAATAATAAGTTAGTAAGGAGAAGTAAATGCAGGATTTAATAGAAGGTTTAAATGATAGACAAAAAGAAGCTGTAATAAGTACAGAAGGACCATGTTTAGTAATTGCTGGGGCGGGAAGCGGAAAAACTAAAGTTTTAACACATAAAATAGCATATTTAATTTCAGAAAAATATGTTAAACCATGGAATATTATAGCAATAACATTTACAAATAAGGCAGCAAATGAGATGAAAGAAAGAATACAAAATATTATTGGAGATGCAGCAAATGATTTATGGATGGGTACATTTCATTCTATTTGTGTAAAAATTTTGAGAAAATATATAGATAGAATTGGATTTGATCATTCTTTCTTAATATTTGATACATCAGACCAAAAAACTTTAATAAAAGAATGTTTAAAAGATTTAAAAGTAGATGATAAATTATTTACAGACAGAGCTGTACTTTCAGAGATTAGTAATGGAAAAAATGAAATGCTAGAGCCAAAAGATTATAAGATTAAATATGCAGGAGATTTTAGAAGAGAGACAATAGGAAATATTTATGAGCTCTATCAACAAAGATTAAAAGAAAATAATGCACTAGACTTTGACGATATTATTAATTATACAATCAAAATATTAACAGAAAATCCAGATGTATTGGAATATTATACAGAGAAATTTAAATATGTTCTTGTAGATGAATATCAAGATACTAATAAAGCACAATTTATGTTAGTTTCTATACTTGCTTCAAAATATGGGAATATTACTGTTGTAGGAGATAATGACCAAGGAATATACAGCTTTAGAGGTGCAGATATAACAAATATATTAAATTTTGAAAAAGACTTTCCTGGAACAAAAATTATAAAGTTAGAGCAAAATTATAGATGTACAGGGAATATTTTAAAAGCTGCAAATGCTGTAATTAAGCATAATGAAAATAAATATGAAAAGAAATTATGGACAGCAAATGATGAAGGAGAGCTTCCTTCTATATATCAATCAGAAGATGAATATGATGAAGCATCATATGTTGTAAAACAAATTAATCATTTAAAGACAGAAGAATATTATAAATATTCAGATTTTGTTGTACTTTATAGAATGAATTCTCAATCAAGAGCAATAGAGGATATTTTAAGAAGAGAAGATATACCATATAAAATTGTCGGAGGATTAAAATTCTACGAAAGAAAAGAAATTAAAGATATTATTGCATATTTAAGATTAATATATAATACTTCAGATAATATTTCTTTAAAAAGAATTATAAACGAACCTAAAAGAGGTATTGGTAAGACAAGTTTAGATAATATTCAACAAATATCAGAACAAAATGGAATATCTATGTATGAAGTAATAAAAAATGCAGAACAATTTGGATTAAATCGTGTAAAAGCAAATGCAGATGATTTTATTAATTTAATTGAAGAATTAAGAACGAAACAAAATGAATTAAGCATTTCTGAATTAATAAAGGAAACATTAAATAAATCTGGATATACAAAAGCTCTAGAACTAGAAAATTCTGTAGAAGCAGAGTCTAGGATACAAAACTTGGAAGAATTTCTAACAGTTGCAATAGAGTTTGAAGAAGAATTTGCAGATAATACATTAGGGGAATTTTTAGAAAATATTACACTTAGTAGTGATATAGATAATGTTGAAGATGCAGAAAATTCTGTTACATTAATGACTTTACATAGTGCTAAGGGATTAGAGTTTCCTACAGTATTTTTAGTAGGACTAGAAGAAGGAATATTCCCAGGATATAAATCAATAGGAGAGGAAAATGCACTTCAAGAGGAAAGAAGATTATTTTATGTAGGAATTACTAGAGCAAAGGAACATTTATTTTTGACTTGTGCTAAAAGAAGAACAATTTTTGGTTCTACAAGTTATAATGCAATTTCAAGATTTGTAAAAGAAATTCCAGAAGAGCTTTTAAACGGATATGATAAAATGCAAAAAGAGAAAGTAGAAGATAAATTTGAAAATTCGGATTATGGATGGAAATATGGTAATAGAGAGTCAAAAGTAAAAACATATACTTTTGAAACAAACAGCTACGAAGTAAAAAAACAGGTTCCAGCTACAGCAGGTTTTCAATATAGAACAGCAGAAAGCTTTTTATCTTCATTAAACAAAAAAGATAGTTTTGATATTTCAAAATATCAAGAAGGACAAAGAGTGTATCATAAAAAATTCGGTGAAGGAACTATTAATAAAGTAGAAGAAGAGGGAGAAGATTATAAAATAGATATAAATTTTGATAAAGTAGGACACAAAAGACTTATGGCTAAATTTGCTGGATTAGAGATTATATAGAAATTAAAATTTGGCTATTAAACTTTAAAATTATGTTTAATAAAAATGTGCTTGAAGTATTAAAAATTAATATTTTAAGTACATTTTTTATTTAAATTTATGCATAAAACTTATAAAAAAACGAATAATAAAATTATAAATATAAATGAAAGGAATGATAAAAATGTCAAATTTAAATCAAATTGAATTACAACATCTAAGACATTTAATAGGTGCACATGAAACTTCATATCAAAAATTAAACACATATGCATCACAAGCAGTAGATCCACAAATTAAGCAGATGTTTACTAAATCTGCACAAGATGCACTTAATACAAAACAAAAATTAATGTCATTTTTAAATGGTTAGGAGGTAATTATGGACGAGAAAACAATGGTAAATGATATTTTAAGCTCTGTAAAATCAGACCTTACAGCATATCAAACAGCAATAAGCGAAGCTGCTAATTTACAGTTAAGACAAACTTTTCAACAAATAAGAAATAGTGACGAAAGTTTTCAATATGAACTTTTTAAGGTGGCTCAATCTAAAGGATATTATAAACCAGCGCAAACAGCAACTACTACAGAGATAGAAGTAGTAAAAACAGAATTACAACAATAGTAAAAAATAAGATATGATAAAATATAAATAATAGAATTAGAATAAGATGAAAATATTATAGAGAAATATAAAAATATAGTGTACATAAAACCAGCAGTAAATTTTTTTGCTACTGGTTTTATGTGTTTTATAAATTTGTAAAGAAAATATAATAAAAATTTAATATTTTAAAATAAAAGTGCCATAAATAGTATTTCCGTAAATTAACTTTGGAAATACTAGTAATATATGGGTGTTACTACCATTGTTATATATTAATATATTTGTTATTATATAATTATATAATTAGCGAAAGGTAGGAAGTTATGAAAAAATATATAAAAATTTTTATTACATTTTTTTTAATATCAACATTGATTTTTATATATGAAAAAGAAATATATGCAGACACTATGGATGCATATTTTATGAGTGAGTCTAATTTCAACATTTGGGGAGAAGGAGTACAAACTACATATAATGATCATGGATATGATACAGTTTTAAATGTAAATGGTTCAGAAACTAATATAAAAAATGGAACTGGATCATTAAATGGTGTAAATTTAATAACTAATTTAACAAATATCAGTGATGGAAATTACGTAAAAGTAGAATATATTGTAACTAACAATAATAATTCGTCTGCAACAATAGGTATAGCTACTCATGCAGACATACAAATAGCAAGTAATGACCGTGCACCAATTGATAATATTTCTGGTAACAGAGGATTTACTATGAGTGATGGAAGCCATATTTTTAGATTTATAGGAAGAGATTCTTATGGAGTAACAAATGTTGATACATATTGGTTTGGAACATATAATGACAGGCAAGCAAATATGTGGAATACGAGCTATACTTATGATGGAAGTAATACTGATTCAGGAATGGCATATTCATGGAAAAACAGATCTATAGGACCTGGTGAAACTCAAAAATATTCTGTTATCATAGGAGTAGGAGAACTAAACACGCCTCCAACAATAAATGTAACAAGTTCATTTGATAAAGCATATTATCCAACACAAACAGTTAAAGTTACCGGAACTGTTAATGATATAGATGTAGGTGATGTTTTAACAGTAAAATATGCAATAGATTCAGGAGCTGAAATTACGATTGGAAACAATTATAGACCAAATGGAAATGCAGTTCCTTTTAATACAAGCTTTGTTATTCCTACTTCAATTTCTACAGGTCAACATATGATACAATTATGGGCAGCAGATGATAAGGGGAATATGTCTGTTCCAGTTACAGTATACTTTAATGTGGGTTCAGATACAACACCGCCTGATGCAACACATCAAATAACACCATCTTCATGGACAAAAGGAAATGTTGATATAGCTTTAAAGGTAACAGATTCTCAATCTGGAGTAAAAAATGTAACATTACCAAATGGACAAGTAGTTACAACTACAAATATTAACTTTACAGCAACGAATAACGGAAATTATAAATTTATTTTAGTTGATAATGTAGGAAATAGTAGAGACTATATTGTAACAATAAACAATATAGATAGAACTGTACCAACAATAACAGTAAATCCGAAAGATAGTAATTGGGTACAGGAAATAGAAGTTAAAATAGATATTTTAGATAATCAAAGTGGGGTTAAATACTATAAGTATGCAGTAACAGATAGCAAAGATACTCCTACAACATGGAGTGAAAATATAGCAAGTGTAAATGGAAAATTAACAATAGATACAGAAACAGAAAAATATTTACACATTATAGCAGAAGATAATGTTGGTAATATAACAAGTGACAATGTAACAGGGCCATATCATATAGATAAAACAGCACCAAGTATTTCAGTTAATCCAAAAACAAGTGACTGGGCAAGAGAAACACAAGTACAAGTAAGTTTTACCGACGGAGGAGCAGGATTTAAACATTATAAATATGCAATAACAGATAATAAAAATTTACCAACAACATGGAGCGAAAATATAGCAAAAGCAAATGATACAATAACAATAAATACAGAAACAGAAAAATATTTACATATTATAGCAGAAGACAATGTTGGAAATATAACAAGTGATAATGTAACAGGACCATACTTAATAGATAGAACAAATCCAACAATACAAGTAATAGGAGACTTGCAGACAATAGTGGTAGACGAATTAACACTAGATTTGGAAGCAAATGATGTGCCATCAGGTGTAGCAACATTTAAAATGGATGGAGAAGTAATATTTAATGGAAATCATACATTTAATAAAAATGGAAAACATACATTAGAAGCAGTAGATAAAGCAGGAAATACATATAGTACAGAATTTGAAATAACAAATATATACTATGAATGTGATGCAGGATTAGAACATCCAATATATAGCTCAACATACGATAGTTGTCCAATATGTGAAGCATATAAAGGATTAAAAGTAACAGATGCAGCAGATATATATAATTCAGAAAAACAAGGAGTAAAATACGAAAATCCAAGAAATGCAGAAATAGTAGAATACTATGATGGAATAAAAGAAAACCCAGAAAACGTAAAAGAATATGAATATGAGTTAAAAGTAGTATACGAAGGAAATGAATATAAAACAGGAGTATGGGGAAAATATACAATAACACCAAAGATAATAACAATAGAAGACATAATAGCCACAAATAAAGTTTATAATGGAAATACAACAGTAGTAATAAGTGGGGGAAGACTAATAGGAGTATGTGAAGGAGACAATTTATACTTTGAACTACCATTAACAGGAGAAGCAGAAAGTAAAAATGTAGGGCAATGGAAAGTATCAATAGCAGAGATAAAACTAATAGGAGAAGATGCACCAAACTACATATTAAAACACCCAGAATATGGAGAAATAATGGTAGAAATAACATCAAGACCATTAAGAATAATAAACTTATCTGGAAAAAATAGAATATATAATAAAGAAACAACAGTAGAAATAATAGGAGGAGAATTTGACAACTTAGTAGAAGGAGACGATGTAGTAGCAACAATACCTAAAACAGGAGAAGCAGAAAGCCCAGATACAGGAACATGGAGAGTAGCAATAGAAGAAATTATATTAAGTGGAAAAGATGTAGGAAACTATACATTTACACAACCAGAATATGGAGAAATAATGGTAACAATATCAAAAGAAACAGGGATATTAGTAATAGGTTGTGAAAGTAAAAAATATGATAGAGAATTAATAGAACCATATGTAGTAGAGAAAAATACAACATCAGAAGTAACATACAAATATTATAAAGCAGGAACAGATGAAGAAATAGAAAGACCATATGACATAGGAAAATATGATGTAGTAGGATATGCAGAAACAGATGGAAATTATACAGAAGTGGAAAGTAACAAAGTAACATTTGAAATAAAGAAACCAGACCCACCAAGTATAGGAATAGAAAGTAGAGTAGTAAAAGTAAATGAAAAAACAGTAACAATAGAAGAACAACCAGCGCCAATGCAATACGGAGACATAGTAACAATACAAATAAGAATAAAAAATAATGGACTAGGAAGTGGATATGCAAAAGAAGTAACAAGTACAATAGCAGATGGGATGGAATATATAGAAGACAATGAAATAAACAAAGCAAATGGTTGGAAATTAGATGGAAAGAAAGTAACAACAAGTAAATACTCATATGAAACAGATATAAATAATGAGTTATATCCAAAAAGATATGAGTATGAAGAAAATGAAGACTACTCAGATATAAAAAATACTATAACTAATGAAGATAAAAAGGAAAAATCAAATGATGAAACTTTGCTAGAAAAAGAAAATCCTACTAATGAAGGAAAAAGAAAAGTAGAAGAAGGAGGAGAAACAGAAACAGGAAAGACAGAAGACACAGAAGAAAAAGAAGAAGAAAAACCAGAATTAAATACAGGAGTACAAAAATTACAACTAGTATTAAAAGTAACAAAAAACGATAAAACACATGATAAGTTATTATCACAAATAGTGGTAGAGCAGCAAGATAAAAGAGGAGACACAGTAGAGTATACAAAAGAGGATGAGGAAACTAGCAAAAACAGAGTGGAGATGCAATATACATATACAGATTTACAAATAGAAAAAAGAATAACTCAAATAATTACAACAGACAAAACAACAAACACAGTAAAAAAACATGATATATATCAAAAGGCAAATAATATAGCAAAGTTGGATTTACCGAGCAAAAATATAGAAAACACAAAATTAGATATTATTTATGAAATTAAAGTAACAAATATTGGAGATTATAATGCAACAATAGACCAAATAATAGATTTATTACCGAATGGAGCAAACTTTAGTAAGGAAGGAAATGAAGGTTGGTATGTAGGAGAAAACGGACATATAATATATGATAATTTCCAAGAATATCTAAGACCAAATGAAGAAAAAGTAGTTAAATTAAAATTAACATATCACTTAGATGAAAGCGGCATGGCACAAATAGAAAATGATGCATATGTATTAGCAACAAAAGATATAGACGAAAAAATAATAATAGACGAAGGGAACATAAAAATAGAAGAAACAAATAATTATGCAAAATCAGAATTAATAGTATCAATAATAACAGGAGAGACAATACTAATATATGTTACAGTAATATTAGGAGGAATGTTAATAATAGTAGTTGGAATCTCGTTAATAAAAAAATATATTTTGTAGTTATTTATTATGAACTTATACAAAGCAAATTAAAGAAAAACGGAGTAAATTAAAGAAAAAACGAGATAAATCACGGGGAACTGAAATAAATCGCTTATTTTAGTTCCTATTATTTTTGCATTAAAAAAAATAATCATATAAAATACATAATACAATAAAATGGATAGGAGTGCTTGAAAATATGTTAAAACGTTTTGCTATGTTTTTAAGGTCTTCAATTAAATTAATTGTATTAATTGTAGCATCTATCATCTTAATAACAGCAGCAATTACTATATTTTATAAACCAACATATGAAGTTAGTCTAAATGGAGAACTAATAGGATATACATCAGATAAAAGTAATTTACAAGAAAGAATAAATAAGTATGTTGAAAGTGGTAATGGAGATGATGTCGTTTTTGCACAAATAGACAGTATGCCAAAATATAAATTATGTTTGTTAAAAAAAGATGTACAAACAAATGATGACGAGATTTATACTAAAGTAACAAGTAATGGTACAGAATACTATAGGTTTTATGCTATTACAGACAATAAAGAAGAAAAATATTATGTGTCTACTTTTAAGGAAGCAGAAGACATTGTAAAAAAATTAAAAGATAAAGATAGTGCAAATAAAAATGACATTGGAATATTAGAAAAATATGATAAAACTAAAAAAGAACTCACAGATGTTGATACATGTGTATCTAAATTATATGAAAAAGTAATTCCTAAGAAAGTATATGTAGCTTCTAAAAGAGTGTCAGCGGTTCCATCAGGTGGTTCATCAGCATATGTAAATATAGGAGTAACATTACAAAAACCACTTACTGGAGGAATTATAACATCTAGATTTGGAAGTAGAGAAAGTATAAGAAGTTCACCACACAGAGGGATGGATATTGCAGCATCTTACGGAGCACCGATAAAAGCAGCAGCAGGAGGAACAGTCACTTTATCTGGATGGAATGGAAGTTATGGGTATTGTATAAAAATTTCTCATGGAAATGGTACAGAAACAGTTTATGGACATTGCAGTAAATTAATAGCTAAGGTAGGACAAAAAGTATCACAAGGACAAGTTATTGCAAAAGTAGGTTCAACAGGTAATTCAACAGGAAATCATTTGCATTTTGAAGTAAGAAAAAACGGAGTTTTATATAATCCACAAAATTATGTATATTAAATAAAAATAATGACTATGTATTTTCTACATAGTCATTATTTTACTTTCTAGATTTATTTCCCAAGCAAAACTTAAGAGCATTATTTTTTATAATTAAATCTCCAACCTCTTTTAATTTACATACAAATAAATCAGAATTATTTGTATATCTTGCAAATTCAGTAATATATGAATTGAAAATTAATTTGTTAGGGTGTTTTAAGTTAATGTTAGATAATACTAAATAATAACTGCTTCTATATTTATACAAAATAGCAGATTTTGCAATATTATGTATAGAGCCAGAACAAGAATGTATAGCATCTAAGAAGTTACAATAATCTTCAAAAGTGCTAAAACAATAAATTGCATTAGAAGTATTTGTATCGGTAAATTTTCTCTTAGCAGTAAACTTCCTTTTTATTTTAGGAGTAGCAACCTTGGGAGAACTAACACGAGTAATTGTCAAAATAAAACTTTCGTCAGACATTACAATAGCTTCTATTCTTAAATTATAATCCTTAGCATCAAAGCCTACTTTTTCTTCGGCTTCGTCTAACATATTTAAAAATATTTCTTGAGACTCAATTGGATTTGCCATAAAATCATGGAAATCAATACTTTTATCCTGAAGATCCTTAGAAGTTACAATTATTCTTATTTTATCATCATTAATCTTTTCAAATTTCATTTATATATGCCTCCAACTAAATTATACTACGTTTATCATAAAATATAAATGATAAAAAATTGGAAATTAGTTATACTATATTATATTAAAGATAACTTGTTTTTGTAATATTTAAATTTACAAAAATGAGAATAAACAATAATATATCATATGAAAAAATAAAAATAAATACTTTTATTAATTTTTACTAATTAATATTGAAAATTTGTAAAAATGCATATATAATATTAACGTGAAAAAACATAAGAAAATATTAATATAGAAAGGAACGAAGAAACGCTGTGAAGGGAAAAAGTACTTTGATACTAATTTTATTTATATTATGTGGAATAGTATTAGGAGGGTTAATAGGAGAATTAGCAGCAAGTGTAGATTGGCTATCATGGTTATCATATGGACAAGAATTTGGACTTTCAACTCCAGTAAATTTAGATTTACAAGTAATAAATATAACATTTGGATTAATGTTTAAAATAAATATTGCAAGTATACTAGGAATAGTTATAGCAATATTTTTATACAGATTTATGCGCTAATAAATTATGTATTAAGTATAAAAATTAAATTAGGTCAAATACTATTGGGGGCTATTTATTTAAGAAAGGATTGATTTTATTGTCAATAAAAATGAAAGAGCTTCCAATATCTGAAAGACCATACGAAAAGTTAGAAATGTATGGTTCAAATTCATTATCTAATGCAGAATTATTAGCAATAATAATAAAAACTGGTACTAGAGAAGAAAGTTCAGTAACTATTGCTCAAAAAATTTTAAAATTAAATAAAGAACAAAAAGATAATTTAAAATTCTTACAAAATATTTCAATAAATGAATTAACTAAAATTAAAGGAATAGGAAAAATAAAAGCTATACAACTAAAAGCAGTAGCAGAATTAAACAAGAGAATGTCAAGGCCAATTTTGGACAACAAAGTAAAGATAACATGTCCACAAGATGTAGCAAATTTGTTAATAGATGAATTAAAAAATGAAAAACGAGAGATAGTAAAAGTATTAATTTTAAATACTAAAAATATAGTAGATAAAATTTTAGATGTTTCTTACGGAACTGCAAACTTAGCAATTGTAACACCAAAAGATGTACTAGCAGAAGCTGTAAAAATGGAAGCACCTAAAATTATTTTAGTACATAACCATCCTAGTGGTGATCCAATGCCTAGTAAGGCAGACATGGAGTTTACAGACAGATTAATAGCTGCATCAAAGTTACTTGGAGTAGAATTGTTAGACCATATAGTTATTGGACATGATAGTTATGAAAGTATTTTTTATAGGAAAGGACTTGAAAATTAATATGAATTTATTTCAATTAGGCTCAAAAGATATTGGTATAGATTTGGGAACTGCAAATGTATTAGTAACAATAAAAGATAAAGGGATAGTTTTAAAAGAACCATCAGTTGTAGCGATAGATTTAAAAACAAATAGTTTACTTGCTATTGGGAAAGAAGCTAAAGAAATGCTAGGAAAAACGCCAGAACAAATAAAGGCAATTAGACCATTAAAAGATGGAGTAATTGCAGATTTTACGGCGACTCAATTAATGTTAAAAGAAGTTTTAAGAAGGATTAGCAAAAAATATAATGTAGGAAGACCAAGAATTGTAGTAGGTGTTCCATCAGGAATAACAGAAGTAGAAGAAAGAGCAGTAGAAGAAGCGCTTATACAAGCAGGTGCAAGAGAAGTATTTTTAATAGAAGAACCAATGGCAGCAGCAATCGGATCTAATATAGAAATTGCTGAACCAAGTGGAAATCTTATTGTAGATATAGGTGGAGGAACTACAGAAGTCGCTGTAGTATCACTTGGAGGTATAGTAGTTAGCAATTCACTAAGAGTTGCAGGAGATGAATTAAATGAAGATATAATAAACTATATAAAAAGAGAAGATAACTTGGCAATAGGGGCTTCTACAGCGGAGCAAATAAAACTTAACTTAGGTTGTGCAATACCACCAACAGCACAGCAAGATATGGAAGTAAGAGGGAGAGACTTAGGAACAGGTCTTCCAAAAACAATTCATGTAACATCAAATGAAATAGGACAAGCTATGTCAGAGTCTATAAATAAAATGGTAGATATAGTTAGAGTAACATTAGAAAAAACACCACCAGAACTTGCCTCAGATATTATGGCAAAAGGTATTGTGCTTGCAGGTGGAGGAGCTTTAATAAAAGATATAGATAAATTAATATCTATGAAAACAGAAATACCTGTATATGTGGCAGAAGAACCATTGGATTGTGTAGTAAGAGGAACAGCAAAAACATTAGAGAATTTACAAGATTTAAAAACTGTATTAACAAGTTCAAGGAGAAGATAAAATAGAACAAATAATAAAATATAATATATAAAAGATAAATAATAAAAAGTAAAAATAAACAATAAATAATTGATAATTAAGAGTAAAAAATAACAAAAAAATAAAAATTAATATAAAATTTAAAGAAGATTATTACAAACAATGTGTATCTAAATATTAAAAAGAGATAGGAGATTAATAAATGTATAAAAAGAAAAAAACAGGACTAATAGGTATTATAATAACAATCATAGTATTAATTTTATTAGTTGTATTGTCAAATATGGATACACAAAAATTATCTTCTGCGGAAAATGTTTTTAGCTATTTAGTTATGCCTATTCAAAATGGGCTTACATATTTAAAAAATAAAATAACTGGAAATAATAGCTTTTTCTCAGATGTAGAACACTTAAAAGCAGAGAATGAAGACTTAAAAAAGAAAAATAGTGAATTAGAACAATCTTTAAGAGAATATGAAATTTTAAAAGCAGAAAATGAAACATTAAAAGAATATGTTAATTTAAAAGATAAATACAAAGAATATAGTACAGTTCCAGGATATGTAATAAATCGTGATATAAGTAATTACTCAAATACAATAATAATAAATGTTGGAAAAAATGATGGAATAGAACCAAATATGACAGTAATATCTGACAGAGGATTAGTGGGACATATACTTTCAGTTACAGATACAACTGCTAAAGTACAAACAATAATAGATACGGCAAGTTCTGTTAGTAGTACAATGAGTACAACTAGAGATACAATAATAGTAAGTGGAACATTGGATGACAAATCTATGTTAAAAGCCACATACATACCAACAGAAGCAACATTAGTACAAGGGGATAATGTGGAAACCTCAGGGCTTGGTGGAATATATCCAAAAGGAATTCATATAGGAACAATTTCACAAATAGTAAATACTAAAAATATTACAGATAGATATGCTATGATAAATCCAGCAGTAGATTTTTCTAAATTAGAAACAGTTTTAGTAATTACAAATAAGTAATAATATTTTACAAATAAAAGGAGAATAGGAAGTAAAATGAAAAAAGCCGGAATAATTGCATTAATAATATTAGCTTTTTTTATAATTTATTTTTTACAAGCTGACTTTTTTAGTTGGTTTAATATATTTGGAATAATGCCTAATTTATTTGTAATTCTTATACTATTTGTAGGATTATTTGCAGGCAAGAAGATAGGATTAATATTAGGGTTAATTTTTGGTATATTAATAGACTTACTTATAGGTAAATCTATAGGGATTTCAGGAATATTACTTGGAGCAATTGGATTAATTGCAGAATATTGTGACAAGAACTTTTCAAAAGATAGCAAATTAACAATTATATTAATGGTTATAATATCAACATTTATATATGAAGTTGGAATATATGCTTTTACAATAATAAAAGGTGGAATTGAAATAGAGTTATGGTCATTTTCTAAAATAATGTTAATAGAAATGCTATATAACTCGCTATTAATTATAATTTTATATCCATTGATACATAAATTAGGCTATGCTATGGAAAATGTATTTAAATCTAAAACAATTATGACGAGATATTTCTAAAATAAATTTAAAACATGCAATTAATACACATAAAACAATTATTGTAAACAGATAAAGAAAGAAGGTGAAAAGTTGGGCAAAAATGATAATAATAAAATAAGATACAATATAGTAACAATTTTTATATATATTGTTGGGATAATATTAATACTTCAACTTTTCAATCTTCAAATTGTACATGGACAAGAATATAGAGAAACCTCTAATACAAGGCTTACAAGAGAATCCGTGCTAAAAGCAGCAAGAGGTAATATTTTAGACAGTACAGGAAATAAACTAGTTACATCTGAGACATCATTTTCTCTAGAATTATACAAAACGAAAATAGAAGATAGTGTATTAAATAATACTATACTAAAAACAATAAACATACTAAAGTCTAATAAAGACGAATACATAGATAACTTGCCAATAGCTGTAAATCCAGTAAGATATACACTTCCTGAAGAAAACCTAAAAAGTTGGAAATTAAGTTTAGAAATAGATGAAAATGCAAATGCGCAAGAAGCATTTGATAGTTTAAAGAAAAAATACAATATTACAAATAATGATGAAGAAGCAATAAAAATAATGGCAGTGAGGTACGAAATAACAAGAACAGGTTATAGTAATATAAAACCTGTAGAAATAGCAAAAGACATTAGTAGACAAAGTGCCATACAAATAAGAGAACAAAGTAATGATCTTCCTGGGATGACAATAGCTACAGGATCAAAAGTAAAATATACATCTGGAAATTTAGCATCACACATTTTAGGACAAGTGGGACCAATATCAGAAGAAGAGCTAAAAGGGAAAGAAGATAGATATAGTTTAAATGATATAGTTGGTAAAACAGGTGTAGAATATATTTTTGAAGATTATTTAAAAGGTACAGATGGAATAAAACAAATAGATATGGCAGTAGATGGAACAGTTACAGAAGAATATGTTACAGAAGAGGCAGTAGCAGGTTCGGATGTAGTTCTTACAATAGATGCAAACTTACAAAAAGTAGCAGAAGAAGCATTAAAGAAAAACATAGATAAAATTGCAAATGGTGGATTTTATAAAACAAGCCCTGCTAATGCTGGAGCAGTAATAGTAATGAATGTTAAAACTGGGGAAGTTCTTGCAATGGCAAGCTATCCAGATTATAATCCACAACTGTTTATAGATGGAATAAGTCAAGAACAGTATGATTCCTATAAAGAGGGAAAAAATTTAGTAAATAGAGCTATTAGTGGAGTTTACTCTCCTGGTTCTATATATAAAATGGTTACAGCAACAGCAGGTTTAGAAACAGGTGCAATCACTACAAAAACTAAAATAAATGATACTGGTGTTTATCCCAAATTTGGAAATCCAGTTTGTTGGTATTGGAGATCATATCGTAGAGGTCATGGATATTTAAATGTTACACAAGCTATACAAAAATCTTGTAACTATTTCTTTTATGAGACAGGGTATAGAGCAGGAATAGAGAATATTGTTAAATATGCAGAATATTATGGATTGGGAATGAAAACAGGAATAGAATTATTAGGAGAAGAAACAGGAACAATTTCAAGACCAGAAATAGTAGAAGCACGTGGAGAAGTATGGACACCAGGATATACACTTTCAGCAGCTATTGGACAAGGAGATAATGGATTTACTCCTATTCAAATGGCAAGATACATTAGTTCTCTAGCAAATGGCGGGAATAGAGTAGATGTTACATTAATAAAAAATATAATGAAACCAGATGGAACAGAAGTAGATAAAAAAGAACTAGAAAACTATGTTAATGAAAGACTTGGATATACTCCGACAGAGGTAGAAGACTTGAATATAAAAGAAGAAAACATAGATGCAATATTAGAAGGAATGAAAGGGGTTACAGAAGATGGAGGAACAGCATATTCTACATTTGCAGGATTCGATATAGAAGTTGCAGGAAAAACAGGTTCTGCGGAAACAGGTGATCCAGATAAAGTAAATGGATGGTTTGTTGGATTTGCTCCATTTGATGATCCAGAAATATCAGTTACTGTACTAATTGAAAATGCAGGTTCAGGAGGTTTTACTGCAGAAACAGCAAGAGATATAATGGCAGAATATTTTGGAATGAATGCAAATGAAGTAAAAGAAGACATGACAGCAATTCCAAGTACTCAAGTACAGAGATAAAGTTTATAAAATATAAATGTAAAATCAATAAAATACAAATGTAAAATTAATACAGTTAAATAATAAATATATAATAATATAAAGAAGGGTTTGGTAGTAATGGAGAGTTGTATTAGTATTAACACAAGGCAAGGAAGAGTTATTGTAAAAATAGCAGAAGACGCAACCCAAGAAGAAATTTTAATAGATTTAAAAAAGAAATTAAAAGAATTTAAAAAATTATATAAAGATGATAATACACCACTACTTATTTCAGGAAAAGTATTGAAAAATAAGGAAATGGAAGAAATACAAAATTTAGTAAAATCAATAATAGATACTAAAGTGGATTTTGATAGTCCTAAAATATTAGGATTACATGGAATAAAAAAGACGTTTAAAAAAGATATTGCTACGTCTGAAACCAAATTTCATAGGGGTTCTCTAAGATCTGGACAAAGAGTAGAATTTGAGGGAAGCTTAGTTATTTTAGGAGATGTTAATGCTGGAGCAGAGGTTGTAGCAGGAGAAAATGTAGTAGTTGTAGGAATATTAAGAGGATTAGCACATGCTGGTGCAAAAGGAAACAAAGAGGCAATTATAGCAGCAGCATCTATCGAAGCTCCGCAACTTAGAATAGCAAATATAGTAAAAGAAATGGAAATAAAAATACCAGAAGAGTATTCAAGTAATATAAAAACAGAGGCATATGTAAATGAAAAAGATGAAATTATAGTAGAATAAAGATTTAAAAAAAAGTTAAAAAAGGTTTTCATAATATTATTATGGAAACCTTTTTAGCTTAATAATAACAAAATTAGAGAAATAAATAAATAATCATCTTTAACACCTTCACTATATAGAAAAAATATAAGACAAATTAGTAAAATATCGTCGAAATGAAGCTTTATACCAAATATTTCAAAAACTTCACTATTATCTTTTTTTATTTCTGGGTGCTTCTTTAAATTAGTACCAGTATTGGTATTAGTATGAGAATTAGAAGCATCAGTGCAAGTATTAAAATTACGATGTTTATTATTAGAACTATTTTTTTCTTCATTTATCATTGGTTTTGTTTGAAATTTCTTTATAGTATTATTTGTATATTTATTGTGTTGTGATTGATAATAATTATAATTTCTAAAAGAAGGAAATGAAAAAAATGGATAATTATACATCATTTTTCTTATCACCACCAAGAGGATTAAATTGTTCAAATACTTTTTCCATACTAAAAATTTTAATGTATTGATCTACTTTTTCTTTTCGGCTTTCTTTTAAATATGGTTTTAATGACTTTAAAAGATTGGCTCTTGGGTCATCTTTTTGGTTATTCATTGCATCTATTATAGATTTCATTTTTAACATGGTGTTTATATCAATATTAAATGAGCTAGAATCATTATTTTTCTTACTATCACTATTACTATTTTGCCCAAGTATGTTTTTTATCGCATCTATATTAATATTACTAAAGTCTATATTTCCAATATTTGCAGAATTTTTTGAATCTGAAGATATATCTCTATAAGAATTATTTAAATTATCATTAGAACTATTACAAAAATTATTGCCTATAGAATTATTATAACTATGATTAGAGCCATTTTTGTTATATTTACTGCTAAAATTTCGATTAGGATTACTATTAGTGTTACTACTTACAGAATTACCTGTAACGCTTTGAAGTACATTAGATAATTCAGGAGGTAGTTCATTATTTTTCAACATAGAACTAAACTTATTTATTAAGTTAGACATATCTTCATTCATATAAAAAATCCCTTTCTTTTAATTTGTTAGAACAAATTAATTCATTTTTATATAATAAAATATAATTATATTTTATTATAGTAATAATTCTAACGATTTGGATTGTTTTTATTAATTTCGTTTATAATTTTATCTTTTTCAGGTGAATTCAAAATTTGAGCAACTTTTGTAAGCCCTTGTTCCAATTCCCTTTTATCCATTTGTGACAACATATTCATTAATTTTGCCATGTCCATGTTATTCATTAAATCACTCCTCTAAATAATATATATTTGAAACTATAATAGTATATTCTATAAAAAGTAAAACGTGAATGTTGACGACAAATTTAAATTGAATTATAATTCAAATATACTAATTAAAATGAATGATATAAAAAACACTAATTACAGCAATGTATAAAAATTATAATAAATTTCAAATAAAGGATAAAGGAGGAATTCGTATAATAAATAACTTTAACTATACGAAGAAAAGAAATGAAGAAAAAAAGTTTAATTTTTTTATTAGTTTTATTACTCATTATAGTAATTATTTTTATAGTATTTATAGTTGCAGATCAGTTTAATATTATTAATTTAAGAAAAAATAGTAATTTACAAAATCTGAATTCGGGAAATGTATCTAATGAAAGTAAAATAGATTTTGAAACAAAAAAAACAGATTTTACACTAATAGATCAAAATGGAAATAAAGTTAGTTTATCAAATTATAGAGGAAAAAAAGTTGTCATACTCTATTGGGCAGTATGGTGTCCGCCTTGTAAAGAAGAAGTTCCTATAATAAATGAATTAAGCAAAGAATACAATGATGCAATATTTTTAACAATAGTTTCTCCAACGTTGGGAGAAAATTCAGAATATAAGACATATCAAGAAGAAATTGCAGCTTATATACAAAAAAATAATATTGAGGTACCAGTTTTAATAGATGAAGGAAAAAAATGTTTAGATATTTATGGAATAGAAAGATATCCATGTACTATATTTGTAGATGAATATGGAGATATAAGAGAGAAAGTTGGAAGTAAAGAAAAATCAGGAAAATTAACAAAAGAAGAGATTATAAAAAAATTGGAAGAATATTAAAGAACTTTAATAGATTAAGACACAATCAATTAGCGAAAATAATAAAGAAACAATGTATATAAATTACAAAAACAATAATAAAGAATAAGTTATATAAATTAATGAAATGGGAGAAATAGTGAAGTAAAATATTTTATTTTTAGATTAGTATAAAATTAACAGAATATCAAAAATAAAAAAGGTTAATAGTTTTATATTTATTATACTATTAACCTTTTTTGTAATATAGTAATAAAATTGTAATTAAAATTTAATAAAAAAGGCAAAACGACCTTCCGTAAATATAAAAATTGTATGTATAAAATAAGAATATATTACATATTGAAATGTAAGCGAAAAATGCTACAATAGGATATAATTATAAAAATAGGGAAAATATGCAAAAAACATTATGAAATAATGCTAAAACCATTGAAAACAAAGCAAAAATGGGTTATAATAAAGTATGAGATATTATGTTTAGGAGGTCACTATGGGAAAAGTAATAACAAAAGTAACATCAGCAATAATAACCACAATACTAGTATTTTCTAATTTATTAGTACTTGGTGGAGAAGTTATAGCTTATGGAGGAGAATTAGAAGAGCAGAATACAAAAACAAACAATTCAAAAGTAGAATTTAATAGCTACTTTGATGATGGTGTACATGGAAAAGAATATAAAACTACAGAAGAAGGAAAGATATATTTAAATCTTAAAGTAAAAGAAGAAGGGTATTTAAAAGATATTGTAGTTAATTTTTCAAACGCAAACTTTATAATAGATAGTGACAAGATTAAATCTGAGTACGTCCAAAAAGTTAATGATAATAAAGATACAATAACTTTAAATTCAATAAATAAAGGTGAGGAAGTAACTGTAGAGGTGCCAATTAAAATTCTAAATGAAGAAAATGTAAAGGCAGATAATTTCTCTAAAGTTACTGATGTTATTTTAACAGCTAATTATATAGATATAAATGGAAATACAAAAGCTGTAACAAAAACAATTAAAACTCAAGTTGAATGGAATGGAACAGCAGAAATAGAAAATACGACACAACTATCAAAATATATTCCATACAATGTTGGAGAAGAATATGGTGTAATATTCCAATCATTAATTTCTAATAAAGTAAAAGATAATTCAATGCCAGTAAAAGAACAAATAACTACAGTAGAAGTTCCATTAATAAACGAAGCTAAACCAGAAGAGGTTAAAGTTACAGTAAATAATACAAATGCTACAAATGGAAAAGAAAATGGTGCAGAATTTAATCAAGATAATTATACATATAACAAAGAAAATGGAAAATTAGAAATAAAATTAACAAATAATCCTAATGATCAAAATAATATTAGTTGGAAAAAGAATTCAGTAGATGAAATTTTAGTAAACTTCATTTATAAAGGTAAAGAAATTTATGATTATGTTTTAAGTAATGAAGTAAAAGGAACATTAAAATTAAATGTAAAAATGAGTTTATACAATAATGTAGAGACTAATATAAATAAAGATTTTGCATATGACTATACACTAAAAGACAAAATTGGAAATATTAATACAGTTTCAATCTCATCAAATGAGAAAATAAGTAAAGGTTATATATATGCAAATTATGATAAAAAAGATGGATTGAACGAAACAATTTATAATGAAAATTATATAATAGATATTGCTTATGCAGGTATAGAAAATGAATTGGAACTAAATCAAGCAATAGATAAATTTGAAATTAATGATGAAAAAAACATAAGTACTACAGTAGGAGGAACAAATTATACATATAATAAAAAAATAAAAGTTGCCGAAGATATTTTTAAGAAAATGTTAGGCGAAGATGGAAAGATAGAAGTATTTAAAACAGATAAAACAAAAATAGGAGAAATAAATAAAGATACAGAAAAAGATAATACAGGAAAATATATTTTAGATATTTCTAAAGAAGATGTAAACCAAGTCACTATTAAAACATCTAAACCTATTATAGAAGGAAAAATAGAAATCGAAATAGAAAAAGCAATAAAGGGAAAATTAGATTACTCAAAATCACAAATAAGAGAAGTTTCAAATTTGTCAAGTGAAGTAACATTAAAAACAAGCACAGAAGAAGTTAGCGGTAATATAAAAATTAAAATGGAAGAACCTGTATCAAAAGCAAAATTAACTATAAATAAATCAGACCTATCTACATTAGTAAAAAATGAAAATGTAGAAATTAGAGCTTTATTAGATACATCAAATGTATACAATGCATTATATAAAAATCCAGTAATAGAAATTGAATTACCAGAATATATGGAAACAATAGAAATAAAAAGTAGTAAGTTACTATTTGAAGATGAATTAAAATATAAAAAAGCAGAATTAATAGAAAGAAATGGCAAAAAAGTAATAAGAATAGAATTTGAGGGAACTCAAACAAAATACAATACAAAAAATTCAGAAATACAAGGAGCAACAATAGTAATAAGTGCTGATGTTACTTTAAATAGATTAACACCAAGAAAAAATGAACAAATAGTTATGTATTATACAAATGAAAATACAGATTTGTATGAAACAAGTAATATTACACCAGAAAGAGCAAATATAAACAATGAAACTAATTCTGTTGTAAGAGCAAAAGCAAATTCTAATGCACAAGAAATAAAAGGAATGGTAAAAACAGATGTAAATTTTGTAGTTCCAACAGGTGTTATGGTATCAGCAGGAATTGACAATTATAAAGAAGGAGCATCAGGAATACTATCAATTACAGATGAGTCTCTAGATGTAGAAATAGCACCATTTGCTAACAAAAGAATAGCAACGGTTAAAGGAACATTAACAAATAATAATACAAATCCAATTAGTAATGTATGTATATTAGGAAGATTTCCTTCACAAGGAAACAAAAAAATAGACTCAACAGACGATTTAGGAAATACAACAACATTTAGTGTATCAAAAGCAATTTCAGTTTTAGGTATGGATACATCTAAAATAGAAGTTTATTATTCTGAGAAAACAGATGCAAATAAAGATTTAAAAGATACATCAAATGGATGGACAACTTCTCCAACAGATTTAACCAAAGCAAAATCATATTTAATAGTATTAAAAGATAAAATAGAAGCAACAGGAACAATCGAATTTAACTATGAAATAGAGTTACCAAATAATATTGGTTACAACAAAAATGCAGCAACAATGTACAAAACATATTATACAAATGAAGCCTCAGAAGCAACAATGGAAGAAAGTAAACAAGCACCAATATTAAATTTAACAACAGGAAAAGGACCTGAATTAGAAATAAAACTTTCATCAAGTGCATCAACAGATGGAAGAGTGTTTAATGGACAATATGTAAGACTTTATGTTGAAGTTAAAAATACTGGAGATTTAGATGCAGTAAATGCTAAGTTAACAGTAGATGTACCAGAACAAGCATATTTTGTAACTTTTGATGAAGGTGCAAATGTATATGACGAAACAAATAAAACTAGTGATACTATAGACATTGGAACAATAAAAGCAGGAAGTACAGCAAAAGCAATATTTGAGGTTAGAACAAATAGAGAGACAAATATACCAGATGTTGGATATCCAGAAGAAACAATAATGAATGTAATAGCTAAAATTTCTGCAGATAATATAGAAGGCGAAATAAAATCAGAAGAGTATAAGTTTAAAGTAGAAGAAATAGGAAAATATGAATTTATAAATGCACCTAATACACAAGAAAATAGAACATATTTAAATGGTGAAACAGTAAATTACGAAGTTAAATTTCATAATAAAACAATGGATACAATAAAAAATGCTACTTTAACTATACCAATGCCAACTAGTGCAAAAGTAGAACAAGTAACAGTAAAAATAGGAGACACTGTAAAAACAGATGGAATAAATACTCAAACAGATAAAATAGTAATTACATTAGGTGACTTAGAAACAAATGCTAAAGTAAATGTAAATGTAAAATATATTTTAGGGGCAAATACTCCAAATGAATTTTCTACCAAAGCAAGTATAGATAGTGACTTAGGATTTACTTTATATTCAAATGAGAGATGGATACATTTTGGAAATGTAGGAATGAAAGTAGAACAAGTAAAACCAGCAGAACAATATGTTAAAGAAAGAGAAGCTTTTAGATATGTATTTAGAATAACAGCAAATGGAGGTACAAATATATATAATGCAACAATAGTTGATACTTTAGCACCAGAAGTATATTATAATTCAGCAACAGCAGTAATTAAAAATTATAATAATTCAGGCGAAGACATGATAGTAGCTGCTGAAATAAAAAGCGAAGATGGAAAAGTAACAGTAAAAATTCCAGAAATATTTAAAGGCGAGACAGCAGAGGTATATATATATGTAACAGGTGAGCTAGAAAATCCAGATGATGATGGAAAAGCAATTATAAATAAAGCGATAGCATATGCAGATGGAGTAAATGAGACAACAGTAAACGAAGTAACCCATTATTTAGAATATAAACCAACCGCAGAAGAAGAAATAGAAACACAAAAAAATGGATATAAAATATCTGGAGTAGCATGGGTAGATAGCAACAAGGATGGAGAAAGACAAGATGATGAATCAAAATTACCAGATGTAAAAGTAATGCTTTTATATAAAGAAAATAACCAAGTAGTAACAGACTCTAAGACAGGAGAAAGAAAAATTGCAACTACAGATAATAATGGAAAGTATGAATTTACAGGATTACAACCAAACAATTACTTAGTAGTATTCGTATACGATAATTCAAGATATACGATAACAACATATCAAAAAAATGGAGTACCTACAACATCAAACTCAGATGCAATTAATATGGAAGTAGTACTAGATGGAAATAAAACTAATGTAGGAATGACAGATACAATTAAAGTTGTAGATAAAAATATTAGATATATTGATATAGGAGTATATGGAGAAGAAAAATTTGACTTAAAATTGGACAAATTCATAACTAAAATAACATTAACAACTCCAACAATAGGTACAAGCCAAACAGACTATGATAATGAAACATTTACTAAAGTAGAAATTTTAAGACAAAATGCAGGAAAGAGTAATATAGTAGTAGAATACAAAATAGTAGTAACAAATGAAGGTGCGATACCTGGATATGCAAATAAAATAATAGACTATTTACCAGAAGATGTGACATTTAGTTCAGAAGTAAACCCAGACTGGTATATATCAAAAAATGGAGATACAATATATTCTTCAAGTCTTGCAAATAAAAAGATAAATCCAGGTGAAAGTAAAGAAATTAAATTAGTATTAACTAAAAAATTAACATCTGAAAGTTTAGGAAGTATAATGAGTAACACTTCAGAAATATATGAGGCAACAAATGATGCAGGATTACAAGATATTGACTCAGAACCTGCAAATAAGTTAGAGTCAGAAGATGACTTTGGACAAGCCGATATTGTATTATCAGTAGTTACTGGTAAGATAGTAGGATATTCAATAATAATTGTTATAGCATTAGGAATAGTTGTAACAGGAATTATTATAATTAAAAAGAAAGTTTTAAGTAAAAAATAGGAAGAAAGGAGGATAAAAATGAAAAAGCTAATAAAATATATACTTATTTCTATTATGTTAGTTTGCACATCAGTAGTTATGAGTATAGTATTAACTTCACAACTAGAAACACCAGAAGTAGCATCTACAGATATAAAAGGAGCTAATAACGAAGTAATAAATCCCGGAGAAACTACAGGTGATACAACAGGAGATGCAGTAGAGGATCACGTTATAGAAGATGCAGGTGACATATTTGTTGTACAGGAACCTTTAATGGGTGACGGAATTTGGAGACCTATATCAGACCAAGGTAAAGAACAAGAAATATACTGTATTGAACCTGGAGTAACAATTAAAATTTCTGGCTTAACTAAAGGCGATGTATATGCATATAATGGACAAGTTTGCGACTTAGACTGTGGACAATGTGCACCTTGGAAAGGCGATTGGGGTAATGCAAAATTTACTAGTGGCAAATATGCTGGAAGACCAAAATTTAGTAATCCATACTATTATTGCCAAGGTAACCATGTTACAGAAGAAAGTGTAGAAGTAAATGGAAAACGTGTAAATAATACATATGATATAGCATATATAGTATCTTTTTATCCAGCAAAAATAGCAGGACAAGGTATGGCAGAGATGGACCCAGATTCTTGGTCAGGTGGTAAACAATATGCTGTTTGGAAATCAAATTTATCAAGAATTCCTTTACAAAATAGACATGTATATCAACAGTATGTGACAGAAGGTGAAATGATACTTAAACAATCAATAGTATATCAAAAAATGCAAGAAGACATACATGGAACAAGTTATACAGATCCAACATATGGTACAACACATGAAAAAGAAGCTGGAAAGATGTCTGTAGAACCAACAGAAGAAGAATTAAAAGAAATGCAAGCTAATATTAAGGTTGATTCAGATAATGAAAAACAACTACATAAAATAGGACCATTTAAGTTAAATTATGTATATGGTTGGAAATCAGAAATGGGAAGTAAACCAGGTGCAAGTGGTTATTATCCTGTTTCACAATATGCAATGAGTGGTATTTCAGATATGTACTTATTGACAGAAAGTGGTGAAAGAATAGATATAGCAGCATTTATAAGACCTAATGCAAAAGAACTTTTACCAGATCAAGGAGAGCCTCCTAGAGAAGGTAAAGCTGTAGGTAGTAGTTATGATGCTCCAAAGTTTTGGGATTACCAATCGCCAGATGGAAAGAAAAATCCTAACATGGTTGACTATTGGTGCTATAACCAATGGAGAAACTATCCAGCACCAAATGAAGAATTTTATGTAGAAATAGATTATGATAAAGAATTACCAGCAGCATTAAAACTACATGTAGAATATAGTTATTTAAATATTCACTTCTTAGCTTGTCAAAGGGATGGTGTATCATATGTAGTAAATGATAACCCTCACGACCATAGTGTACACCCACATGAACACTGCTGTGGAAGTGATGAAGATGGATGTTACTGTTGGTATGACCATTATGGATGTTATTTTACATTATATATAGACAAAGAACATCGTCAAGGATTAACATATTTGGACTATTATAGAGAAATTATTAAAGAGGATTTTGAAATTCCATTCTATGTAACAACCACAATGAAAATGGGAGGATTTGTATTTGAAGATTCTCCACAAACAAAAGACGAAGTTGCTAATGGAGTTATGGATGGAACAGAACATAAACTACCAAATATTCAAGTATCATTATATCAAGCAGATGAAAAAGGAAATATTGTATTAGATAAAGATGGAAATGGAAAATTAGCAAAACTTAAAACATTACAAGAAGAATTTCCAGGGCTAAGTGAACAACAAATAATAGATCAAGCATTTAATGGTGATAGAGAAGCTTATGAGAATGACTATAAGAGAAGAATAAATCCAACATTAACAGATGAAAATGGATACTATGAATTTAGAGGGCTTACATTAAACAGAAAATATGTCGTTAAATTTACATATAATGGACAAGATTATATGCCAACAGAATATCTAACCAAATTGGATGATTATTCATATGCTTCTGTAGAAGAAATGACAAAACAAGATGCATATGATACTCCAAGTAATCCAGAAGATATGAGGCAAAGATGGAGAGAAACATCGAAAGGATTAGAGAAAAAATCTGAAAGAGACAGATATACAGAGAGATTTAAAGAAATAGGTTCATATCCAAAAAATTATCCTTCAACAAATTCGCTTAAAGAAGTAGGAGAGTATAACGAAGCATTTTCAATATATGAATTATTAGGATTTGAATTACAAAAAGATGGAAAATACGAACAAGTTGGAACAAGATTAGTAGACAGTTTCTTAACAATAGAAGATGGAAAGATAGTAGATAGAAGTGTAACTGTAAATGACGATGGAGTTGTAACTGTAAATCCAGATGAAAAAATTGAAGAAGGATTGATAAGCCAAAAAATTAAAGAATATATAGAGAAAAATCATAAATATCCTGAAAATTTAAAAGATGATATATATAATGACATAGTTAATATAGTTGGAGGAGATAAAGATTTAACTTGGAGAATGCTACAATTTATAGAAGATTGCAAAATAAATTCTTACACAATAAATAATATAGAAGATGATTCAAGTTATGACTTATATCCAGTATATGATGAATTTACAACATATGTATCAAGTGGTAACAAATATCCAGAAAACAGTTATTCAGATGGAACATTTGATGAGAATGCTTCTACATATGAAGATCATACACAATTAACTGGAGGTACAGGAGAATATAAATACATAAAATTTGAAGTTATAAATGGAGTTACACAAAAAGTTGAAACAACAGCTTCAGATCCAGATGCAATAAAAGAACCTATTGAAAAATATAAGAATATTACATATAAAAATATTTATCCAGGTCAATTGTATGTAAATCAAGGATTATGGAGAAGACAAGAAGTTGATTTAGCATTAGAGAAAGACATTTACAAGGCAACAGTTAAAATTAATGGCAAAACAGAAGTATATGACTATGACAGCTATGGGCATGGTGTAATTACACCATCTGAGATATCTTCTTTAAAGAAAGAATATACACATAATGGAGTATTTGACGAAGCAGGATTTAAAGAAGCATTAAATAAATTGTTTACAGATACTGCTAGAGAACGTTGGGACATCCACTTAAGAATGGCAGATTATGCAAACTACTATGAACCTGTACATAATAGAGCAATATATAGAGCAGACTATGAATATGTATCACAACCTGGTAGAACAGGTGCACCATTAGATGTATATATTACTTATAAAATTTCTGTTAAAAACCAATCACAAACAATTCTAGGTCAAGTGTTAGAAGTTGTAGATTACTATGATGAAGATTTTGAATACATGGAAGACTTATCTTGGGTAACATATGAAGATGGAATTATAGGAGATAAAGACAAAGCAGAAAATACAGGTGATGATAAGGGGGCTAACTATATAAGTTCAGAAGATTATTACAATATGATGGATAATATAGAAAATGGAGCCACAGCAGATGAAATAAAAAATGCAAAAGATATAAAATCATCTAACCGTACAAAATATGACAGAGATACAGAAAGCGATATAACAGAAAGAACAATAACAGATGGTAATACTGGATTAAGAGCTAATTATGATGCAGTATATGTAAAAGGATTAGAAGATAAGAAATTAGCTGCAGGAGAAAAAGCATATATTTATTTAACATTTAAGATAAAGACAGATGGAAGCGGAAAAGTAATAATTAATGAAAGCAAAAATGATGATGACGAAGACAAAATGAACTTTGCAGAAATTAATGGTTACACAACTTTCTATAAAGACAATACATTATTACCAAACTACGGAACTGTAGGTTCAAATGATCCAGCAGGACTAGTAGACATAGATTCTAAACCAGGTAACTTAGAAGCAGATGATTTAGAAGAAGAAAGATATGAAAGTAACTTCGAAGATGACACAGACAGAGCAAAAGCTTTACATATTTATGTAGATGATGAAGCGGAAAGAAAATTAAATGGTGTAGTTTGGGAAGACCAAAGAAATGTAACAGTAGATGGAGCAACTATAGGTGATGGTATAAGACAGAAAAATGAAAATACTGTAAATAATATTTGGGTAGAACTTTATGAAATAGAATTAGACAATAAAGGAAACCCAATAAAAGAAGCAGATGGAAGTTATAAACTAAAAGACGGAGTAGTTCAAATTTATGAAGGTGGAAAATGGACATCAGCAAATGAAAATACAACAGGAAAAGGAAATTACGAATTCACAGGATTTATACCAGGTGACTATATAGTAAGATTTAACTACGGTAATGAACATAATGCAACATATAATGGTCAAGATTTTAAATCTACAACATATCAAGTAGGAATTGACCAAAGCGGAAAAACAGATGCATATACGGACACAAATAAAGAAGGAAGATATGACGGCTATAGAGATGTAGAAAAACAAAATGAAACTGGACTATATGGATATGATATAGCTAAAGCAGATCAAGATGAAAACAACTATTCAGATGCAAAAGATATTTGGTCAAGAAGAGAACAAATAAACAATTATAGTAACAACAATGGAAAAGGTGTAACAAATGAATTAGCATATACATTATCTCAACATACAACACCAAATCCAAATACTGAAATGAAAGCCGAGACTGGTGCAATTGTTGCAGAAGTTGAGTATAACAGACAGAATTCTAACTCAAGTTCAAATGTAGAAGGAGAGTCAGATAGAGGAGACAATAATTATAACAGTAATAGTGATGAATTATATGCAGATGGTAATGACATCAACACAGAATATTCATTAAATAACGTAGACTTTGGATTAGTTGAAAGACCAAAAGCACAACTTGAGTTAAACAAAAAAGTTACAAATGTTAGATTAACACTTGCAAATGGACAAATTATAGTAGATAGTACAACACAAGGACCATATCTATCTTGGGTAAATGGAAAGGCTTATAATATAATTAGTAAACGTACAGAACAAAAAGATACAATTTATGAGACAGATTATAGCAAGAAAAAAGACGGAGAAAGATATAAGGACGATAAAGGCGGACATGGTACAGAATACTATGAATACAGAAAAGAACTTATAACAGACAAATTTACATCACAAGCATCAGGAAAAGGTTATAATGGTTTAATCCAAATAAATATGGATGAAGAGTTAATGCATGGTGCTACTATAAGAATTGAATATACTCTTACAGTAACAAACGCAGGCGAAATAGACTTCGATGGTAAAGGTTTCTATTATAGAGCAGATGACCAAAACAATGAGCAAGAAAAGAAGGGTAGATTAGTAACAACTAGTGCAGACCAAGTAATAGACTATGTAAATAACAACCTACAATTTAGAGCAGAAGACAATAAAGAAGATGGTGGTTCACCAGTTTGGTCAATTATTTCTACAGATGAAGTAATAAATGGACAAAACGGCGAAGGTAGTAAATTGGTAAATAGTACAGTAGCAGGAGTAATTAAGAAAAACGTGGGAGGAAGAGATGTAAATCAATACAACAGCATAGTTCAAACAGAAACTTTGAAAAAGGCTTTAGTACCACAAACTAAAAATTCAAATTCAGCAGATACATCTATTAGCACTAAATTAGTATTATCACAATTAATAACAGCACAAAATGATACAGATGACTTAACATATGATAATATTGCAGAAATTGTTAAAACAACAAATAGCGTTGGTAGAAGAATGGCATACTCAGTAGCTGGTAACCAAGACCCAACACAAATTCCATCAGAAGTAGATGCAGCTAAAGCAGAAAGAGTAATGATATTACCACCATTTGGTAGTGCAACATATGTTTATATAATAATTGCTATTGCAGCAGCTACAATCTTAGTAGTCGGAATAGTATTAATTAAGAAGAAAGTTATAGGTAAAAAAGAATAAGACATTATGAAAAATAACTTAACTTAATAAAAAATAGTTCATACAAAAGTATGGACTATTTTTTATGTTATGCTTTGAATTTTTTATAAAAAATATTTATTAGAATTAGAGGAAATTTACTTAAATGGTCTATTTTTTAGCTCTTTTTTCGTTCTCGTATTGTAATTTTAGTCATTTTGTTATAAAATTATGGCAATAAAATGTTAAGTTCTGAACAATAATAACGAAATTGTACACAAAATGTAAATAACTTTTTTAAATTATGTGGCAAAATCGACAGAAATTACACTAAAGATATATTAAAATAAACAAGCGATGAACAATAATTGAAAAAAAGTAGGGGTGACCATTATGTTTCAGAATGTAGAAAAGAACATTAATAATAGACAAGATTTTAATGAAGCTTTTTATGATAAAAAAGACAAAATGAAAATAGCAATAAAAAGCCTTTTATCTATAAATAACATAATAATTTATATTATAGCTTTTATGGTGTCAATGGTAGGATTTTCGTCACATAATATTATGTTAGGGCTTAGTCCATTTGCAATTGCATTTATGGCGGCAATGTTAAGCAATGGGAATCCAGTAGGAATAGTTTATATTTTAACATTAATAGGAACTTTTATAAAATTTGGTCCAAATGTGCTTCTTACTTATGTTTTAACTTCTCTAGTATTTTTTGCAAGTAGTTTGTTTGTAAGACATAACATAATAGAAGACACCAATGAGGAAAAAAGATTAGGAGTACACTTATTTGCAAGTGTTTTAATAGTTCAAATAGTACCAATGTTCTTTAGAAGTTTTCTTTTATATGATTTATTACTTGCTATTATGGTAGCGGTTATTACATTTATATTTTATAAGATATTCGCAAATTCAATAATTATGCTAAAAGAATTTAGAAATAAAAAAGCTTTTACTATAGAAGAGGTTATAGGAACAAGTTTGCTTCTAGCAATTGCAGTATGTGCAGTTGGAGATTTAAGTATATTTGGCTTTAGCATAAAAAATATTTTAAGTATTTTAATAGTATTAATACTTGGCTGGAAAAATGGAATGTTAGTTGGTGCAACAGGTGGTATTACAATAGGTGTTGTACTAGGAATTATTAGTGGAACAGAGCCTATGATGATTGCAGCATATGCAATTTCTGGACTAATTGCAGGAATATTAAATAAATTTGGAAGAATTGGTGTAGTAGTTGGATTTATATTAGGAAATGTCATTCTTACATATGTTGCAAACGGAAATACAGTTCCAATAATTACGATACAAGAAATTTTAATCGCATGCTTGGGACTTTTAGCAATACCTAAAAAATTAAAAATTAATATAGAAGATTTATATGGAAAGACTAAATTATTACCAGAAACTACAGGAAGAAGTATAGGGGAAGCCCAAGACAACACTATTTTAAAATTAAATAGTATGTCAGAAACAATTGCAGATTTAGCAAAAGGATATAAGACAACAGAAAAAGAAGATAAAAAATTAAAGAAACAAGAGCTTTCTAATGAAAATATTTTTATAGAAGAATTGAAAAATAACTTAATAAATTTAGAAGAAAATATTCTTTTTGATGATATATATAACAATAATAACAACATTTTACATGAAATATTTGAAGAACTATTAAAAAATGATGTTATATATGAAAAAAACTTAGTTAGCATTTTTGAAGCTCATAATAATTATATAGTAGGTTTCCATGAAAAAAACAAAGCGGTGGAAGCAGACATTTCTAAAATGATAAATGCAATAAATTCATCTTATAGATTAAGCAGAGTGAATTTTGTATGGAAAAAGAAAATAGAACAAAATAAAGAAAATATTTCAAACCAGCTAGAAGGTGTATCGCAAGCTATTGCAGATTTAGCAGATGAAATAAAGAAAGACAATGAAGATGAATTTGCAGATAAAAGAGAAGAATTAATGAGAGCATTTCAAGAAAAAAAATTCGACATACGAAATTTAAACATAAAACGCTTAAAAAATGGTAGATATATTATAGATATATATCATAACCTATGTGATGATTTGGAAGGCAAAAAATGCAATATAAAAAGAATTAAGACTATATTAGAAAGAATTTTAAAAGACAAATTTATAATACAGCATCAAGAATGTGGATTACGTGAAAGCAAGGAACAATGCAAATTTACATATATGTCACAAGATAAATTTTCTGTACAAATTGGTATTTCTAAAACTACTAAAGCTGGTTCACCAGTATCTGGAGATACAAACTTAGAAACTAAATTAGAAGATGGAAAATATTTATTAGCAATAAGTGATGGAATGGGCTCTGGTCCAGAAGCAATGAAAAGTAGTAAGGTTGCAATTAAAACTTTGGAAAGATTACTAACAGCAGGATTTGACAAAACAATGTCATTAAAACTTATTAATTCTATTTTAGAGATAACTCAAAAAGACGATATGTATGCAACTTTAGATGTAGAAATATTAGACTTATACAGTGGAATTATGGAATTTGTAAAAAATGGGGCATGTCCTACATATTTAAAAAGAAATAAAGAAGTTCAATTACTAAAAGCAAATACACTTCCAGCAGGAGCTATAGAAAAAATGGACCTAGAAGTATATGACTGCGATTTACAAGATGGGGATATTATAGTAATGTGTAGTGATGGTGTAATAGAGTCTAATGACGAATATATAAACAAAGAAGTATGGGTAAAATATTTATTAGAAGATATGCAAACAGATGATGCTCAGAAGATAGCAGATATATTGTTAAAAGAAGCTATAGACAATGATTATGGAACACAAAAAGACGACATGACAGTTATTGTGGCAAAAATAAGCAAGAAAATAAGATAATTAAAAAAAGAATATAGTAAAAATGAGTAAATCAAGTAAAATAATCGTAAAAGATCAAGTAAAAATTAAGCATAAAGTAAAGCAATAAAGTAAAAAGTAAGAAATATTTAAATATTTGGAATAACCTTAGTTTAAGTATTTCTTACTTTTTTATTATACATTTTTATGAAGCTTTTTTATTAATTATTACTTTAATATATTCTCCTAATTCTTGATCAGAGAGTTGTAATAAATCAATTAATTTTTTTAAGATATCAGTTCTAGGAAGGCAATTTTCTTGGTCTATTCTTATGTATTGTCTTAAACTTATTTCTAATAAATTTGCCATTTTTTCTTGGGTATAACCCATAATTTTACGTTTTTCTTTAATCACGGTAACATCACCATATAAATTATGTCATAATTTGTCATATAATCATATTGACATTAAATGTCACCATTTATATAATATAGGTACAATTTGTTCTAGTTAAAAATAACTATAGTATAAATTAAGGAGGAAACAGAGGATGAAAAACAAAGGAATAACGCTAATAGCGTTGGTAGTAACAATTGTTGTTCTTTTAATATTAGCAGGAATAACAATAAGTCTAGTGTTTGGTTCAAATGGAGTAATACAAAAAGCCAAAGACAGTAAGGAACAAACAGAAATAGGAGAAATGAGAGAAAAGCTAGAAATGGCAAAAGTACCAGTATATGCAGATGGAAATGGCTCATATAAAGTACAAGATTATTGGAATAGAATAGAAAGTGAAGGATTAATAGCAGATAAAACAGTGGACATAATAGACAATGGAGATGGAACATATGAAGTAACAACAACACCAGGATATGTATTTGAAATAACAGTAGAACCAAATAAAGAAATAGCAGAAAATATAATAATAGGAGAGTGCATAGGAAAAGGTGAAAACCTAAGTATAGGAATAAGAGTAGTAAAAAAGACAACAAACAGTATAGAAATAGAAGTAGTGAGAGCAGAAGGAGTAAGTAACTTTAAATACTCAATAAAAAAACAAGGAGAAGAATATGGAGCAGCAGAAGAAAAAAGCGAAACAAGACATGTATTTAGTGTATTAACCCAAGGAGGAATATACACAATAAAGGTAGAAGCAACGAAAGATGGAGAGCAACAAATAGTAGAAAAAACAGTACAGGTAGGAGAAATACCATTAGCGATAGACGGAGACGTAATATGGACAGGAAATGGACAAGCAAGTGTAAGGATATATACAGAAGAAGAGGGCTACCAAATAGAATGGCAAAAGAATGGAATAAGTGAAGGAAGTTGGACAAGAGAAGCATCAGGAGTAAAAGAAAAAACAATAACAGGATTAGTAAATGGAGACATAATATATGCAAGATTATATGATGGAGTAAGCAGTGGAAAATATGCAAATATAGAAGTAGCAGATAATACTCCGCCAGAAATAATACGATTTGAAGCAATAGAAGTAACATCTAGTAGTATAAGAGTAGAAGTGGAAGCAAAAGATGAAGAAAGTGGATTGCATGCAGCAGAAACATATCAATATTATTTAGAAGGTGAATTGAAAGAAACAAGTGAAGAAGCAATATATATATATGAAGGATTAAATTCAGAAAGAACATATAAAGTAGAATTAGTAGTAAAGAATACGGCTGGTCAGATAAGCAAGAAAAGTATTATAGTAAAAACAAAAACAGCAATACCAATAGAAGAAGTTTTAACAGCAGATAAAATAACATATGTAAATTTTGCTGATGCGACAGGAGTAAAAAGAAAATGTGTAGTATTATATGACAGTAGTTCGGAATATGGAATAGAAATAATAACAATGGATACAGTGAAGGATACATCGTATTACGGAAAGGCAGGTTATGATAATTATGTAAGCAACCTTAATAATGAAGCAAGTAAATATATAAATGATACGAGCTATGCAGATAAAATAAGAAGTGTAGGAAGTAGCCCAAGAAATGGAGGTGGATCAAGTGGTACTTATACAATAGACTTGGATCAAATGAATAAACTAGGAATACAAAATATAAGCAAAAAATACTGGTTAGCGTCGTACCATACTTATGGTGATGGCTCGCTCACGTATTACTATGTGAGATATATAAATAATAGTGGAAACTTGGCTGAAGAATCTTTATATCAAAAACCGTATTCGGGTAGTGGCGGCTACGCAAGTGAATATACATGTGGATTACGTCCAGTATTTCATTTGAAATCTGGAACTAAAGTTGTAGGAGGGGATGGAACAGAAGATAATCCATATGAGTTAGGAGTTTAAACTGATAGTTACATGAAAAAAATCCGCTCCAATACCTTGTAATTACCTACACAAATGTGATATAGTATAGCTATAAAAAGCTATACTATATTTTTTTAGTTTTATATTTTAGGAGGAATAAAATGAGTAGAGGAAGACGATATAGTGGAGAAGGCAAATTAAATATAAAAAAAGTGGTTGCGGTTTTAATAGCATTAGCTTTAATTGTAATAGTTGTAATATCTATTGCAAAACTTTTTGGAGGAAATAAAGTAGAAAGTAAAGTTGTTACAACAGAGTACTTTGCCGCATATTCAGAAGGAAAATGGGGAGTAATAGACTCTAAGGGAAAAGAAATAGTTAAACCTTCATATGATGAAGCAATTATAATTCCAAACTCAAAAGAAGCAGTGTTTATATGCACATATGATGTAAATTACAGTACAAATGAATATAAAACAAAAGCAGTAAATGAAAAGGGAGAACAATTATTCACAGAATATGATGGAATTAGAGCAATTGAAAATTATGATGTAAATAATAATTTGTGGTATGAAGATGATGTTTTAATAGTAACAAAAAACGGAAAATACGGATTAATAGATTTTAAAGGAAAAGTTTTAGCAAATTGTGATTATGATTCTATAGCAGCTTTAAAAGGTGTTGAAAATACATTTGTTACAGTAAAAAATGGCAAAAAAGGTTTAATAGATAATATTGGTGCTATTATTGCAGATAATAATTATAAAGATATAAAACCATTAACAGATAAGGCACAAGATGGATATATTTTAATAGATGAAAATGATAAATATGGTTTAGTAAAGCCAGATAAAACAGTAATTTTTGAAAATAGCTATCAAGATATAAAGCAAATATATGGAGATAACAAATATGTTGTAAAACAAAATGGAAAATGGTCAGTAGCAGATAGGGATGGAAAATTATACTTAACAGGTGAGTTTGATAATATTACATCAATTAATGGGGAAAATGTAATCGCTAAAAAAAGTAATAAATATGGAGTATTATCAACAGAAGGAGATATAGTAATAAAGTTTGAATATGATGATATGTCTTATACATATGAAAACAATTACATTGCAAAAAAAGATGATAAATATGGAATTATAAATGTAGATGGAACAACAAAGCTAGAGTTTAAATATGATAGTTTAATATACAGACAAACAGAAGGATTTTTTGAAGGAAGCACAAATACTAGTGTAGATAATGATTTAATAGATAGAAATTTTGCAGTAAAATTAAGTGGCATTATTTCAGAAATAAATGATGAAAATGGTTACATGATAGTTAGGACAGATGGAGAATACAAGTATTACAATTTTAGATTTGAGGAAAAAACAAATATAGAATTATTAAAGAGTAATACATTGTTTTTAAGTAAGCAAAACGATAAATATGGTTTTGTAAACAAAGACGGAATAGTTATAGTAGACTATATTTACGATGATGCTACAGAGCAAAATAGATTTGGTTATTCAAGTGTAAAGAAAGATGGAAAATGGGGAGCAATAGACTCAAAAGGAAAAGAAGTTGTAAAACCTCAATATACAATGGAAAATAATTCATTAATAGAGTTTATAGATGAATGGCATTTAGGAGAAGATTTAAACTTAAATTATTATACAAAATAGTATACAATAATATTATTATGAAAACAAAAAAGTAAGGTTTATAGGTATTGCCAAAAACCTAAATATATATAAGGAAAGTGAAAAAAAGATTTGGAACTAAAGACGAGATATCAATATACGTACTTTATATATCCATATGTAATTGAAGAAAAAAATTATAGCAAATATTTGCTTAAGCTACTTAAAGATAAAAAATGTACAATGAAAAAGTTTGATATAGCTAAAGATTTATCGATATACCAAAACTTTTTACCCAATATACGAAAGTTTATGTTTTGGAGTTTTAATTATACTAAACAGCAGATGAGAGAGTTGGAAAGTTTAGATAATGAGTTAAAAGCAAATATTTTAAGTAAATATCCTTGTACAATGTTCGATTATAATATAAAGCAAAATGTACAAGGAAAAGTTCAAAATGAAGATGGAATATATTTTGACATTACAAAAGTAGAGTTAATTTGTTTTAATACAGGGATATGTTTTTTATTATTTAAAACAATAATAGATGGTGAAAATAACAAATTTTCAGATGTTGTAAATTTTAATTATAAATTTAGAGATATAACATCAAAAGCAGATGAACTAAAGGAATTTGAGAATATAAAAATACAAACTAGTATTTTTAAAGATTCAAAAGATATAATAAAGTTTATTAAAGATATAACAGGAAATACAAGTTTAGCGGAAGATTTAAACATTGACCAAGAAAGATTTATAACATATTCATATGCGTGTATTTCACAGGAAGATTGGAATGATAATGTAGAAATAAAAACCATTGAAAAGTTATTTTTTAAATTTTTTAAAGTATTACCAGCTCATAAAGAATTAAATGACATAATAACAGAAGATTATTTTAATAAACCTCCAAATTCTAAATACATTAAATATGGGTTTTCAAATGTAGGAACAGCTTTACTTACGTCAGATATAGCTGTAGATAATTATACAAAATTGCCTTTTAGATTTGAAAATGAACAATTATATTTGTATATATTGTGTTTATATAAAAAGTTTTATTTGGCAAAAGTAAATTATGAATTAGATAGAAAAGATTGTCAGCAGGAATTTTTAAGTTTTACTAAAAACTTTTTAATAGAAGAAATTTCAAATGATGAAACAGAAAGCTGTTTGGAGAAAAATTGGAGTGAAAAGCTAGACATAGACAGGATGTTTAATAAAATTAAAAATAAATATGACATGTTGTATAAAAGTACTAATGTAGAAAAAACAAAAATAAAACAAAATATAATAATACTAATTTTAATAGTAATAATGTTAACTATTTTATATGCACTTTTTTAAGCTAAAAATTGCTTAAAGGGTGCATATTTAATAACAAAGATGATGTTAAGTGTTAGTTTTTAGTGATACAAGAAAGGGATAAACTTTGTATGATAATTAAAACAGGAATTGATATAATAGAAGTAACTAGAATACAAGAAGCAATAGAAAAACATGGGGAATTATTTTTAAATAAGATTTTTGACAAATCAGAGGTTAAATATTGTAAAAATACAGGAAAAATGGAATATCAACATTATGCTGCAAGATTTGCAGCAAAAGAAGCAGTATTTAAGGCAATTTCTAACTTAATAGATTATGAGAAACAAGATATTTGGAAAAATATAGTTATAAAAAATGATATAAAAGGTAAACCCTTTGTAGAGTTTTATGGGTCAATAGAATTTTTAAATATGGAAGTAACAAGTATGGATTTAAGTATATCACATATTAAAGATTATGCTATAGCAAATTTTGTAATGTTAATAAATGAATAAATTGTGAAAATAAATGCTTAAATTACGAGAAAAATGTGGAAAACTAATTTAATTAAAAGAGGTATAAAAATGAGTTTTTTTGAGCAACATGCACATTATAATGACGAGAAATTTAATGAAGACAGAGAAGAGGTTATACAGAAAGTATATAACTCTGGAGTAACAGGAATTGTAAATGCTGGTTATAGTGTAGAAAGTTCTATGCAAGCTATAAAATTAGCAGAGAAATATAGTTTTATTTATGCAACTTGTGGAGTTTCGCCAAACGATATTCCAGAGAGCAAAGAAGAAATTGATACTCAATTGAAAGAAATAAAAAAGTTTGCTAAAAGTAGAAAAAAAGTAATAGCTATTGGTGAGATAGGATTAGATTATTATTGGAATAAGGAGAACAAAGAACTTCAAAAATATGCATTTATAGAGCAAATAAAAATTGCAAATGAAATAAATTTACCAATTGTAATACACACTAGAGAAGCAGTAGATGATACATTAAACATTTTAAGAAATATAGTAAATGTTGTAAAACCAGGAGTATTTCATTGCTGTCCATTAAATAGAGAATTAGTAAAACAAGCATTAGAATTAGGTTTTTTTATATCTTTAGCAGGAGTTATAACATTTAAAAATTCAAAAAATGCAAATGAGATAATAGAAATGATACCAAATGATAGAATATTAATAGAAACAGATAGTCCATATTTATCGCCAGAACCTAATAGAGGAAAAAGAAACGACTCAAGAAATTTAGTTTATATTGCAGAAAAAATAGCAAATGTAAAAAATATTTCTATAGAAGAAGTGCAAAAAATAACTTTAGAAAATGCAGAAAAGTTGTATAATATAAAGATATTTTAAGAAATTAATAGATTTTAAAAATGAAAAATAGTATATGAAATTTATAATAAGCCTAAGCTGTAAGCTTAGGCTTAAATATAGTTTAGCATTAATACAATATTAATGTTACAAAATTTTTAAGAAATGCAAGAGTTATATATATTATATGCAATCTATTTTAAATTTCTAATTGCTTCAATTCTATCTTCAGTAGCAGGGTGTGTTGACCAGATATTGCTTTGCTTTTTCTTTCTTTCACCTTTAAATGGATTTACTATATACATATTTGCAGTTGCTTTGTTAGCAGTTTTTAATTCATCTGGGTCAGCAGAAATTTTTTCTAATGCGGATATTAACCCATCTGGATTTCTTGTAAGTTCTACCGCAGAGGCATCTGCCAAGTATTCTCTTCTTCTAGAAAGTGCTAGTTTCATAAGGTTACCGAAAATTGGAGCTAAAATTAAGCAGATTAATCCGATAATCATTAAAATGGGATTTCCACCTTTACTATCATTATCGTCTGAGCTTCCGCCACCCCAGAATAACATTCTAGATACAAAATCAGAAAGCATTACTATAAATCCAACCATTACAGTTACAACAGCAGATAATCTAATGTCATAATTTTTTATATGTGAAAGTTCATGTGCTACAACACCTTCTAATTCGTAATAGTCAAGTTTGTTTAAAAGTCCTGTAGTTACGCAAATAACAGAATGCTTTGGATTTCTTCCTGTTGCAAATGCATTAGGTTGAGGGTCATCTACAACATATAATTTAGGTCTATATTGCAATCCAGATGAAACCATAAGCCCATCTAATATATCTATTAATTTAGCATCCTCTTCTTCTGTAGCAGGTCTTGCATGATTAAATGACAATATAATTTTATCACTATAATAGTAAGAACCCCATGCAGATAATATAGAAAAGGCTAGTGCAATTATAATAGAAAAGGTGCCTAAGTCAAAAGCCATACAAATATAATAAACAATTAGTGTAATTACAATGATAAAAATACTTATTATAACACCTGTTTTTATTTTATTTTTTGTTATATCTTCATACATAATTAATCAATCCTTTAATAAAATTAATGCACAAAGAAGATTATTACTTTGTGCATTGTGTTTTAAAAATCTACTTTTACATTCTTTTTTGCTTCTTCGTTATCAACAACGAATAAATCTTCTGCTTTAAAGTGGAACATAGATGCAATAATATTTGATGGGAAAGTTTCTAATTTTGTGTTTAATCTAGTTACACTATCATTATAAAATTGTCTAGAATAAGCAATTTTATTTTCTGTTGCTGTTAACTCTGCTTGCAACTCAGAAAAGTTTTGATTTGCTTTTAAGTTAGGATAATTTTCTGAAACAGCCATAATAGTTTTTAAAGTTTCAGAAAGTTGATTGTCTAGACTAGCTTTTTCAGCAACTGTTTGTGCTTGTGACCAAGAACTTCTTAAGTCTGTAACTTTAGTTAAAACTTCTTTTTCATGTTCCATGTAACCCTTTACTGTTTCAACTAAGTTTGGAATTAAGTCAAATCTTCTTTGTAATTGTACATCAATTTGGCTCCAAGCATTTTTTACTCTTTGTCTTAAAGTAACTAAACTGTTGTACATAGCAATAACTGCAATAATTAAAACAACGATAATGCCTAATATAATCCAAAGTGCCATAATACTTCATCCTCCTAATAAAATTTAAATTAATCATAGCATATATGTATGATGTTTACAAGATAAAAATGTGAATTTATTGTGTAATTTCAATTACTTGTTTTTAAATTATAAAGATGGTTATACATCTGGTACACTTAAAGATATTGTAAATGAAAATGCTGGGACGGAAATTCTACAATAAAGAGGAATAATAGTAATAAATGAAAAAGATGTAGTTTCTCTTAAATTAATTTATAAAAAATAGTAATATTTTAAGTACAAGCCTCATATATTATTAATATAGGGGCTTATAAAATTTAGCTAAATAGGCAATAATGCAAGATGCTTGTAAGAGTAACATGTTAAGAAACTCCACAAAATTTGACAAATAAATAAATAAATGTTATAATAAGCATGTTGCTTTTAAAGGAGGAAAAATTTTCTATGAAAAATAACGATAAAGCATCGATATCTCTGAAAAAGGTTTTAATAATTAGTTTAGTATTTATACTTTTTGTAACAAGTGCAACAGTACTTGCAGGAAATGTACAACCAACTAATGTAAAAATTATACTTTCTAGTGGTTATGAAATGAATGTATTAACTACAAAAACAAAAGTATCAGAAATATTAGATGAAAATCATATTATATTATTAGAAGATGAGAAGACAGTACCAGATAAAAATTCTGAACTAACAGATAATAAAACAATAAAAATTACAAAAGAAACAGAAGAAGTTGTAGAAGAGGCAGAAGAAGTAGAAAATTCTAAAAATATTACAGCAGAAGAAATTTTAGCATCTTATGATAATATAGTAGAAAAAATAATTACTGAGCAAGTAAAAATACCATTTGAAACAGTAAAAAAGGATGTTTCTTCAGGTTCTAAACAAAAACAAGATAGAATAATACAACAAGGTAAAGATGGGCTTAAAGAAATAACTTATAAAGTTAAATATCAAAATGATAAAGAAATAGAAAAAATAAAATTATCAGAAAAAGTTATAAAAGAGCCAGTAGATAAAATTATAGAAGTAAGACAAAAGCAAACAGTATCAAGAAGTGCTTCTGTAAGATATAGTGGAGGAAAATGGTCATATTCAGCTTCTGAGTTAGACCTACTATGTGCTATTACTGCACAAGAATGTGGTTCTAGTTATAGTGGAGCTTTAGCAGTTATAACATGTGCTGCAAACAGAGCAGAAAGTAGCAGATGGAGAAGATATGGTTCAGACCCATTAAGTCAATATATGGCGCCAAACCAATTCTGTTATTCAATAGATAGCCATTGGAGAAGAAGATTAAACGGAAACTATCCAAGCTATGTAAAACAAGCGGTATTAGATGCATTAAATGGTAAAAGAAATCACAACTATTTAAGCTTTAGAGGATATAGTACAGCAGGAAGTGTTAATATAGGTGGTAACTGGTACTTTGCAACTAAATAATATAATAAAGGCGGCCATTTGGTCGCTTTTTTGTATTATAGGAAAGTTTACTTTTTATTTTGAAACGAAAATTATATATGTAATATAAGAGAATGTTATTTATATAATATGTTCTTTAGAAAAATTGTTAAATGATTAAAAGTGAATAGTTATAAATTTATGAATAAAAGATATATAATAAATTGAGAGGAAGTTTAAAATATGAAATTAATATCATGGAATGTAAATGGCTTGAGAGCTGCAATAACAAAGGAATTTGATAAATTTTTTAAAGAGATAGATGCAGATATATTTTCAATTCAAGAAACAAAAATGCAAGAAGATCAAATTACAGACGAAATAAATAATATATTTAATGGATATTATGTATATTGGAATAGTGCAGTAAAGAAAGGATATTCTGGAACTGCAATATTTACTAAGAAAAAGCCAATTAATGTTACATATGGAATTGGAATAGAAGAGCATGACCAAGAGGGAAGGATAATAACTTTAGAGTTTGAAAAATTTTATTTAGTAGATTGCTATACACCAAATTCAAAAAGAGAATTAGAGAGGTTAGATTATAGACAAGTTTGGGAAGATGAAATAAGGAATTATTTATTAAAATTAGATAAGGAAAAGCCTGTTATTTATTGTGGGGACTTAAATGTAGCACATGAAGAAATAGATTTAAAAAATCCTAAAACAAATACTAAAAATGCAGGTTTTACAATTGAAGAAAGAACAAAGATGACAGAGTTATTAAATGCAGGTTTTGTGGATACATTTAGACATTTATATCCTAACAAAGAAAATGCATATACTTGGTGGTCTTATATGTTCCATGCAAGAGAAAAGAACGTGGGTTGGAGAATTGACTATTTTATAGTATCAAAATCTATTGCAAATAAAATAAAGGATAGTAGTATTCATCCAGAAGTATATGGAAGTGACCATTGCCCAATAGAGCTAGATATAGATTTATAAATAGGAAGGTTTAAGTTTATGTATAATAGAAATGAAAAAAAGAGTGAAAACTGGAAAAATTGGATTGCCATTTTTACAGTTGGATTATTATTAATTCTGGTTTATAAATTATTAGATAATTTTACACAAATAGGGGAATGGATAGGAACATTATTTTCTGTTTTAGCACCTTTTTTAGTTGGACTATTAATTGCGTACTTATTATATATGCCATGTAGAGGTTTGGAGAATTTATATAAAAAAACTAAGAAAAAGAATTTTATAAATAAACATGCAAGAACTTTATCTGTTGCAACAGTGTACATAATAGCTATTTTAATAATAGTTATAGTTCTTATATTTGTAATTCCAGCAATTATAGATAGTGCTATAGAATTTGTAAGTAATATTCAAAATTATTATAATGAAGCATTACAGGCAATAGACCAACTTCCAGCAGAGTCATTTTTAAAAAGTGAAATTGTAACAAATGCAATAGCAAAAATACAAAATATAGACTTGGAGAGGTTTACTAACCTAGAAAGTATTATAAATTATTTAAAAGGAGCATTTAATATTGTAAATGGTATTTTTAGTGCATTTGTAGCATTTGTAGTATCTATATACATATTATTGGAAAGAACTCAAATTTTAAGCTTTTTGAAGAGACTAGCGAAAGCAATATTTAAAAAAGATACATATTTAAAAGTTGGAACATATTTTAACAGTGCAAATGAGATATTTTTTAAATTTTTAGCGACTCAATTTTTAGATGCCATTATTGTAGGAATTTTAGTCTCTATAGCAATGTCTATAATGGGCGTAAAATATGCGGTATTATTAGGCTTTATGATAGGATTATTTAACTTAATTCCATATTTTGGCGCAATAATAGCAGTAATTGTAGCTGTAATAGTAACAATATTTACAGGTGGAATTGGAAAAGCAATAATTATGGCAATTGTGGTAATTGTATTGCAACAAATAGATGCAAATGTAATTAATCCAAAAATAGTAGGAAATTCTTTAAAAATGAGTCCTCTATTGGTTATATTTGCTGTAACAGTAGGTGGAGCATATTTTGGTGTAATTGGTATGTTTTTATCTGTACCTATTATGGCAGTTGTGAAGTTACTTGTAACAGAGTTTATAGAATATAGAAACACAAATAAAAATAACAAATTAAAAGAAAATAATATAAGAATAAATAATTCTATAAATGAAGATAATGCAACCGAAAACAATGTAAAAGAAAGTAATTGATATAAAGAAGAGTATAAGAAAATAAAGGGAGAATAGCGGTATAATTGCTAAATTTATAAAATCACAAAATAATTAATAAAAAATTAATAAAGACTGCAAATTTTCTTAATAAAAGTGTGTTATAGTATTAATTGCAAATATAAATGTTTTTTAAGGTTATATTTATAAAGCAGAAATTGGAAGAGGGGAATTTTATGTATAATGTATTAGTTTGTGATGATGACAAAGAAATTGTAGAAGCCATAGAAATTTATTTAAAAAGAGAAGGATATAATATTTTAAAAGCATATAATGGAAGGGAAGCTTTAAAAATAGTAAAAGAAAATGATGATATTCATTTAATTTTATTAGACATAATGATGCCAGAATTAGACGGAATTAGTGTTGCAAATTTAATAAGAAAAGATAAAGCTATACCAATAATTATGTTATCTGCAAAGTCAGAAGACTATGACAAAATATCAGGATTGAACAATGGAGCAGACGATTACATTACTAAACCTTTTAATCCTTTAGAACTAATAGCTAGAGTAAATTCACAAATAAGGAGATATACAAGCTTAGGTTCTATTGCTGAAAAAATGGGTACTAATGATAATATGTATAAATCTGGAGACTTAATTATAGATGATAATACAAAAAAGGTAACAGTTGGAGAAAAAGAAGTTAAACTTACTCCTACGGAATACAATATTTTAAGGTTTTTAACTCAAAATAAAGGAAAAGTTTATTCAATAGAACAAATATATGAAAATGTATGGGAAGACGAAGCATATGGAGCAGAAAATATTATAGCTGTACATATAAGGCACATAAGAGAAAAAATAGAAATAAACCCTAGAGAGCCAAGATATTTAAAAGTAATTTGGGGAATAGGCTACAAAATAGAAAACTTAGATTAATAATTTGAAAAAATTTAAGAGTCCCCAAAATGTAATATGATATATAACTAAAGTAAATTAATTTGAAGTATTTATAAGATTAAATATAAAAGTAATAAAATTATTTATAAATTCAAATATTAAATTGTTTATAAATTTATATTCAAAAAGTAGTAAAAAAAGGTGGTAGATAGATGTGAGAAATAAAACAAAACAATTTGTTAAAATAATTGGGTATATTTTAATCCCAATTTTTATTTTAATATCTATTTTTTCAGCATTAAGCTTGTATTATAGAAGTGAGAACCAACAGGTACAGGAAGCAAATAATTTTTTCGAAACAGACAATTTTATGTATATGTATAGTGCCTCAATTATAAATAATTTTTCTGTAAATGCAAATTCACTATTAGTAAAGGATGAAGATGGAGATAGTTATTACAGTAGCAATAGGTATGGGATATATGATGATTACCAAGAAAATGTGCAAATAGGAAATAAAAAAGGAAGAGTTAATTATTTAACAACATATGAATATAAGAATTTTAAATATTTAATAATAGATAATAAAAACTCTGTTGCATATACAAATGTTGAACATACAATGTTTACAGATTCTATTGAGGAAATAAAAGAAAGATTAGCTAAAAATTCAATTTATTGGAATTATGAAAAAGGAAATGTAAATACTTCTATAGAAAAACTAAAATTAGAAGAAATACGTTATAAAAGTATTTATAAAAGTATAGATGATGCTAAAAAGTTTAGTGTATATACTAGCTTAGAAAATGACTTAACTTATTATGACCAATATAGAACAAATAAAACAGTATTTGATATGGCTCAAATATTATATAAGCCAGCATTGTATTTATTACCATTAAGTATAATTGCTGTGCTAGTATTACTAATAATGAACTGTTTTTTAATAGGTTTAAGAAATGAAAATGGAGAAGTTATATTAAATGCATTTGATAAAACTCCACTTCTAGTTGCACTTATTATATTGTTTATTTTATTTATGATAGGTTGTGGATTTTTAATAGCTCTTACCTCTGAAAATTTAACGCTAATACTTTCTGGTACAGCAATTGGAGCTGTTATAGGATATATTTCTTTTGTATTTTTCTTAGAAACTATTATAAAGAGAATTAAGTCAAGAACATTATTTAGAAACACTATAACATACAGAATTTTAAGATGGATTAAAAGTTTAATAACATCAATGACAAGAAATGCTAATATGACAGTAAAATTAATATTAATATTTATTGCATTTGGAATATTAAATATTATTGGATTTAGCCTAAGTATTAGTGAGCCGATTGGGATTTTTATACTTATAGCCATATGGGTATATGCATTTGCTAAAATGCATCAATGGTTAGTAAGATATATAGAAATAAAAAATGCAATAAATGAAATTTATATGGGAAACACAGAAGTACATTTAGATGAAAAGAGATATAAAGGTTCTCTAAATAGTATGGCTATTCAAGTAAATGATATAGCCGGTGGCCTTTCTAATGCAATACAAGAAAAATTAAAAAGTGAAAGACTAAAGACAGAATTAATTACAAATGTATCACATGACATAAAAACACCACTTACATCAATTATAAACTATGTAGACTTATTAAAGAAAGAAAAAATGCCAAATGAACAAGCAGAAGAATATTTAAACATATTAGATAATAAATCACAAAGATTAAAAAGGCTTACAGAAGACTTAGTAGAAGCATCAAAGGCATCTTCTGGAAATATAAAATTAAATATAGAAAAATTAAATGTAAATGAATTATTAAAACAGGTTTCAGGAGAATTTGAGGATAAATTTAAGTCAAGAAACTTAGAAGAAGTAATGTCATTACCAGAAAAAAATGTATATATAAATGCAGATAGTAGATATATGTATAGGATTTTAGAAAATATGTATTCAAATATTTCAAAATATGCAATGGACAATACAAGAGTATATATAGATGTAATTCCAAACAATAATAGAATAACAATACAAATGAAAAATATATCTAAAGAGAAACTAAATATATCTACAGAAGAGCTAATGCAACGTTTTGTAAGAGGAGATAGTGCTAGAAATACAGAAGGAAGCGGACTAGGACTTTCTATAGTAACAAGTCTTACAACTTTACAAGGAGGCACATTTAATATTTACTTAGATGGAGACTTATATAAAGTAATAATTGAATTTGATATGATTAATTAAGAGGATTGTTTTATTTACAAATTTGAAATATTTACTTAATATATAAGAAATATATATTAAAAAAACAAATTTTTAACAAATTTAAGTCAGCTAACTATTTAATGTCAATGATTAGCTGACTTTTTTAAAATTTCATGATTTAGTTCTGTAAACCTATAAATTTGTATTGCTTTTTTTTACAAAAAATGATATAAAATAAAAGAAAACAAAAGCTATTAAAAAACAGAACTTTTAAAAAAGAAAGGAGAGATAAAATGTTAGTAAATTACACAAGAAAATATGAAAAAGTTTCAATTTTAGCATCAGCATTAATGTTAATAGTAGCATTATTTTTAATTTTTAAGCCAGCAGAGTCTTTATCATTAATAACAATTTTATTTGGTCTTATAATTATGATTGATGGTGTTATACACATTATTAATTACTTTAAAATAGACCCTACTCAAAAATTAATGAGTTTTGAGCTTGTTGAGGGCTTAATAGAAGTTTTTGCAGGAGCTGTTATAACAGTATGTGCAGATGGATTAATTGAATTTTTACCGATTATATTTGCAGTATGGATTATATTAAAAAGCTTAATTACATTCCAAATGGCACTTAACATTAAAACAGTACCAAATACAAGTTGGGGATTAATGGCTGTAGTTGCAATAATAGGAATACTTTTAGGATTTATAATTATATTTAATCCATTTGAAGCAACAATGGCTGTAACAACTGTAGTAGGTTTAGCATTATTGATAGTAGAAATATTAAATATAATAGATGCATGCACAATATTATATCATTTAAAAGAAGAAAAGTAATTTTTAATAGTAGTATTTACTAATTTTTGAAATTAGTAAATGTATAAATTGATAGTAAATTATAGTATTTACTGCAAAGATTTATAACTATAATATGTAATAAAATAGAAAAAGCTTTTATATATGTAAATTATATAAAGGCTTTTTTTATTTTGTTTTAATATTATTATTTAGAATGCCATAATTTTGAGCCCTAAACCCTTGAAAATGTAACAAAAATGTAATATAATTGTAATGTAAGCTTAATATAAAAAAATAAAAACCGTGATAACTATTTCCGTAATAGCTAAAAAATGGTTTTTGTAATAATAGGAAAACTTAGCAAATACTGTTATTGACTTATTTTTTAGAAGAAAGTAAAATATAAATAATGTAATAGGTTAAAAGGGTGAGAAATTATGAAACTAAGAAAAATAATAACTTTATTATTGTCAGCAGTAGCAGTTGTTACATTAGCTGGATTATTTAATGTAAGTAATGCAGCAAGTGGTGACAAATGGTTTAATGCAATGTCAATTTATAGAGACAAGTATACATACAAAGCTGACGGAAAAACAATTTGGAGATTATATGAGTCATCAGCATCGTCTAATACGCCAAAAAATGAAGGACAAACAATATTCTGTTTGCATAGAGGTGTAGGTTTAGGTTCAGACTTTGGTTCTGGAACTCCAGAAAGAGTTAACTACAATCGCTATTTTGATTTTAAATCTTCAGAAATGCTAAATGAGCTACAAAAAGCTTTACCAGATCTTACAGAACATGACTATAAAAGATTAATCTGGATTTTTGACCATGCTTATGTTGCTCCAAAAGATACAAGTGAAGAAGCAAATGCACATGCATATAAAGAAGTGTTATTGAAAAATGCTGGAATTAAAGATTCTATATTAGCAGAAGCAGGAACAAATTATGTTGCTGGTTCTGGTGCACAAATATATGAAATTGACTTTACAAACGAGGAAATTGATGACATTATAGATGTTGTTCAACAAATGGCAGTATGGAATGTAGTTGGAGATTATTTAGATAGTAATAATTTAGAAATACATAGAGCAGAAAAAGGAAGTTTAACATATAAAGACTTTACAGAAGATTCTTCTATATTAGAAAGATTAGGAGATGTATATGCTGCAAGACAATTTGGTAGCAGCCTAAACTCAGAAATAACAAAATTATATAATTATTTTGTAGATGAATCTGAAAAACAAGCAGATAGTTATGATGTACATTCAAATTCACAAAATATAACATTCCAAGATACAGCTGCAAAAGTTTCAATATCTGGTTCAAATTATATTGTAGGACCATTTGAACTAGAAAAAGAATCTAATTTAGACTATACCTTAAATTTAAAAGTTACTAATAATGGTAATAACTTAACAAATTATACATTATTAAACTCAAACAAACAACCAGTAAGTTCTGAAACAACAATAAAAGATTTAGTTGGGCAAGAATTTTACATATCTATACCAGATACAACAGATTTGAGTTTAGTTAGGTTAACAGTTGAAGGAACATATTACGGCACAGTAATAACATATTGGACAGTTGGTGGCAGTGAAGATTCAGAACAACCAATTGCAGTATTAGAAAAAGGTGAAAATAATTTTGAAGATTGGACAGAGGTTGTTTATAAACAAACAGAAGGAAAGGCACTTGACTTATCTTTAAGAAAATTTATTATAAAGGTAAATGATAAAGAAATTGCCACAAATGGAAAATTTATAAGAGAACCAAATGTAGATATTAGCCCGTTATTCAATAAAACAAGTACAACAGCATCTTACGGACATAATAAAGCTCCAATACTTGTTGAAATTGGAGACATAGTAACATATACAATAAGAGTTTACAACGAAGGTGATATAGATGGATATGTAAGAGAAATTACAGACTATTTACCAGCACAATTAGAGTATTTACCAGATGATAAACTAAATAAACAATATGGATGGCAAGTTGTAAATAATGGTAGAGCTCTAAAAACAGATATTACATCACCAGACACAGAATATGCAGCAGATCAAGAAGCTTTATATGGCTCAAGGGAAAATAAAACATTATTAAAAGCATATGGTGGCAAGACTAATGACCAGTTAGACTATATAGAAGTACAAGTAAGATGTAAAGTTATAGACACAGGTTTTAGAGGAATAATAACAAATATAGCAGAAATTACAGCTTTTTCGGATGGAGATGGAAATTCTACTACAGATAGAGATTCATTTAAACAAAACTTAAACTTACCAAGCGACGAAAACTTACCAAATTATAGAGGAAATACATCTAATAAAGAAGATTTATCAGATTCAAATTACCACTATAAAGGACAAGAGGATGATGATGACTTTGAAAAAATAGTATTAGAACAAGAACCACCATCACCAGAGGAAAAAGAATTTGACTTAGCATTAAGAAAATTTATTACATCGGTTAATAATGAAGAACTAAAAGATATAGATGGAAGCTATACAAGAGAACCAAATGTAGATGTTTCTCCTTTAGTACAAAAAAGTGGAACAACAGCAATATATAATCATACGAAAGTGCCTGTATCTGTTGCAAGAGAAGATATAGTAACATATACAATTAGAGTTTATAACGAAGGAGAAAAAGATGGATATGTAAAAGAAATTACAGACCATTTACCACCTCAATTAGAATTTTTAGTAAATGACCAATTAAATGTAAGATATGGATGGAAAGTTTCTGAAGATGGAAGAACAATAAAAACAGATATAACATCACCAGATACAGAATATTCTGCAACAAGAGATGAAATTTATGCTACAAGAACTACAAACGAAGACAAAGTATTATTAAAGGCATTTAATGGTGAAGAATTAGACTATATAGATGTACAAGTAAGATGTAAAGTTAAGAAAGATATAGACATTACACAAAAAATTACAAATATTGCAGATGTAACAGAAGACAGTGACGAAAACAATAAACCTGTAGAGGACAGAGATTCAAATGAGGATAATGTAAAATTACCATCAGATGAAGAATTACCAGGATACAAAGATAACGAAATTAATTCTGAAAATAAATATATACCAGGACAAGAAGATGATGATGACTTCGAAAAATTAATAATTGAAGAATCAGTTCCAAGGTTTGATTTAGCTTTAAGAAAATTTATTACAGGTGTTAATGGAACACAAATAGACAACAGAGTACCTGTATTTACTGTTACAGAAGATGGTAAATATGTATATGAACATACAAAAGAGCCTGTAGATGTAAAAACAGGAGATGTAGTAACATATACATTAAGAATATTCAACGAAGGAAATAGAGCAGGTTATGCAGAACTTGTAAAAGATGATATACCAGAAGGACTAGTATTCTTACCAGAAAATAAGACAAACATTGACCACAGATGGAAAATGTATAAAGAAGATGGAACAGAAACAGACAACCCTAAAGAGGCAGATTATATAGAGACAGATTATTTATCTAAGGCTCAAGAAGAAGAAACTGGTAGAGTAACATTACTAAAAGCATTTAACCCAGAAACAATGACACAACCAGATTACCATGACATAAAAGTAGATTTTGAAGTAACAGAACCAAATACTTCAGACAGAATAATAATAAATCATGCACAAATTTCAGAAGATAGCGATGAAAATGGAAAACCAGTAGAAGATGATGACTCAGTACCAAATGAATGGAATGAAGGAGAAGATGATCAAGACATAGAAAAAATAAAAGTAAAATACTATGACTTAGCATTGAGAAAATGGGTAACAGAGTCTATAGTAACATATGATGGAAAAACAACTGTTACAAAAACAGGAAACACAGCAGAAATGGATCCAGAACCACCAGCAAAAGTAGAAATTCGTGGAAGTAGATTGTCAAAAACAACTGTTAAATTTAAATTTAAAATAAGAGTAACAAACGAAGGTGAAGTTGCAGGACATGTTGGAGAAATATCTGACTATATTCCAAAAGGATTAAAATTTATTCAAGCAGATAATCCAAAGTGGAAAGAAGTAAATGGAAAAGTTGTGACAGACCAATTAAAAGATACATTATTACAACCAGGAGATAGCGCAGAAGTAGAAATAATATTAACTTGGGTAAATAGTGAAGAAAATTTAGGACTAATGACAAATATAGCAGAAATAAGTAAAGACGATGGAGACGACATAGATTCAACACCAGATAACAAGAAAGACGGAGAAGATGACCAAGATGATGCACCAGTAATTCTTTCTATTACAACAGGTGCTGCAGATGTATATGGATATATAGGATTAGCTGCAGGAGTACTATTAATAATATCAGGTGGAATTATATTAATTAAGAAATATGTAATTTAATAAAAATTAAGATAACATATATATAACTTACTTAGATAATAAATTAGGGTACATTATAAGTTGCTAATTTATATAAGCTTATAAAACAAATTTAAATAGATTTTAAGTATAAAACTGCTTAAAATCTATTTTTAAATTTTATTTTAATAAATTATAAGAATAAAATTTAATAAAAAATAGAGTTTATTTATGAAGTGAACTTTGCTATTATAAAATTAATTTTGCAAAGTAAGAGTAAACTATACAATTAAATGTGAGTTTAAATTTTATTTTTTAATTTATCAAATAATTTATATTGTTTTTAAAAAACTCATATGTTATAATTCAATTGTAAGTTTATATTCTTACGGAGGTAACAAATGAATCAAATTTTAATAACAGAGAAAAAGAAAAAGAGCAAAAAAGCGCAGAGAGGGCCTATAGAAGTAAAAGGTATTGTTAGGTTTTTTGCAGTATTTATTATGATTTTTGGTATAATTTTAGCAAGTGAAGGTTCATATGCTTTATATAAAGAAATTGACGAATCAAGGCCAGAAAATATACCAGACCTTACAATTACAAGAGATGGAGATGTATTACTTTTACAAGTAGACCACAATACAGAAATTTCTAAAATTAATTATAGATGGAACGATGGAGAAGTAAATAGTATTCCAGAGGGAACAACCTATGCAGAAGAAGAGATTTTATTACCAGATGGAAATAATGTTTTAAATATAACTGTTATAGATATGAAAAATAGAGAATATCAATTTATTAAAGAGTATAATTTAGAAGGTGTTGATATTACAAAACCAAATATAGATGTTACACAAACAGAAGAAGGAACAGCAAATATTAGTATATCTGCAACAGATGAAACAGAAATAATACAAATGACTTATAAAATAAATGATGATCAAGAAGTAGTAATTGAAGCTACGGAAGAAGGTCAAAAAGAGATAAAAAAAGATATTACATTACCAGAAGGACAAAGTACTTTAACTGTAGTTGCAAAAGATGCTACTGGAAATACAACAACATATGAAAAACAAATTATAGCTTCTTCAAAACCAACAATAGAAATAATTTCTAAAGAAGGAAATGTAATTACATTAAAAATAGCAGATAAATATGGATTGAAAGATGTAGTTGTTAATTTAAACGGAAAGGTATATGAATCTAAAGATATAGATAAAAATCCAAATTTGAATAAAAATGAAATTTATGTACCATTAGAATTACAAAGTGGAAATAATGTTTTAAGCATACAAGTTATTAATGTAAATGGTTTAGAAGGAACTGCAGCTACCCAACTACAACAATAAAAAATAGGAGAAAAATATGGCATATAATATTTATTTAATAGATGATGATAATGAGATATACAAATGCATAACAAAGCTTTTTCAGAAGGAAAAGGAATATAAGATACATAAGGCAAAAACAAATCAAATAGAAGGTGTGCTTAAAGACATACCTTCTCTTATAATAATAAATGAAGATGGTGTGGATGAAGATACAATAAAAATTTGTGATAGTATTAGAGGAGATGAAAATAATATAATTACACCTATTATTGTTATATCTTCTAATCATGACAAAGATCATAGGGTAAAAATATTAAAGGCTGGAGTAGAGCATTATATAAAAGCACCAATTGATGAAGAATATATGTATTACACAATTGTTAATGCAATAAGACTTTTATACACTAATAGGGGTATTAGTCCACTTACAGGACTTCCTGGAAATATTCAAATTCAAACAGAAATAAAAAGAAGGCTTTTAAATAAAGAAGATTTTTGTGTTATATACTTAGATTTAGATAATTTTAAGGCATATAATGATGTTTATGGTTTTTTAAATGGAGATGAAATTATTAAATTTACAGCAAAAACTATAATGAATAATATAAACTCAAACGATTGCGAAGACTGTTTTGTGGGACATATAGGAGGAGACGATTTTGTAGCAATGATAACAGGAACAGATTGCGAGAAAATATGCCAAAATATTATAATAGAATTTGATGAAGGAGTAAAAAGCTATTTCACTAGAACAGATTTGGATAAAGGATATATAGAAGTTCCAAATAGAAAAGGAATTATAGAACAATTTCCAATCACATCTATTTCAATTGGAGTTGTAGTTGTGGATAAAGGAAGATTTAAAAATACACTTGAAATTGGTGAAGTTGCAGCACAGGTTAAACATTTGGCAAAAACAACATTTGGAAGTACATATGTAATAGATAGAAGGAAAAAGTAAGAATTGAATGAGAAAAAATATATATAAGGTTATATATTTTTAAAGAATACTTATTTATGTATTAAGTATTAAACATATTATTTTAATGTATATTAAAATAATGTATATAATATAAAGCTAAGCATACATATATACCAAAAGGGGTATGATGTATGCTTATTTTTAATCAAAAAAGAATAATTACAATATTTTTAATGGTATTTGTATCGTTATTTGCGTTTTCTTTTAAAATTGCTAATAACAATATGCTAAATAAAGAAATAACAACAGAAACTGTAGCTTTGCCTGTTACAAATAGAGTAATAGTAATAGATGCAGGACATGGAACTCCAGATGAAGGGGCAGAGAGCAATAATGGAGTAACAGAAGCGGAAATAAATTTAAGAATAGCATTAAAACTTCAAAATTTGCTTGAACAAAGTGGAGCAAAGGTTATATTAACACGTTCTAATGAAACTGCAATATATGATATAGATAAGAAAACATTAAGAGAAAAAAAGGTGTCTGACATTCATAATAGAGTAAAGATAGGAAATGAGTCTAGTGCAGATATATTTGTTTCCATACATCTAAACAAAATTCCGCAAAATCAATATTGGGGATGGCAATGCTTTTATAACCAAAATGAGAAAAGCAAGATTTTAGCAGAAAATTTACAAAATAATTTGAATGAAGCTATTCAAAAAGAAAATAAAAGAATAGCAATGAAATTAGATACAGTATATATAATGAAAAATGTAGAAATACCAATTAGCATAGTAGAATGTGGATTTTTATCTAATGAAGAGGAAGAAAAAAGATTACAAGAAGATGATTATCAAAATAGACTTGCTTGGGGAATATATAATGGCATAATGGACTACTTTAATTAAAAATAGTAATGTTAGTGTATATAGGAGAAGGTGTTTAAAATTTAAAAGAAAGTCTTCGAATATATAGAATAATTTGTGTAAAGTAAAAAAATAAACCTTCTTATGATAAAATAAAAATGTTCCCTGCTTATTAAATAAAAAAATTTGACAAGCAGGGTTCAACTTAAAAATTTCTCTTCTTATTTTTCATTTTGGTCTTGCTCTTCTACTTCTATACCTTCTTGCTGTTCAGGTGTTCCTTTTATATCTTTTAATTTTAAAGAAGGATACATTTTCTTTAAAACATCTCTAGAAGTTAATTCCCTAACATTATCACTGTAAGGGTTAGATACCCACATTGTAGGTATATATTCACCAACTGTTAAAAGGTCAGAATCATAAAGAGCTTGAACTTGTTTCATTTCAGTATTTTTATATTGTTCATGACTTGCTGTTCCAAAATTACCTTGATAATAAACTCCAAAAGTTTTGTACTGAAATTCAATTAAAGGAAATAATTGCTCAGAGATAGAATTTCCTTTAGTTTTTCCTAATAAAGCATTTAAAGTTTTAATTAATTTTGGTTCGATAGAACATGTATGGTGTTCTGCTTTATAACCATTTTCTTTATCATGATTTTTTACATGAAGAACTTTTAGAAGATGAGTGGCTTCAGGAGAAGACTCTATTTCTTCCATTAGTATTCTAAATTCCTCTTCTGCGGTAGCTAAAATTTCTATTCCAAAAACATCATCTAAAGATTTACCATCACTGTGATTTTTATAAGCACTACTAGTAGCCTTTACTCTTGCATAAAATGATAAAAAAGGAGTAATTTTACCTAAGTCTCTTAAATGATTAAGATATTGATTTAAGTAATTTATGAATAAAATAAATTGTTCTTCTTGATCTATAACATATTTTTCATATGTTCTTCTTGCTTCTCTTTCAGAAAGAGGTGTAACCTGAGGAATATTACCATAATTTTCTGGGCTTAAGCTTTTTTTAAACTCGTTCATAAAAAATTCATTCCTTTCTTGCTTTGCTTAAATGGATATATAGTTATGTAAAATGTTTTTTAAAAATAAATTCCTTTTACTAAAAGTATTCTATTATTATAACATAAATTAAGTTTTTTTACAAATTTGAAATTTAGAGCAAGTTTACAGACTTATTAAGTAAAAAAATAATAGCAATTTTATAAAGTAATTTTCTAAGTAGTAAATTTGCTACATATTTTATTTACATTTACCATACACAATGGTATAATTTAGCCATAATAATTTGGTTAAACCGTTTTAATAGATTACTTAAATAAAAATTTAATCAAAAAGGATGTGTTTTAATATGGAAATAGTAGAAAAAGAATTTATGTGTGTTTTACTTGGAAGTGATATAAATACATATAGTATGGCAAGAGCTTTTCATGAAGAATATGGAATAAAATCTAGAGTAATGGGGAAATTTTTTACAGGGCCAAGTTATAGAAGTAAAATTGTAGATTTTTATGCAGACCCTAAAATGGACCAAAAAGAAGTGTTTATAAAAGCTGCTAATGACTTTGCAAATGAGCATAAAGATAAAAAAATAATTTTACTAGGTTGTGGAGATAATTATGTGAGGCAAATTATTGAGTGCAGAGATGAACTAGAAGATAACTATATTATTCCATACATAGATAGAGAGCTTATGGAAAGATTAATAAAAAAAGAAGAATTTTACAAGATGTGTGAAAAATATGGGATCTTATATCCAAAAACATTTATATATTCAAAAGATATGAACTTAAATTATACTTTGGATTTTGATTTTCCAGTAATATTAAAACCCTCTAATAGTGTGGATTATTTTGCTCATGAGTTTGAAACACAGCACAAAGTATATAAAATTGATACTAGAGAAGAGCTAGACGAAGTAATAAAACAAATATATGATGCAGGATATTCAGACACATTAATTATGCAAGAGTTTATTCCAGGTGATGATACATATATGAGAGTTATGACTGGTTACGCAAATAAGAATGGAAAAGTTGAACTAATGTGCCTTGGACATACAATGCTAGAAGAACATACACCACATGGAATAGGAAATCATGCAGTTGTTATGACCGAATGTAATTCAGATTTAGCAAATAAATTAAAAACTTTCTTAGAGGATATTCATTATACAGGTTTTTTTAATTTTGACATAAAATATTGCGAAAAGGACAATACTTTTAGAGTATTTGAAATAAATGTGCGTCAAGGTAGAAGCAATTATTATGTAACAGGAGCAGGTTATAACTTAGCAAAATATGTTGTGGAAGACTATATATATAATAAAGAGCATGATTACTTAATAGCAGATAATATTAATTTATGGACTGTAATTCCTATAGGAATAGCTTATAAATATGTTGATGAAAAATATGTAAACCAAATGAAGGAGCTAAAAAAAGAAGGAAAATTTGTAAATCCATTATTCTATAAAGGAGATAATAAAATATTAAGAACTTTAGCATTAGTAAAGAGTCAATTAAGACATTATGGAAATTATAGAAAGTATTTGAAAAAATAATGTCTTTAAAAATAAAAATCAAATAAAAAAGTTATGCAATGATTATGAAGGTATAAGGTCGGGAATAAAAACTAAAATTTTACAATAATTAAAAAATAAGAAATATAGTAATATAAATTTAGACTAAAGAAATGGAAGGAAGGAATTTATTTGAATAAAAAAGTATTAGGTGTAATTGGAGGAATGGGAACAGCTGCTACTATAGACTTTTATACCAGAATTATGAACCATACAGTTGCACATAAAGACCAAGAACATATAGATATGGTAATAATAAACCATGCATCAATAATAGATAGAACTTATGCAATTAAAAATAATAAACTGGACGAGTTGTTAAAACAAATGCATGAAAATTTAAAAATTTTAGAAAACGCGAAGGTAACAAGTATAGCGATACCATGTAATACAAGCCATAGCATTATAGATAAAATACAGCAATTAACCAGTATTCCAATTATTAACATGATAGAAGAAACTGCAAAAGGACTGAAGGAAGTAGTTAATAAAGGTGAAAAAGTGGGGATAATGGCTACAGATGGTACGATTATGTTAAAAATCTATCAACAAGCATGTAAAAAGTATGATATAGAATATTTTGTGCCAGAGGATAATATACAAAAACAAATTATGGATATTATATATGATGATGTAAAAGCTAATGGAATATTTGATAATGAAAGATTTAAAAAAGTACTAGATTATTTTTTGCAAAATGGATGTAAATATGTAATACTAGGATGTACAGAGTTGTCTGGATTTAAAAAAGACTTTGATAAAAATACTATAGACCCAATGGATTATTTAGTAAAAGCTGCTATATTAAGTGTTGACAAAGAGTACAAAGATTAACAATATTGTACAAATTTTATTATTATTAAAAATTTATATGCAAAAATTGTGGAAACTATATTAGAAAAATATTTTAAGCCACAATAAGTGTAGTAAGTTATAAATATAATAAATGACAAAATTATATGAAAATTTTAAAACATGAAAGGATGTAAGAATGAAAAAATTTAAACTATATGAGTATGTGGAAAAGTTAAGTAAAAATGACTTGATAGTAACAAGTAATGTAGAAAAAAATAGGGATGTTGTTATAAACAAAGTTTGTTATAATTCAAATGATGTAGAAAAAGATACATTATTTGTTTGCAAAGGAGTAAAATTTAAAGAGGAATATTTAAAAGATGCTATAGTAAGTGGTGCAATTGCGTATATTTCAGAAACAAAATATAATGTGGATATACCATGTATATTGGTAAGTGATATCCAAAAAGCTTTAGCAATTGTATCAAAAATGTATTTTAATAATCCAACAGATATATTAAATATGATAGGGATTACAGGAACTAAGGGAAAATCTACAACTGCATATTATATAAAAAGTATATTAGATAGCTATATGAAAGAAGTAGATGGAACAGATACAGCAATTTTGTCTTCTATAAATAATTATGACGGAAAAACTAGTGTTGAATCTGTACTTACAACTCAAGAGTCATATGAAATAGAAAAATATGCAAGAAATGCAGTAGAGAGTAACCTTAAAAACCTAGTTATGGAAGTTAGTAGCCAAGCATTAAAAAAGAATAGAGTGTATGGTATAACTTATGACGAAGCTGTATTTTTAAATATTTCAGAAGACCATATAAGTAATATAGAACATCCAGACTTTAATGACTATTTTGAGTCAAAATTAAAAATATTTAATCAGTCAAAAGTAGCTTGTGTAAATCTTAATATGGATAATATAGAAAATTTATTAAAGGTACTTGATTATGCTAAAAATTCAGAAAAAATAATTACTTTTGGAACAACTAGAAATGCGGATGTATTTGCATATAATATAGAAAAAAAGGGATTACATACATCATTTAAAGTAAAGACACCATATTTTAATAATAAAATATTACTTACAATGCCTGGATTATTTAATATAGAAAATGCATTAGCAGCAATAGCAGTGTCAGTTGCAATGAAGATTCCATATAAAAATATATATGAGGGATTAAAAGTTGCAAGATCAAGTGGTAGAATGGAATTATATACAAATAAAGATAAAAAAATAATTGCAATTGTAGATTATGCACATAATAAATTAAGTTTTGAAAAATTATATGAATCAACAATAAAAGAATATCCAGATAGAAAAATAGTAACAGTTTTTGGCTGTCCAGGTGGACATGCTATAATAAGAAGAAGAGACTTAGGAGTTCTTTCTGGATTAAATTCAGATATAACATATTTAACAGCAGAAGACCCAGGAATGGAAAAGACAGAAGATATCTGCGAAGAAATAGCTGGATATGTAAAAAAAGTTGGAGGAAAATACAAAATTATTGAAGATAGAGGAGAGGCAATAAAAACAGCTATAATGGAAAATCCAGATAGTGTAATTTTAATTACAGGGAAAGGAAATGAAACAAGACAAAAAATTGGTACAACTTATGTAAAATGTTTAACAGATGTACAATATGCAAAAAATGCGTTAAAAGAATATGACAGAATTTATATTAATACTCAAAATGCTAAAAAGAAAGTTGTAAAAAAATAATTATAGGAGATTTATATATGAAAATAGAAAGGATTCGTAAAGTTGAACCAGTTGAAAAAGTAAGAGGAGGAAATTTAACTAAAAAAGGATGTAATGAAACTCTAAAAGAAAAAAGACAAAACTTTCAAGAAAGTTTGAGACATAGTAATGAAAAAAAAGATGGTAAAATGTCAAAAGAAGAAAATATAGAGTTTGACTCTAAAAGGGCGCAAACAGAGGCATATATTGATAAATTAGCAGCAGAAATGAGAATAAAGCAAATAAATAATGAAGAACAAGAAAAATAAATATTTAATTTTATAAAATGCATAAAAATTCCACTCTTTGGAGAAACTATTTGAAAAAATAGAACAAGGAGTGGAATTTTTTTGAAAGATTATAAAATTCTAAATATAAAAGGTACATTATTAGATAAGGTACAACTTGAAAGTTATCTTGAGAAAATTGCATCTGATAATATTTTGCAAGCAAAATCTAGTAAAGAAACATATCCTATACCTAGACTCAAGGAGAATTATGAAATAATTACACAAATTTATGAACTTTTAACAGAACATATAAAATTAAAAATACCTATACATCCAGCTGGAGAATGGATTTTGGATAATTATTATATAATTGAAGAAGCTGTAAAATCTATTGTAAAAGATATTACGCTTAAAAAGTATACCAATTTTCCAGGTATAGCAACTGGTCCGTATGCTGGATTTGCAAGGATTTATGAACTTGCAGGAGAAATTGTTGCATATACAGATTGTAAAATAGATGGTAAAATTTTGCCAGAATTTTTAAAAGCATATCAATCCAAAAAGAATTTAAATATGGAAGAAATTTGGAATATAGGACCATTTATACAAATAGCTTTAATAGAAAAAATAAGAGAGGTTTGTGAAAAAATTTACTCTTCTCAAATGCAAAAATATAAAGTAGAAAGTATTGTAGAAAGACTTGTAGAAGAAAAAGAAAAGGATAAGTGTAAGTTTAAAAACATACATGAATACAGGTTGAAAATTTTAGGATATGAAGAAATGAAATATCCATTTATTGAGTATATGTCATATAAATTAAAAAGACTAGGAAAGAGAGCATACCCATTTTTAAAAGTTTTGGAAGATGAAGTAAATAAAATGGGACTAGATATATCTGACGTAATAAAAAAAGAACATTTTGATATTGCTGTAAAAAAAGTTATTGTAGGGAATAGTATAACTAGTATAAAAGCGATAAACAGAATAAACTTTGTGAATATATTTGAAGAAATAAATGGAGTTGAAGAAATATTAAAAAAAGACCCGACACAAATTTACTCAAAGATGGATTATAAAACTAGAATTTACTATAGAAATACTATTAAAAAAATGGCTAAAAAAACGGAAATATCTGAAATATATGTTGCACAAAAGGCATTGGAATTAGCAGAAAGAGAATTTAATAAAGAAAATAAAAACAAATTAGATCTAAAAAAGGCACATATTGGTTATTATTTAATAAGTAGTGGGAAAGCTAAACTTTTGCAGGAGATTACAAATAAAAAAGTAGAAGGAATATCAAATGAGAATAAATCTAAAATATATATTTATGGTATTTTAATTTTATCTATTATTATTACGTCTTTAATAGCATGGGGAATAGAAGAAAAGGTAAAGAATATAATAATTTCAATTATTATTGGAATTTTTGCATTTGTACCTGTACAAGTTTTAATTCAACAAATTGTGCAATATATTTTAGGAAAATTTGTTGAGCCTAAAATTATACCAAAACTAGATTTTGGTATGGGGATACCAAAGGAATATTCTACTTTTGTTGTAATACCGACTATTTTAAATAATCCACAAAAAGTAGAGGAACTTGTAAAAAAATTAGAAGTATATTATTTAGCAAATAAAACTGAAAACTTATATTTTGCATTACTTGGCGATTGTACACCAAGCAATCAGCAAGTAGAGGAAAAAGACGAGAAAATTATAAAAGCAGGAATAAAGCAAATAGATAAACTAAATGAAAAATATAAAGATAATAATTTTCCTAAATTTCATTTTTTATATAGAGAAAGAATTTGGAATGAAGGAGAAGCATACTATTTAGGCTGGGAAAGAAAAAGAGGAATTTTAAATCAATTTAATGATTTTATAAAAACAGGAGATAATGGAAATTTTAAAGTAAATACAATAAATCAAGCAAAGGAAAATAATAAATTACCTAAGATAAAATATATAATTACACTTGATGCAGATACTAATTTAGTTTTAAATTCAGGATTAGAATTAATAGGTGCAATGGCGCATATTCTAAATACTCCTATACTTAATAAAAATGGAACTGCTGTAGAAAGTGGATATGCTTTAATTCAGCCAAGAGTAGGTATAGACTTACTTATAAGTAACAAAACATGGTTTACTAAAATATATGCTGGAAATGGAGGAACAGACCCATATAGTAATGCAATTTCTGACACATACCAAGATAATTTTAAAGAAGGAATTTTTACAGGAAAAGGTATTTATGATTTAGATGTATTTTATGAAATTTTTAAAAATACAATTCCAGATAATACAGTATTAAGTCATGACTTATTAGAAGGAAGTTATTTAAAATGTGGGTTGGCATCAGATATAGAACTTATGGATGGATATCCTTCAACATATCAAACATTTAAAATGAGGTTAAGTAGATGGATAAGGGGAGATTGGCAAATTTTAGGATGGCTTCAGAAAAGGGTTTTAGATAGACACAAAGAAAAAAGAGAGAATCCATTAAATAAATTATCTAAATATAAAATTTTAGATAATTTATTTAGAAGTGTTTTAGAAATAGCATCAGTTTTATTAATATTATCCACAATTGTTATTTCAATGTGGAAAAAAGTAAATATTATTTTTATTGTAATATTGGGAATATTAGCAATTATAATGCCTACAATAATAGATGTAATAAATAAAATTATTTTTTATAAAGAAGGCGAGAAAAAGCAAAAAACTTTTACAAAAAATATAAGTAATTTTAAAGCAAGTATTTTACGAGGTGTATTTGCTATTGCACTTTTGCCAGATAGAGCCTATATGAGTATATGTGCAATAATTAAGGCACTTTATAGAATGTTTAAAAGCAAAAAGAATTTGCTTGAATGGACAACAGCAGAAGAAGCAGAAAATAGTAAGAAGAACGGCTTACAATCATATTATATTAGTATGGCACCAAATTTAGTTTTAGCACTTATAATTTTGGGAATTAGTCCATATATACACAATATTTTTATAAACGGGTTAATTTTATTTTTAGCCATAATATGGTTAGTTGCACCACTAATTATGTGGTATATAAGTAAAGACATAGAAGATGGAAGAAAAGCAGAGAAATTAACCGAAGAAGAAAAAGAATTTGTTATGGATATAGCACAAAAAACATGGAACTTTTTTAGAGAAAATTTGACAGAAAAAAATAATTATTTGCCACCAGATAATTTCCAAGAAGATAGAGTTCCAAAACTAGTAAGCAGAACTTCACCAACTAATATAGGGTTAGCATTATTGGCAGTAATTTCTAGTTATGATTTAAAATTTGAAAATTTAGATAATACAATAAATCTTCTTGAAAAAATGATAAATACTATAACAGAGCTTCCAAAATGGAATGGTCATTTATATAATTGGTATGATATAAAAGATTTAAAACCATTAGAACCTAAATATGTTTCATCTGTAGATAGTGGTAACTTTATAGGCTATTTGTATGTGTTAAAGGAGTTTTTAGAAGAGATAAAATATAAAACACAAAATATTAATAATAGTATAAGTGAAATAAGTAATGAAAAAGAAAGAAAATTATATGAAGTAAAAGAAAATTTAAGTTTAGCAAACAAAATAAATAATATGCTAACAATAGTAAATGACATTATAATAGGAACTGACTTTTCTAAATTATATAATAAAGAAAATATGCTATTTTCAATTGGTTTTAATGTAGAGGAAAATAGTTTAACAGATTCGTATTATGATCTTCTTGCATCTGAGGCAAGACAAACTAGCTTAGTTGCAATTGCTAAAAAAGATGTAGAAGTAAAACATTGGAGCAATTTAAGCAGAACTTTAACGAAATTTAAAAATTATAAAGGGTTGCTTTCTTGGTCTGGTACTTCTTTTGAATATCTTATGCCAAATGTAAATATACCAAAATATCCAGGAAGTTTGTTAGACGAATCTTGTAAATTTATGATAATGAGCCAAAAAGAGTATGCAAAAATGTTAAATATTCCTTGGGGCTTTTCTGAGGCAGCATTTAATTTAAAAGATTTAAATAATAATTACCAGTATAAAGCATTTGGAATTCCATGGCTTGGATTAAAAAGAGGGTTATCTGACGAAATTGTAGTTGCTCCATATGGAAGTGCAATGGCTTTGAATGACGAGCCGACAAGCGTAATAAATAACTTAAAAGAATTACAAAAAAACAATATGTATAACAAATATGGATTGTATGAATCTATAGATTATACAAGTACAAGACTAAAAAAGGGAGAAGAATATGCAAATGTAAAAACTTATATGGCACATCATCAAGGACTTATTCTTTTATCTGTAAATAATTTGATAAATAATAATATATTGCCAGAAAGATTTATGGCAAATCCAGAGATGAAAGCTATAGATATACTATTGCAAGAAAGAATGCCAGAGAGTTTAATTGTAACAAAAGAGAAAAAAGAAAAAGTAGAAAGAGTAGTAAATTTTGATTATGAAACATATACACAAAGGGAAATTAGCAAAATAAATAATAATTTAAAACAAATAAATGTAATATCTAATAATAATTATGCAATTGTTATGGACGAAAAAGGAAATGGTTACAGTAAGTATAAAGATATTTTAATAAATAGATACAAAAAAACAGATGATATAGAACAGGGGATTTACTTTTATTTTAAGAATATAAGATCAAAAAGAATTTGGACAACAGCATATATGTCTTATTTAAATAAACCAGATAAATATACAATATATTTTGCACCAGATAATGATAAAATTGTAAGACAAGATGGAAATATAGAAACTATTTTAAAAACTACAATTTCACCAAATGAACCTGTTGAGTTAAGAAAGATAAAACTTACTAATACAGGACTTACAGAAGAAATAATAGAAATAACAAGTATGTTAGAACCAATGCTTTCTAAAAGAGAACAAGATTATGCACATAAGGTATTTAATAATTTGTTTTTAAGTTATGAGTGGTTAGAAAAACCAGAAATTTTACTTGTAAAAAGAAATACTAGAGGAGAAAGTGAAAGAGAAGTTTATTTAGCATTAAATTTATATACAGAAAACGAAACTATAGGAGAAATAGAATTTGAAACAGATAAAGAAAAGTTTTTAGGAAGGAATATATTAGGACTTCCAAAAGCAGTAGAAAATTCTACACCATTTAGTAAAAAGGTGGGTACAAGTACAGAAACAGTTGCAGCAATGAAAAGAATAGTAAATATACTACCAGAACAAAGTGTAGAACTTAACTTAATTATAGCAGTTGGCGAAACTCGTGAAGAAGCATTGGGAAGGGTAGTTGAATTTAAAAATGAAGAGAAAATAAAAAGAAGTTTTAATTTAGCAAGAGCTAAAGTTGAAGCAGAAAATAGTTACTTGGGGATAAAAGGAAAAGATGTGGAATTATATCAGAAAATGCTTAAGTATTTGGTATTTACAAACCCACTAAAAACTATTTTATATAAAGGAAGGACAAATGAACATGCATTAGTAGAAGATTTATGGAAATATGGAATTTCTGGTGATGTACCTATTTTACTTGTAAAAATAAAAGATGCAAATGATATAGAAATAGTAAAGGAAACTATAAAAGCATATGATTATTTTAGAATAAAGAATATAGAAATAGACTTAGTTATCATAAACGAAGAAAAAAATAGTTATAATAATTATGTAAAAGAAGGAGTTCAGAATGCAATATACAACCAAGGTTTGGGATTTATGCAAAACATTAAAGGTGGAATATTTTTACTAAATGGATTAAGTAAGAAGGATAAGGAAAATATAGAATATAGGTCAAATTTAGTAGTTAATGCAGACATGGGAAGTATATTAAGACAAATAAAAGATTTAGAGGAAGAATATTTAGAAAATATAAAAGAAATAAGTGATGAAAGCAATTTAAGAGTAATACCAGAAGAAGATAATTATGCAAGTAGTTTAATTACAGAAGAACTAAAATATTATAATGATTACGGTGGATTTTCAGAAGACGGAACAGAATATAAAATAAAGGTAAGTAAAGAAGTAAAACTTCCAACAGTATGGAGTCATGTACTTGCTAATAAAAATTTTGGAAGTGTTGTAACAGAAAGTATGGGAGGTTATACTTGGTTTAAAAATAGTAGGTTAAATAGACTTACTGCATGGAATAATAATCCTGTAACAGATGTGCCGTCAGAAGTTATATATCTTGAAGATATGGAAACCAAAAAAGTTTGGTCCATGGGATTAAATCCTGTACCAGATGATAATCCATACTATGTCACTTATGGATTTGGATATGCAAAATATACTCATATTAGTAATGGATTAAAGCAAAATGTAGATATATTTGTACCAATGAATGAAAATGTTAAGGTACAAGTATTAACTTTAGAAAATACGCAAGTGAAAAAGAAAGAAGTAAAAATTGTATATTATTTAAAACCAGTTTTAGATGAAGATGAAATAAAATCTAATGGATATAATAAATTAGACTATAATAATAAGTTTAATACAATATTTATTCAGAATATTACAAAGCCCGCGAATAGTAATATAATGTGGATTTCAAGTAGTGAGAATATTTTATCATATACAGGTAGTAAGCATAGCTTTTTCGGAAAAGGAAATCTTAATGCACCAGACGCAATAAGGAAAATTGAGCTAGATAATAAAAATTCATTATGGAAAGATGGAATAATTGCAATAGAAATGAAAGTGGAAATAGAAGCACTTTCTAAAAAAGAAATTGTATTAATGGTGGGTGCAGGAGAAAGTATGTTAGAATGCCAAGACACATCTTATAAATATAGCAATTTAAATAATGTAAGAACAGAATTTATGAACGTAAAAAAATATTGGAATAATTTAATAAATCATATACAGGTAAAAACACCAGTAGAGTCTATGAATATTATGCTAAATGGTTGGCTTTTATACCAAACAATATGTTCTAGAATATGGGCAAGAAGCGGATATTACCAATCTGGTGGAGCATTTGGATTTAGGGACCAACTTCAAGACTCTATGGCTACAAAGTATGTGGACATAGACATTATGAAAAATCAAATAATTAAGCATAGTGAACATCAATTTTTAGAAGGAGATGTTGAGCATTGGTGGCATGATGAAAATGGAAGTGGAATAAGGACAAGGTTTTCAGACGATTTATTGTGGTTAGTATATGTAACTTTAGATTATGTATATTTTTCAGGAACTAAAGATATTTTAGAGATTGAAGTTCCATATTTGCAAGGTCAAATTTTGGAAGAAGGTGTTGACGAAAGATATGACAAATATGCTAAATCAAATGTAGTAGAAGATATCTATAATCATTGTATTAGAGCGATAGAACATTCCTTAAATTTTGGAGAAAACGGACTTCCTAAAATAGGTTCAGGAGATTGGAATGATGGATTAAGTAAAGTTGGAAATAAAGGAAAAGGTGAAAGTGTATGGCTTGGTTTCTTTCTGTATGTTATTTTGAAAAAAATACTTCCGATTTGTAGAGACAGAGGAGAAGAGGAAAGAGCTAAAAGGTATGAAGATATATCAGAAAAACTAAAAAGGGCACTTAATACTAATGCATGGGATGGAAGATGGTATAAACGAGCATTTATGGATAATGGAGATGCCTTAGGTAGTATAGAAAATGAAGAATGTAAAATAGATAGTATTTCACAAAGTTGGGCAGCAATTTCTAAAGCAGGAGATAATGACAAAAAGTATATTGCACTAGAAAGCTTAGAAAATCATTTAGTAGATAGGGAAAATGGAATTATAAAACTTTTGGATCCTCCATTTAACAAAGGACCTTTAGATCCAGGATATATAAAATCATATTTACCAGGAATTAGAGAAAATGGCGGACAATACACACATGGGGCAATATGGGTAATAATAGCAGAAGCAATATTGGGGTTTGGAGATAAAGCTACAGAATTTTTTAGAATGATAAATCCAATAGAACATTCTAGAACAAAAGACTCTGCAAATAAATACAAAGTGGAACCTTATGTGATGGCAGCAGATGTATATGGGCAAGGAAACTTAGCAGGTAGAGGAGGATGGACATGGTATACAGGGTCTAGCAGTTGGATGTATGAAGCAGGAATAAAATATATTTTAGGATTAAATATTGTAAAAGACTTTTTAAGAATAACTCCATGTATTCCTAAAGAATGGAAAGAGTATTCAATAAAATATAGATATGGAAGTAGTATTTATAATATTACTGTAAAAAATAAAAATGGAAAAAATACTGGAGTAGAAAAATTCATTGTAAATGGAGAAGAAATTCCAGACAAACAAGTCAAACTAAATAAAATGGGAGGAATTTATCATATTGACATCATAATGTAACAAATTACAACAAAATGTAACACAAAAAATATATTATAAAAAAATTGTTTCTATAATATTACAAAAATTTTACAAAATAACAGGAAATATCTTGTACAAATTATTTTAATGTGATATAAATATATATAAATAATAGGCTTATCAAATGAAAGGTGGGGCTGTTTGTGGAAGAAAAGTATGAGAGTAACTATGACAAGAAAAAAATTCTAATTGTTGATGATGAAAAGCCAATTGTAGAAATTTTAACTTATAATTTACACAAAGAGGGATATGAAACTATAGAAGCATATGATGGAGAGCAAGCAATAACACTAGCGCTAACTCAGAAACCAGACTTAATATTATTAGATATAATGCTTCCAAAAGTAGATGGATTAACTGTATGCAAAAGAATAAGACACACTTTAACAAATGTTCCAATTTTAATTTTGTCTGCGAAAGATGAAGAAATAGATAAAATACTAGGTTTAGAACTAGGTGCAGACGATTATATTACAAAGCCATTTAGTGTAAGAGAATTAATGGCTAGAGTAAAAGCAAATTTGAGGAAATCTGAAGTAATACAAGATGTAGAACAGGTAGAAGAAGAAACAGAGGAAGATGGTAATAAAATAGAAGTAGGGGAGTTAAAATTAGATTTAGACAAATACGAGGTAAAAGTAAGAGGAGAAGTAATAGATTTAACATTAAGAGAATTTGAAGTATTAAAATATTTAGCAAATCAACCAGGGCAAGTGGTGACAAGAGAAACTTTATTAGAAAAAGTTTGGGGCTATGAATATTATGGAGACATTAGAACAGTTGATGTTACAGTAAGAAGAATTAGAGAAAAAATAGAAAAAGACACATCAAATCCAAAAATATTAATTACAAAGAGAAGTGTAGGCTATTATATAGCTGCAAGATAGTACAAAAAATTCTTGTAAATGGGCAAATGGGCAAAACCCATTTGCCTATTTATTTTTTTATTTGATATAATATATTTTTTATAAAAGTGAGAATTGTGAAAGATTTTTTTATGAAAGTTAAAAATTTTAAAGTTTGAACTTTATAAAATGTTATTTTTGCAAAGTAGAAAATTAGAAAGGAGTTTATAGTATATTTAATTTGTAAATATACTATATAAGTTAATAATGAAAAAAAATATTCAAAATAAAATAGTTTTAATATTTTTTATTGTAGGAATATTAATAATAGCAGGAATATCTGCATTTACAGTATATACACTGCAAAAAATGTCTGGGACAATAGATGTAAGCATCCCAATAAGAGATTTATTGATAATTAGTGCAATAGCATTAGTTTTATACATTTTAATAACAATAGTTATAAAATATTTTGTTTCTAAATCTGTAGTAAAGCCAATTAATAGATTAATTGAAAGTGCAGAAAAAATGGCAAAAGGCCAGAACATGGAAATGTCAAATATTTTAAATGAGAAAACAGAAGTAGATGAGCTTGTTAATGCATTTAATTTAATGACACGTGAGCTTAACCAAAAGTTAACAGAAGTAAATAGGCAAAAAAAGCAAATTGAAACTATTTTATTACATATGACAGATGGTGTTATTGCTTTTGACATGAATGGGGAAATTATACATATAAATCCAGCTGCTAAAACTCTTCTAGGATTAACAGACAAAGAAGATACTTTTGAAAAAATGTTTAAAAAGTTAAATATAGATGTTAATTTAGAAAAGATAATCTATTTGGAAAATTGGACATCTTCAGAACAAAAAGTAGAAGTTGGAAATAAAGCTGTAAATTTATTTTTCGCACCATTTCAAGACGAAAATGATAAACCAACAGGTGTAATGGTTGTAATACAAGATATTACAGAACATGTTAAACTAGATAATATGAGAAGAGAGTTTGTAGCAGATGTATCACATGAATTAAAAACTCCTATTACATCAATTATGGGATATGCAGATACTCTATTAGAGGAAGAGTATGATAGAGAAACACAAAGCAAATTTTTAAGTGTAATTGCATCAGAAGCGAGGAGAATGGCAAAGCTCGTTACAGACTTATTAACTCTTTCGAGATATGACAATAATAAAATAAAAAAAGAAGTTACACAATTTGATTTGGGAGATTTAACAAAAGAATGCCAAGAAAAACTAAAATTTGAAATAGAGAAAAAACATCATAATGTAGAATGTTTTGTAACAGCTAATGTTCCACCAGTTCAGGCAGATAAAGATGGAATTGAGAGAGTTATTTTAAACATAATTTCAAACGCTATAAAATATACTCCAGAAAACGGAACTATAAAAGTATATGTAGGATTTGTTTATAATGATGCGTATATAAAAATTATAGATAATGGTATTGGGATTCCAGAAAAAGATTTATCTAGAATTTTTGAAAGATTTTACAGAGTAGATAAAGCAAGAAGTAGAGAGTTTGGAGGAACTGGACTTGGACTTTCTATTGCTCAAGAAATTTTAACTAAAAATAATGGAAGCATAGATATAAAAAGCGAAGTGGGTAAGGGAACAGAAGTTGTTATTAGAATTCCTGTTATTAAACATTAATGAGAATATTAAGTAATGAGCCATTGCTAATATAAAAGTTAAGTAATGGGATATTACTTTAAATAAATTATTGAATAAATGCAAGTTTTAATGTATAATTTTATAAGTATTTTATTAAGTAAGAGGTAAGAATTAGAATGAATGAAAAGGTTAAAGATATATTAGAATGGATTTTGTGTATTGTAATTGCTTTAGTTCTAGCATTATTAATACGTTATTATATAGGGACACCAACAATAGTAAAACAAGTATCTATGAAACCTACATTATTGCAAGATGATAGACTTATTTTAAATAGATGGGGAAGAACCACTAAAAAATTGCCAGAAAGAGGCGATATTATAACATTTGAAGCCCCAACAAATGCAAGATGGTCAAAGGACAAACAAGATTTAACAAATCCAATTGCAAAATATGAAAATAAGCCAACAAATGTATGGGAAGGCTTTGTTCATAATGTATTAGAATGGGGGAAAGAAAGCTATATTAAAAGAGTTATAGCACTTCCAGGTGAGCATGTAGAAATTAAAGAAGAAAAAGTTTATATAAATGGAGAAGAACTAAAAGAAGACTATCTTCAACCAGGAGTAGTAACTAATTTGGGAGAAGCAGGTGTATATTCTGACTTTATAGTACCAGAAAATTCTGTTTTTGCAATGGGAGATAATAGAACACAATCAACAGATTGCAGAGTATTTGGTTGTATACCTTTAGAAAAAATAGAAGGAAAAGTTTGGATTAGATTTTGGCCACTTAACAAATTTGGAAAAGTAGAATAAAAATAATATAAATAATAAATTGTAAAAAAGGGAGAGAAGGTTTGGATTTTAATAACTTAATAGGAAATTCAAAAATAAAAGAATATTTAACAAATGTAGCGTTAACAAACCAAAACTTACATAGCTATATATTTTCAGGAAGAGAAGGAATAGGCAAAAAATTATTTGCCATTAATTTTGCTAAAATGCTTTTATGTCTTTCAGAAAGTAAACCATGTAATAGTTGCAAATCATGTATTAGCTTTGAAGGTGGAAATCACACCGATTTTATGCTAATAAATGCAGAAGACGGAAAAAGTATAAAAATAGAGCAAATACGTTTAATGCAAGAAAAAGTTGTAGAAAAGCCAATTATTTCTCCTAAAAAAGTTTATATAATAAATGATGCAGAACTTATGACAAAAGAAGCACAAAATTGCTTATTAAAAACATTGGAAGAACCACCAGAGTATGTTATAATTATTTTAATTGTTTCAAATGAAAGTAAATTATTAAACACAGTAAAATCAAGATGTGTAAAAATAGAGTTTTCTAAATTGACAAATGAAGAAATAAACAATTATTTACAAGGTTGTGGAGCAAGTAAACTGTCTAATACATTATTAGAACAATGTGATGGTAGTTTAAAAAAAGCTTTAACAATTGGGGACAAGGCACAAGACTATGAGACAGTAGAAAAAATTATAAATAATTTAGACAAAGTAGATATAGCTAAGGTTTGGAATTCAGCAGATTTACTTTATAAATCACAGGATGAAATTTTAGATTTTTTAGATTATATAAATGTTGTATTGTATAATAAGTTAATAGAAAAAGATAAAATGGCATATATAAATTCCATAAATGTTGTAGAACAGACGAAAAAAAATTTGCTAGCAAATGCAAATTATAATATGTGTATAGATAATTTGTTATTAAAGTTATGGGAGGAATTTAATGAACAAAATAATAGGGGTTAGATTTAAAAGACCAGGCAAAGTATATTTTTTTGATGCTGGGAATATAGATGTAAATGTAAAAGATAAGGTAATTGTAGAAACAGCTATGGGACAAGAAATTGGAGAAGTTATAATAAATAATAAAAATCTTGCAAATAACAAGATTAAAACATCTTTAAAGCCAATAGTAAGAGTAGCTACTGGAAAAGATTTAAAACATTTGCAAGAAAATAAAGAAAAGGAAAAAGAAGCTTTTAAAATCTGTGAAGAAAAAATTAAAAGTCATAATTTAAATATGAGTTTAGTAGATGTAGCATATACTTTTGATAATGCAAAATTATTATTTTACTTTACTGCAGATAGTAGAATTGACTTTAGAGAACTTGTAAAAGATTTAGCTTCGATATTCAAAACAAGGATAGAATTAAGACAAATAGGAGTAAGAGACCAAGTAAGAAGAATTGGTGGAAATGGTGTATGTGGAAGAGAATTATGTTGTTGTACATTTTTAAATAATTTTGATACAGTGTCTATAAAAATGGCAAAAGAACAAAATATTGCATTAAATCCAGCCAAAATCTCCGGTAATTGTGGAAGACTTATGTGTTGTTTAAAATATGAGCAAGAAGCATATGAAGAGAAATTAAATAAACTTCCTAAAGTAGGAGCAATAGTAAAAACAGAAGACGGGGAAGGCACAGTTGATAATGTAGAGATATTAAAAGAAATTGTTAGAGTAAAAATTAGGGATGAGGAAGATACTTTTTATAAAAAATATCCTGCATCAGAAGTAAAGATAATAAAGAACATTGAATCGAAAGAACTTAATAAAGAAGAACAAGAAAACTTAAAAGAATTAGAAAAGTTAGAAAAATTGGATAAAATGGAAAATGCAGCGAGTGAAGATGACATCTAATATTAATGGGTTTATAGGTATCCCTTAAAAAACCTAAATAATGAAGAGGTGGTGAAAATAATGGCATATAAAATAACAGATAGATGTATTAGTTGTGGTGCGTGTGCAGCAGAATGTCCAGTAAATTGCATCTCAGAAGGTGATGGAAAATATGAAATAGATGCCAGCCAATGCATTAGTTGTGGAACATGTGCAGGCGTTTGCCCAGTAGAAGCACCAGAACCAGATGAAGAATAGAAATTGTAGATGCATACTTTTTATATTAAATTATTAAAATTAGTTTAGTCAACAATTACTATTTTTAAAAATAAGTAACATATTTTAATATAGATATATTAAAGTATAAATATATTTATATTATTGTGAAATACTTAAAAAGAAGCTATTATAAGATAACTTAATCTAATAGCTTCCTTTTTTTATGAATATATAAAAAATCTAGTAGTTTTATTTTTATAAAAAGATAAATTTACTTTTTCCTTAAATAAATATATAAAAAATTTGTGTAAATTTTACACAAATTTTTTAGTATTATCTTTTAGATAATTTATTTTGAATAAATTTAATTTTCAAGTGCTTCTAATTGTAAAAGTGCATTCCATCTTTCGTCTACTTCTTTTTGGAATTCTTCAATCATCCACTCATTTCCAGGATTAAACATGTGTTTAAAGCGTTTTTGAGGTTTTAAGAATTCTTCTATAGGTAATTTTTTAGCTGGTTTGTATGTTATTTTATATTTACCATCAACAACTTCATATAAAGGCCAATAACATGTATCTGCAGCTAATTTATTTATTTTCATTAAATCTTCTGTAGGGTATCCCCAACCTCTTGGACATGGAGCCAATATATTTAAGAAAGTTGGACCTTCTGTGTATATGGCCTTTCTAGATTTTTCATATAAATCTGAAAAATTAAGCATTGCTAATGTTTGTGCAACATATGGTAAGTGATGTGATACCATAATTTCTGTTAAATCTTTTCTTTTTTGCATTTTACCAGGTATTACTTTCCCAGCAGGAGAAGTTGTTGTATCTGCAAAGTGTGGTGTAGCAGAAGAACGTTGAATACCAGTATTCATGTATGCACCATTATCATAGCACACATATGTCATATCATGACCTCTTTCCATAGCTCCAGATAAACTTTGAATACCTATATCATATGTTCCACCATCTCCACCAAAAGTAATAAATTTAGTTGTCTTATCCTCTGGTAGTTTTCCTTGCTTTTTCATTGATTTATAAGCAGCTTCTACACCTGAGCAAGTTGCAGCAGCATTTTCAAATGCTGTATGAATATATGAATCTGTCCAAGCAGTATATGGATATATACATGTAGAAACTTCCATACACCCTGTAGCATTTGAAACAACTACATGGTCTTCTGGATTTACAGCTCTTAAAACCATTCTTGCAACTGGTGGAGCTCCACAGCCAGCACACATTCTATGACCTGGTGTAAATCTAGATTTTGTATTTACAATTACATCTTTTAAATTATATGCCATTTATTTTTCCTCCTTTAATCCAAGATAACGGTAAGGATTTTCTACTTTTCCGCTTTTTACAATTTCTTGTAAATCTGTATATACAGAAGCAATTTCTGTTTCAGTTGTATCTCTACCACCAATACCATAAATATAACTTACAGCAGGAACTTGCTTTTTGTTTACATACATAGCAGATGCTACATCTGTAAATAAAGCACCTCCAGCACCATTTAAAGAATCTGCTCTGTCTAAAACTGCTATAGCTTTTGCATTTCCTAAAGCTTCTGCAATTTCGTCTACAGGAAATGGTCTAAATACGCGTACTTTTAATAAACCTGCTTTAATTCCTTGTTCTCTTAATTTATCTACAACAACTTTAGATGTTCCAGCTGTTGAGTTCATACAAACTACAACTATGTCTGCATCATCTGTTTTATATTTTTCAAATAATTCATATTTTCTACCAGTCATTTTTTCAAAGTCTTTTGCAACTTCTAAAATAACCTTTTTAGCGTTTCTCATAGCTTCTGCTTGTTCATGCTTATGTTCAAAAAGATATGCTTGAACATCCATAGGACCTATAGAAATAGGCTCTTTATCATTTAGCAAATAATGTTCAGGATTATATTTACCGACAAATTCTTTAACTTTTTCGTCTTCTATTAATTCTATATTTTCAATTGAGTGTGATGTAATAAATCCATCTTGACATACCATAAGTGGTAGCATAACGTCTTTATTTTCTGCTATTCTATGAGCCATAATTAAGTTATCATATGCTTCTTGGTTTGTTTCTGAAAATAGCATAATCCAACCACTGTCACGTACACCCATTGCATCTGAATGGTCACAATGTATATTTAAAGGACCAGATACAGCACGGTTTACTAAAGACATAACTATAGGAAGCCTTAAACTAGAAGCTATATAAATCATTTCCCACATAAAAGAAAGACCATTAGCAGATGTAGCTGTCATAGCTCTTGCACCAGCAGCTTCTGCACCAATACATGCACTCATTGCACTATGTTCACTTTCTACAGCAACAAATTCTGTATCAACAGTTCCATTAGCAACAAATGTAGAAAAATATTGTGGTATTTCTGTTGATGGTGTTATAGGAAATGCAGCAACAACATCTGGATTTATTTGTTTCATAGCTGTTGCAGAAGCTTCATTTCCACTTAAACGTTCTCTTATTCCCATTACTCTTCTCCCTCCTCTACCATTTCTATTGCACCAAATGGGCATACTTTTGCACATATTCCACATCCTTTACAATAGTCAAAATTAAAATCTTCTCTTTTACCTTCTTTGTTTACTGGTATAGCATCTTCTGGACAAACTGGAAAACATAATCCACATTGTTTACATTTTTCTGGAATGTATTTAGGGCAAATACTTCTCCAGTCACCTGTCTTAAATTCTTTGGCATTACCAGCTTTATATATATTTCCACCGATAGACATTTCTAACCTCCTTGTAATTATTAAGATAATTTTTTAACCTCTTTTAAAGCAACTTCTAATGCCTTCATATTACCATCAATTACTTCTGGCTTTTTAGCAAATTTATGCTTAAAAGAACCTTCCATATCTTTTAGAAAATCATTTTCCTCCATTATGTTTGCAACTTTAACTATAGCAGCTAACATTGGTGTATTTGGAAAATATTTTCCTAAAGTTTCCATAGACACTTTTCTAGCATCAATTGTATAAATTGCACCTGAATATCCTTTTAGTACTTTTCTTAAGTAATCAATATCTTTAGTAGTATTAATTACTATTGCACCATTAGGTTTTAAACCAGCGGTAACATCTACAACACCTAATAAAGTATCATCAACTACAACAACATAGTCAGGTTCATATATATTGCTATGTATTCTAATTGGGGTATTACTAATTCGATTGTATGCTGTTATAGGTGCACCCATTCTTTCTGGACCATATTCAGGAAAACCTTGAATGTATTTGCCAGTATTAAATGCAGCATCAGCTAAAAGTAAAGAAGCTGTTTTTGCACCTTGGCCACCTCTACCATGCCATCTTATTTCAATCATATCGTTCATTTATTAATTTCTACCTCCTTATTATAAAAAGCTATTTTGTTAATGCTTTTCCAAGAAAAGTATATTATTAATTAGCATTAATGTCAAGAAAAATACTGACGGTTTAGTCTAAAGTTTTGGTCCTGTTTAATTTTCAGCAATTATTGATTTTACAAAATGTATATGATAAAATTTAATTATAAATTGTGATAAGGAAAAAATATAACAAATTGTGAATTAATAAAAATACTTACTATACTCAATTATATTTATTTAAAATGGAATTAAATTCTAGTGAGTATATCAATATAATGAGTAGAATAAAAAAGAGGAAATGTATATGAAAATTTTAGAATTTATATTAAATAATAAAGATTATTTAGAAGATTTAATCACAAGAAGTACCTATCATTCAAATGCTATTGAAGGAAGTACACTTACCTATGCTGAAACTTATGCTATTCTTTACAACGACAATAGCTTTAAAATTGAAGGAAAAGAGCCAAGAGAAATATATGAAGCTATAAATCATAAAAAAGCATTAGAATTAGTTTTTAAGAATTTACAAAATAATGAAGAATTTGATGAGAGATTTATAAAAAGAGTAAATGAAACGATAAATAGAGATATTAAAGATGCAGAAAGTTATAGGACTGTACAAGTATTTATTCAAGGTAGTGAACATATTCCACCAGAACCGGAAAAGGTTCCAAATTTAATGATGTACTATATATATAATTATAATCATGATGAACAAGATATATTTACTAAAATTGCTAAATATCATATTGAATTTGAAAGAATACATCCTTTTGAAGATGGAAATGGAAGAACAGGTAGATTACTTATAAATTATGAGTTGTTAAAAAATGATTTGCCACCTATTGTTATAGTAAAAGAAGATAGGGTAATGTATTTTGAATTTTTAAGAAATAATGATAGTAATGGATTAGCTAAATGGCTAAAAGAATTATCTACTAGAGAAGAAGAAAGATTGGAGAGATTTGGATATAAAATTTAATTGTATAAAAAATATTTAAGAAATAGAAGTATTATAAGATAATAATTAAAATATTTTTATTTCATGTGGACAAAAATATTAAATAAAAGTATAATTAAGACATGAATGAAGTAATAAAAGAAATAGCAATTAAAATAAAAAATGCAGGTGGAACTTTATATTTAGTAGGAGGAGCTGTTAGAGATAAAATTTTACAAAAAGAAGTGTTTGACAAAGACTATTGCGTAACAGGTCTTTCAAATACTGAATTTGAAGGTTTGTTTCCAAATGCACATATAAGAGGTAAAAGTTTTCCTGTTTATGATATGGAAAATTGTGAATTTGCATTAGCAAGGAAAGAATTAAAAGTAACAAAAGGACACAAAGGTTTTAAGTTTAATACAGGTAAAAATATTACAATAGAAGAAGATTTAGCAAGACGAGATATAACAATTAACTCTATTGCAGAAAATGTATTAACAGGAGAGATTATAGACCCATTTAATGGAAGATTAGATATAGAAAATAAAGTAATAAGAAAAACTACAGATGCATTTAAAGAAGATCCACTTAGAGTATATAGAGTAGCTAGATTTGCTAGTACATTAGAGTTTATGGTAGAAGAAAGTACTATAGAGGCTATGGAATGTTTAAGAGAAGAATTGCTAACTCTATCAAAAGAAAGAGTTTTTAATGAATTTCAAAAGGCTTTAGCATCCAAAAAACCGTCAAGATTTTTTGAGGTACTAAAAAAGGCTAATGTTTTAGATGTGCATTTTAAAGAAATATATAATCTAATCGGAAAAACGCAACCTATTAAATATCACCCTGAAGGAGATAGCTATAACCATACAATGATAGTGGTAGATAATAGCAGTAAACTTACAACAGATTTAAAAATTAAATTTTCATGTCTTGTACATGATTTAGGAAAAGGAAATACACCAAAAGATATTTTACCACATCATTATGGACATGAAGAAAGAGGTCCAAAATTAGTTAATGATTTAGGAAATAGAATAAGTATACCCAACAGTTGGATAAAATGCGGAAAAGTTGCATGTAAATTGCATATGAAAGCAGGTATATTTAGTCAAATGACACCAGATAAACAAGTAGATTTAATAGAAAATGCAAGTAAGTCTATTTTAGGATTGGATGGATTAAAAATTGTTGTAATGTGTGACAAGGCAAGAAACGGTGGCTTTCCAGAAGCAAATTTTGATAAGATAGGCAAAAGTATGCTAGAAATAGTAACAGGAGATTATATAAAAGAAAAATATAAAATAGAAGATGGAATTAAAATAAAAAATAAACTTAGGGAAGAGAGAATAAAATACTTAAAAGAGGTATTATAAAAAATATTTATAAGAGAAACTGTTAAATTTGGAGGTATTTAAATGATAAAGTGTTTTAAAAGTGAAAAAGGTTCAATGGCTGTATATGCTACAGGACTTACTTTAACATTTATTATAATATTAATGGCGATTTTTACTCTTACATCTAGTATAAGAAAAAATCAACTACAAACTGAATTGAAAATAAAAGAAATATATGAGCAGGATGCTACATCTAGTGGAAGTGGAACAGAGGAACAAAAACCAGAATATATAACAAATAGTTTAATTGCATATTTTGATGGAGTTAATAATACAGGTAGTGGACATAGTTCAACAGCTCTTACATGGAAGGATTTAAGCGGTAATAATAATGATGGAACATTATCAAAAAATCTAGAGGGAAATAATTTCTATTGGGCGGATAATTGCATAGTTCTATCAAATGTTGCTACTACATTACAGAGATATGTAACAACTCCAATTAATTTAAATGGAAAAGAAAGAACTATATATTTTACAATAGATGGTACTAACTTAACTGGTGCTGTTTGGGCAGATACAAATACAGATAATACACAAGGAATACTTTGTTATCAAAACTTTGTAGCAAATAGAGGTACATCAAAAAGCTCACAAATAAGGTATGATTATGCATTTAATAAAAGCGGAATCTACAATTATACAGTAACATTAACTGCTAGTGAAATGAAATTTTATGAAAACGGAACTTTAGTAAATACAATGGCAAATAGTATAGGACTTGCTACAAGCAACAATTTAAGATTATTAGCAGATTATTATACAAATCAAAATGCAACAAATTTAAAAATGTATAATTTTATGGTATATGATAGAGCTTTAACTCAGACTGAAATTCAAACGAATTATAATGTGCTTAGTAAAAATTTATAAATAGATAAAAAATAAAAGCGAAAAAATTTATGCTTACAATTACATAAATTTTTTCGCTTTTATTTTTTTTACATATTTTTCTATAAACATTGATTTTTTAGTAAATTTCGTATATAATATAACCATTGAAAATATGCATTTTTATTGATTTTTAAGCAGGCAAGTCTTATACAAAAGAAGGAGCAATATAATATGACCCAATTAAGGAGGAAAAAAGATGGGAGAAGTTATTGTTATTACATCTGGTAAAGGTGGAGTAGGTAAAACAACAACTACAGCAAATCTCGGCTCTGCATTAGCACTAAAAGGCAAAAAAGTAGCTTTAGTAGACACCGATATAGGGTTAAGAAACCTTGACGTTGTTATGGGACTAGAAAACAGAATTGTTTATGACATAGTAGATGTTGTAGAAGAAAAATGTAAGTTAAAACAAGCTTTAATAAAGGACAAGCGTTTTAATGAATTATACTTATTACCAGCAGCCCAAACAAGAGATAAAAGTGCAGTAAATGAAGAACAAATGAAAGAGTTAACAGACAAACTTAGAGAAGAGTTCGATTACATATTAATAGATTGCCCAGCAGGAATAGAGCAGGGGTTTAAAAATGCAATAGCTGGAGCAGATAGAGCTATAGTAGTTACAACAGCAGAAATTTCTTCAATTAGAGATGCAGATAGAATTATAGGATTATTAGAAGCATCAGAAATAAAAAATCCAGAATTAGTTATAAATAGATTAAGACCAAACATGGTTAAAAAGGGCGAAATGATGGATGTAGATGATATTGTAGACTTATTATCAATAGACTTAATTGGAGTAGTTCCTGACGATGAATTTATTATAACTCAAACAAATAAAGGAGAACCAGTTGTTACTAATAAAAAGGCTCCATCAGGTAGAGCATATGTAGAGGCTGCAAGGAGAATTTTAGGAGAAAACATTGATGTAACAATTCCTAGAGATGAGAAAGGATTCTTTAGCAAATTAAAGAAAGTATTTAAACGAAAATAGATTGCAATAGGAGGAAAATAGATGTTTGAGAACATTGTAAATTTCTTTAAAAAACTTAAAAAAAATGACAAAGGTATTGATTCAAAGTCAAAAGAAACAGCTAAAGAAAGGCTACATCTAGTATTAATGCAAGATAGAGCAAATGTATCAGCAGATTTCTTAGATATGATGAAACAAGAAATTATAGAAGTAATTAAAAAGTACATTGATATAGACGAAAAAGCAATAGATGTTAAACTAACAAATAAAATGAATGACGATGGAACAGTTGGAGCGCCTGCTTTATATGCTAATATACCAATTGTTACAATTAAAAACGAAGCTAGAAAAGTAGATAAAGAAGATGAAGAAAAGAATGTTGATGTTGAGTTAGAAGAAAATAAAACAGAAGAAAACAATGTAAAAGAAAATGTAGATACAGAAGAAGCAGAAGAAATAAAAATAGAAGAGCCAGATAGAGATAAAAATAATGATGCAAATAATAAAGACAACGAAAATAATACCAAAGAAAATCCGGAAGAGAAGAATATAAATAATAACCAAAATGCTTCAGAAAAAAACGAAAATGAAGATAAAAATAAAGTAGACGAAGAAGAAGCGAAAAAAGAAAAAGCTAACAAATAGTATATTTTTAATGAGGTTAATAAATGAATAAAAGGTTACTAAAAAATATAGAGTGGGGCATATTAATTTGCACCATTTTATTGATTGTAATAGGGTTTGTTGCATTATTTTCTGCAACCCAAAATGCAGGTTATGATGAATTTAAAAAACAAATTATGTGGGTATTAGTAAGTATCCCTGTAATGATTGTTGTTATTTTAATAGATTATGAAATATTTATTAAAATATCTCCTGTGTTATATGGAGCATCTCTTATATTTTTAATAGGAGTATTATTTACAGAGCCTATAAATGGAGCTTCAAGCTGGTTTAGCATAGGAAAGTTTACTGTACAACCAGCAGAATTTGCTAAAATTGCATTTGTACTATTTATTACATTTGTTATAACAAAAATGCAATTAAAAGGTAAAGATGAAACAAGTAGACCGCTAAAATTAGGACTTATATTGTTAGTTGCTTTAGTTCCAATTTTGCTTATTATAAAGCAACCAGACTATGGTACAGCTTTAGCATTTATAATGTCTTTAATATTCATGTTGTTTGTTTCAGGAATAAAGAAAAGATACATTATAACAGCAATTACAACAGTTGCGATATTAGTACCAGTAGCATATTTTTTTATATTACCAGAACATGCAAAAACGAGAATAGATGTATTTTTAAATCCAGATATGGACCCAAGAGGTGCTGGATATAATATAATTCAATCAAAGCTTGCAATTGGAGCTGGAGAGTTACTAGGAATGGGAATTTTTAAAGGTAACCAAACTCAACTTGGATTTCTATATCCTAAAACTACAGATTTTATATATTCTGTTATAGGAGAAGAAATGGGATTTATTGTAGCAGCAGGAGTTATTATACTGTATGTTGTACTTATTACAAAAGCTGTATATGTTGCAAAAACTGCAAAGGATGATGCAGGTGCATATATGGCAGCAGGAATAGCAGGAATATTTTTCTTCCATATGCTAGAAAATATAGGTATGACGATGGGCTTGCTTCCAATTACAGGTATACCGCTCCCATTTGTAAGTTATGGTGGAAGCTCAATGGTTACAAATTTAATTATGATAGCTATTTTACTTAATATTAGTGCCAGAAGAAAAAGAGCGTTATTTATTAGCTAAATAATAATTTTGTAAATATTACAAAAAATTTGATTATTAAAAAGAAAAGTTTATAGACAATATTATGAAATTGTGATTGTTAAACAAATCTTTATAGCAAATATTGCAAAAATGTAATTGTAAAAAGAAATCTTTATAATAATATTACGAAATTGTGATTGTTAAAAAGAAAAGTTTATAGACAATATTATGAAAATGTGATTGTTAAATAAAAATCTTTATAAGAAATCTTGCAAAATTTTGAATATTAAAAACAATATTTATAAAAAATATTATAAAATTAGGAGCATTAAATAAAAATGTTTATAAAAAAATTGAAAATTGGAAATGTAGAATTAGAAAATAATATATTTTTAGCTCCAATGGCAGGTATTACAGACCTGCCATTTAGATTAGTATGTAAAAAATACAATCCAGGACTTGTATACACGGAAATGGTAAGTGGTAAAGGTCTAATGTATAATGATGAAAAAACAAAATTACTATTACATTCTGTTGAAGAAGAGAAACCACTTGCAGTACAAATTTTTGGAAGTGATATTGAAGCAATGAAATGTGCTACCGAAAAAGTAAGTAATTTTGCAGATATAATAGACATAAACATGGGTTGCCCTGCTCCAAAGGTTGTAAAAAATGGTGATGGTAGTAAGTTATTATTAAATTTAGATTTAGTAAATAATATAGTAAAAGAAGTAGTAAAAGTTTCTAAAGTTCCTGTAACAGTTAAAATTAGACTTGGTTGGGATAGAGAGCATATAGTGGCAGTTGAGGTGGCAAAAATAATAGAAAATGCAGGTGCTTCTGCAATTACAGTGCATGGAAGAACTAGAGAGGAATTTTATACAGGACATGCAGACTGGGATATGATAAAAAAGGTAAAAGAATCTGTAAAAATTCCTGTTATAGGAAATGGGGACATAAAGACAAAAGAAGATGCTTTAAAAATGTTTAAAGAAACAAATGTAGATGGAGTTATGGTAGGGAGAGGAGCATTAGGAAATCCTTGGATTTTTAGAGATATAATTCAATATTTGCAAGGAGAAGAAATTTTAAAAATAACAAATAATGAAAAATTGCAAATTATGTTAGAACACATAAATTTAGAAGTTAAAGAAAAAGGTGAAAATGTTGCTATAAAGGAAATGAGAAAACATATTAGTTACTATATAAAAAATTTACCAAATGCAACAATAATAAGAAATGAAATAAACAAAATAGACAAACAAGATGAATTGGTAGCTTGCCTAACAGAATATTTTAATAAATTATGAATAGAAATAAACTAAAATAAATTAATTTTAGTTTATTTTTTTGCTTTAAACTTTTTAAAAATAAAAATACATTGATAGATTGTTTTTAATACATTTTTTTAAGTTGTAAAAAAGATTTGAATAAGTTTAAAGGTTTGACAACTGGTTTTTAATACATTTTTTATAAGTTATAAAAAAGATTTTTAAAAATATAAAATTTAACAACTGTAGTTTAATGCATGTTTTTAAATTAAAAAAGAGGTAGGTTTATGAAATTTATAAGATTAAATAAAAAAAGTTTAATAATTTTAATTTGTATAATTTTAGCTATTACCATTATTTCTGTTTATTTTATAAATAAAAATAATAAAATATTTAATAAAAATTTTAATATTGGAAATAATATAACTAGCAAAAGTATTCAAGAAATTGAACAATATATTTTAAATATTAGTTCTTATGAAGCAAAAGCTGAAGTAATGATTGAAAGCAATAAAAACATAAATAAATATGTGTTAAAGCAAGAATATAATAATTCTGGTAAAATAGAACAAATAGTACTAGAGCCATCTAATATAGAAGGTTTAACAATATCATATAATGAAGGAAACCTTACTATTAATAATACTAAATTAAATTTACAAACAGTTTATAATAACTATAAATATGTGGTAGACAATAATTTATGGCTTAATTCGTTTATAAAAGATTACAGAGAAAGTAATAATAAAAGTATTAGTGAAAATAGTGACTATATAGTAATGACAGTAGATATTTCAGACAGTAACAATTATGGAAAAATTAAAATTCTATATATAAATAAAACTACAGGAAATCCAGAAAAAATGTTAATACAAGATAAGAACCAAAAAAATATGGTTTACATATTATATAGTGAGATAAGAATAAATAGTGTAAGTAAATAAATAACAAAAGTTTTTTAACTATTTTTATCTCTATCTAATATTTAAAATATATCAATAAAAAAACTTTAAATCTACAAATATTAGGAGTGAAGAAAATGGTAGTTAAAAGAGGAGATATGTTTTATGCAGATTTAAGTCCAGTTGTTGGTTCAGAGCAAGGGGGAATAAGACCTGTTCTTATAATACAGAATGATGTTGGAAACAAACATAGTCCTACAGTAATTGCTGCTGCAATTACATCACAAGTTACTAAAAATAAATTACCAACACATATAGAAATTGGGCCACAAGAGGGTGGATTAAAAGAAGAATCTCTAGTGTTAACAGAGCAAATTAGAACTATAGATAAAAGCAGATTAAAAGAGAAAATTGGGCACATAGAAAATGAAGAAATAATATCTAAAATAAATAATGCTTTAGGTGTAAGTTTTGGTTTAGAATAAGCAAAATATAATATAAAGAAAATACGAAATAAAAAAATAAAGATAAATTAAATAAAAAGATGAAATTTCTCAGTTTGGCTAGAAGATTTATAAGCAAAGTAAAAAAAATAATAATAATAAAATGAATGAACCCAAATGGCTAGAATTTTAATAAAGACAAAATTGTTCTTATTAGAATTCTACCAAAATTTTTTATGTTAGACAGGTTGAGTAAAGATATAAATTATTTAGTTTATTATCACACTTTCACGTCACTTTAAAATATTTTTTGCACACAAAAAAACGTTGATTTCTCAACGTTTATCAGATGTTTTATTTAATTAATTACCAACTCTTTAATATATTTTCTTGATAATCTCTGTATTTTTGCTTAAATTCTTCTTTTTTATCTGGTGGTAATTCTCCTATTTTTCTTCCTAATTTTGTTTGCGAACCTGTGTATATTTTCGTTGTTTTTATTACAGAATCATTGTTTAGTCCTATTGACTTTGCTACTTGGCCTTTTAATTCAACATCATATCTTCCACAAGAAGCTGAAGAAGAAACTATAACATAATTAATATCTATAAATTGAAGTCCATTATCTTCGTCATTTCCTATTATTAAAATTGGTCTTGCCTTTTCTAAATTATCACTTGGTTTTGTTGCTTTGTATGTCCATATTTCTCCTATCATTAGTCCCATGCCTCCATTTCTGGTTGGAAAATTTCATTTATAAAGTAATTTGCTATACTTTCTTTAGAAATTGTTTTATCACTTCTTTCATCTGGGTCTAATCCTCTTCTTGATAAAATCCAAGGTTCTTGCTCATGGCTTATTTTTTCTAAATATTTTGCATCATATTTTCCAAAGTTCTTTATAACATAATTAATAATATCTTTTGCTTCATCATCTAATTCTTCAACCTCGAAATTAGTATCTATTGAATTGTATTGGTAGTTTTTAAATATGTCATATACATTTCTTACTACTGGTCCATGTACCCAACCTTCTAAATCATCTTTAAATAGCGGTCTATCGTAAAAAGCATAAGAATAACCTTGTGCTAAATACAATAATTTTTGCAATTTTAAAGGTTCTGGGTGTATTTTATTTATAATCCATTTCGCTATTGTTAAAGCATCATATATTATTCCCATCTTAATACCTCCTTACTATTATTATATGAACATATTGTATATTATATCATAATTTTATGTAAATATCAATATTACACTTGTCCACGTTTTCTGTAATAATTGTATCACAGCAGGAGATAAAGTCAATGTTTTTCTGAAAAATATTAAAAAAGTGTTTATAGACATAATTTCATCAATTTCATGGTGTTTTTCTCTAAACAATTCGGTTCCTGTTCAGTTTGTAATTTCATATATTTACTAATTAAATCTTGTCTTATATAACTTAATTTTTTTCCTAATTTTCTTTCAACTTCTCCTACTTTTGATGACTTACTTGGCAATTTTATATATTGATTTTGTTCAATCCATTGTTTTATTTCTATTGCATTTAGTAAATACTGAGATATATTATTTTCATTTATTCAATTTATGATAAAATAAAAATACCATAAGAAGTTTTTTTAAAACAAACTTTCTTATATACTCAGACTTTTAATCTTTTTATTATTTTAATTTCGTTATATAAATCATCAATACGTTTATTACGAATAATTAAAGCACTTTTATACTCTTCTAAAACTTGTTCGAAGTTTTCCATTGTTTCGCCAGTTTGTAGTAGAAGTCTAATTCCTTCTTTATAATATGCTTTAGTTTTTTCTTTGGTAGTTTCGGTCATTTTTGTGTAATATCTTTTCATTAATTCTAGCCTTTTTATTTGATCTTTTAAATAATCTACATATTGTAAAACGCAACTAATTTCATAATTTGTATCGTCTATAACAACTTTAAATAATTGCTTTAGAATTTTTCCATTAATTTTTCCTACCTTTTCTTTTTCTGCTAAAAAGTCTAATGCCATAAATTTTGGGTCTGGTTGAGTGTCTTTTATAAGGTCTTTTAGAGTTTCTGAAATGTTTACGTGGGTTTTATATTGCCTTTTGGTAACTATAGCATCATATTCATCTGCAATTGTTACAACTTGCACATAATAAGGAATATCCTTTTTGGTAATGCCATTTGGATATCCAGAGCCATTAAGCATTTCATGGTGATCTAAAGCAGCTAGTGCATATGGACGTAGCTTTAAGTCTTTCATACACATATTATAACCAAGTGTAGTATGTGTTTTCATTACTTCAAATTCTTCATCAGTTAATTTCCCGGGTTTATTAAGAATATCTGGAGGAATAAAAAGTTTTCCTAAATCATGTACATATCCACATATAGTGCAAAATACTGTGAATTTTGTTCCCATATGTAAGTATTCACATATTCTACAGCAAAGGTTTGCTACATTTTCACTATGTCTACGTGTAAACATATCTAGTTGTCCTAAAACTTCTATTTGATATCTCATTGTTTGTTCTAAGTTGTAAGACTTTAAATTAGTAGGACTATAAAAATCAAATTGCTCGCTTTTCATAACTTCTCCTTTGTAAAATAATACTAATTTTATAATACTATAAAAGAAAGTTTTTTACAAGAGGTTAGAAATTATATAGTAAAATTATTCTACGGACTGCCAATTAAATTAAAATAAACAAATTGGTCAAGTGAACAGTTAAATTAACCCAATTAATTTTGTATTAGCTATTGAAAATTCAAAAACAATATAGTAGAATGAATAATGTATATAACAATACTAAACAGGCACGGATAATGTCGAAAAAGTACGAAAAAAGTAGTATTGTAAAATAAACAAAAAGAAAAAGGGGCAACGCAAAAATGACAAAAGCTAAAACCGTTGAGGCTGTAAGAGAGAGAGAGAGAGAGAGAGAGAGCTATACTTTACTAACATAGAGTGTAGTTTATTTGAACATGGCAGCATAAGTAACTTAATAAAAATACAAGAAGGTAGAAATACCTTTATTGTTAGTATAAAAAAGACAGACTATGAATAAAAATAGCCTGTCATTTTTGCGTGCAAAAGAAAGGGAAGGAGAGCATGGAAGAAATAAAATTAAGAATGCAAAATAAAATAGACAAGCTAAAAGTAAATAAACGGAATAACGTTAATAGCGTTAGTTGTGACAATAGTAGTTTTATTAATATTAGCAGGGATAACAATAGCATTAGTGTTTAGTCAGAATGGAGTAATAAGAAAATCGCAAGAAGCAAAAGAAAATACTAAAATAGCTCAAGTAAGAGAACAATTAGAATTAGCAAAAGCACCAGAGTTTATAGAAGGCAATGGAAAATACAACCCAGATAGTTATTTTCAAAGAATAGAAGACGAAGGAATAATAGATGACAAAGATACAGATGTATATGAACGAGAAGACGGAACATATGAAGTAACAACAGAAGGATATATATTTATAATAACATTAGTACCAAGTAAAGATAATGTAGAAGACATAAAAATAGATTATGAGGGAAAAGTATACGGACCAAGAATAAGAAAAGTAAATGTGACAAATAAAACAACAAGTAGTATAAGTGTAGAAGTAGAAACAGTAAATGCAGAAGGAGCGACATATACTTATTATTATAAGAAAAATGATGAAACAGATTGGATAAAAGCAGAAGAAAATAAAGAAAGCACATATACATTTAATGGATTAGAAGCAAATGTAATATATAACATAAGAGTAGTTGTAGAAAAAGATGGAAAGACAGCAAAAAAAGAAGTAAGTACAGTAACAGGAGAATTACCAGAAGGAGCAGTACAATTTAGTCCAGTAGAATGGAATAATGGACAAGCAAGTACAATAATAACAACAGCAGAAACAGGTTATACATTGCAATATCAAGTAGGAGGAATAGCAGAAGACAATTGGACAGATGCGACTAGTGGAACTACAATAGAAAACTTACAACATGGAACAACAGTATATGGAAGACTATTTGATGGAACAAATGGAAGCAAAACAGCAAGTATAGATGTAGAAGATAAGATTGCACCAAATACACCAACAATAATTATATCAGGAACAAACGGAAATAATGGTTATTATAAATCAAATGTGACAGCAACAATAACAGCAGGAAGTGATGGTCAAAGTGGAGCAAATCAAGTAAGATATAGTGTAAGTGGAGCGCAAATAGTAAATCAAACAACAACAGAATCAGGAACGACAAGTGCAAGTATTACAATTAGTGCAGATGGAATAAGTACGATAACGGCATATACGATAGATAAAGCAGGAAAAGTATCAACAGCCAAAACACAAGTAGTCTACAAAGATAGCACGGCACCAAGTACAGCAAATTTAACAGTAGGAACAGTAGAAGAAACAAGTATAGTGGTAACAGCAAGAGGAGATGATGGTACATCAGGAGTATATAGTTATCAATTTCAAATAAGCACAACAAGCGATACAACTGGATTTACAACAGTAGCAACACAAAGAAGTTCGGATGCGAGTTATGAATACACATATACAGGGTTAACAGGAGGAATAACATATTATTTAAGAGTAGTTGTAACTGATATGGCAGGAAATACAAGAACAAGTACTGCAGTAACACAAACGACTAACTATCCAATAGTAGAAAATAAATTAAAAGTAGGAGATTATGTATATTATTATGATAAAAATGGAACAAGAAGATTATGTGCAGTATTGTATGATAATAGCTCAGGATATGGAGTACAAATTATAACGATGAGTGCAGTAGAAAACGTAGAATTAGGCAATGGGGCAGGAAACGGAGAAGAAAGTAATTTTAATCAGACAGATTTTAATACAGCAATGAATAGCTATAACAATGCAATAGAAACATTAAATAAGAGAGCAGAAGTATATTTAAATTCAACATATGCAGGTGATGCAAGATGTGTAGGCAGTGTACCAAATAACAAAAACTCACAAAGTGGATATTATACATTTACAGAATTTACATCAAAATATAATGGAAAATTTCTAGATGCAGACCTAAATTATGAAACGGACTGGAACCAAATGGTATCCCTAGGAATATCATATATAGGTGAAAACTATTATTTAGCATCTCGATTGGTTGAATCACAAGATTTTAAAGAGTATGTTAACTTTGCTATACGTATCACAAATGGCTATCGGATGGTGGAATTTAGTTTTCTGTTATGTAAATTTTGAAGATCGTATTGATTCCCATGGTTATAATTATGGACTTCGACCAGTATTTACACTAAAACCAGGTATCAAAATTACAGGAGGAAATGGCACTTCAGATAGTCCATATACATTAGGTACCTAGAAGAAAAGTACCATGTTAGATAGTGGTAACGAATAAAAAATGAGAGAAAAGAAAAACATAGCAAAATCAATAAAAATTTGCTATGTTTTTTTGAGAAAAAAATAACTTTTTCGCACAAAAAGATGATAAAATATAAGTGAAAAAATACAAAAGAAGGTGGTATATATTAAAAGATTATTAGAAAAAGATATAGTAGAAAATATTAAGTCTTTTCCTGTTATTCTTTTATGTGGTCCTAGACAAGTTGGAAAGATAACCATATTAGAAAAGCTTTCTAATGATAAAGTTAATTATGTTAGTTTAGATGACCCATTAGAGAGAAAAAGTTCAATAGAAGACCTGCTTTGTTTTTAGAAAATCATAAACCACCATTAATAATAGATGAGATACAATATGCAACTGAATTATTACCATATATAAAAATGAAAGTAGACCAAGCTAGATTAGAGGCATTAAAAAGTGATGTACCTAGCACATGCTTATATTATTTAACTGGAACACAAATGTTTACAATGATGAAAAATGTAAGCGAAAGTTTGGCAGGAAGAGTTGGAATTATTGATATGTATGGCCTATCTTATAGTAAGATAATTGGTAAAGATCAAGATTATTTTTTACCTACATCTAAAAGATGTAAAGAAAGAGAGCAATATCCTAGACCAGAAACATTAGAAGTTTTTGAAAAAATTATAAGAGGTTCTTTTCCAGCATTATACCAAAATGAAAATATTAGTACAGAAAGATTTTATAATGGATATTTAAGGACATATTTGGAGAGAGATATTAGAAATTTAATTATAATTAAAGAGGAAACTAAATTTCTTACATTTATGTCTGCAGTAGCAGCAAGAACAGGTCAAGAGTTGAATTACGATAATTTAGCAAGAGACGCAGAAATAGACAATAAAACAGCAAAAAGTTGGTTTTCATATTTACAAACTTCAGGTTTAATATTTTTATTACAACCATATTCAAATAATCCAGCTACTAGAGCAATAAAGACTCCAAAAATGTATTTTACAGATACTGGGCTTGCATGTTATTTAGCAAGATATTCTGATGCAAAAACTTTAGAAAAAAGCGCTATTAATGGGAACATATTTGAAACAGTGGAGTTATTTGTGTGGTAGATAAAATAATTCCTTTAGATAATAAAAATATTGCAATTCCAATTCAATGCATATAGGTAAAGAAAATAATTTTGGATAAAAGGTTTTTAGTAAAAAAATATAAATTATATGTTATATAAATTATAAAAAATCTACAAAAAGCAATGTATTTTTACATTGCTTTTTTTGTATTTTTATAGTATGATTTTAAAAGGAAAAGGAGGCTTTAAATGGAAGAAGTCTTAATTAAAAATGGAAATGTCTTATTATTTGAAAATAATGATGTAGTAATAAAAAAGATAAATGTTTTTATAAAGAATGGAAAAATTGAAAAAATTTTTTTAGATGATGAAAAAAGTAAAATATATGAAGAATATAATATTAGTGTTTCTGAAGGAAAAGATAATAATTTAAAAAATTTACACATTATAGATGCAACAAATAAAATAGTAATGCCAGGTCTTATTAATGTACATGCACATATACCAATGAGTATATTTAGAGAAACAACAGAGGGGTACAAATTATATGAATGGCTTGAAGATAAAATATGGCCGGTAGAAGATAAATTAACAGAAGAAGATGTTTATTATGCAAGTATGCTTTCATATATAGAAATGATTTCAACAGGAACTACTTGTGTAAATGACCATTACTTTATTTCTAATGCCATACGTAAAGCAGCAGAAGATTCAAAAGTACGAACTGTACTTACAAGAGTTCTTATGGACTCAGATGGAGAAAATGGATTTAAACAAAGAGTTAAAGAATTTGAAAATTTATATGAAACTAGAAATAAAGAAAATGAATTAATAACATATACGGTTTCTCCACATAGTATGTATACATGTTCAGAAGCGGCTTTAGAAAAAAGTGAAGAGCTTTCTAAAAAATACAATTTGCCAGTACATATTCATTTTTTAGAAAGTATAGACGAGATAGAAGATATAAAAAACAAGCATGGAATGACAGCAATAGAAGTATTAAAAAAGTATTTCAGTAATATTCATACAATTTTGGCACATGGAGTTAAAATAAATAATGATGATTTAAATATATTAAAAGATATGGATATAGCTATTGTACATAACCCAGTTTCTAATATGAGGTTAGGTTGCAAAATAGCGGATATAACAAAGTATTTAAAAAATAATATAAATGTATGTTTAGGAACAGATGGACAGGGGTCTGGTAGTAATTTAGATATGTTTGAAGCAATGAGAGTAGCATGTTTAATTCAAGGTGGAATTCATGAAAATGAAGAAAGAATAAATGCTAAAGATGTAATTAAAATGGCTACTATAAATGGAGCTAAAGCATTGCAAAAAGAAGACGAAATAGGTTCAATTGAAGAAGGCAAGGATGCAGATATAATTTTAGTTAATATAGAAGAAAGTTTAGATAATATTACAATGGTACCAAATTTAAATAAAATAGCTAACCTAGTTTATAATACAAGTGGGAAAAATGTAGACACAACTATAGTAAAAGGCGAAATATTAATGGAAAATAGAAATATAAAAAATATAGATGTAAAAGAAATTATAAATAAATGCAATGATATTATAAAAAGATTGTTTTAATTTATTAAATAGTAACAATTAAAATGGTGTAGTTTAAAATAAAAGTTTATTACTATACTAAATCCAATAAAGTAAATAATTACTGATATACGAGAAAAGTATAATATTGTAATTATATAAATAATCGAAAGAATAGGTGAAATAGATGTATTTGAAAAGAATGGAATTACAAGGGTTTAAATCATTTGCAGATAGAACTGTGTTGGACTTTAAACCAGGGATAACAGCAGTTATAGGACCAAATGGTTCAGGAAAGAGTAATATTTCAGATGCTATAAGATGGGTACTTGGGGAGCAAAGTATGAAGTCTTTAAGAGGAGCAAAGTCTGAGGATATTATTTTTGCAGGAACACAAGCAAGAAAGTCTTTAGGATTTGCAGAAGTATCTATTGTAATAGACAACTCAGATGGAAAGCTTCCAATTGAATATACAGAAGTTACTGTAACCAGAAAAATATATAGAAGTGGAGAAACTGGTTATTTTATAAATAAAACTCCATGCAGGCTAAAAGATATTCTAGAGTTGTTTATGGATACAGGAATTGGAAAAGACGGCTATAGTATAATAGGTCAAGGAAAAATAGACGAAATTTTAAGTAATAAATCAGAGGATAGACGTCATATATTTGAGGAAGCAGCTGGTATTGTTAAATATAGAGTAAGAAAACAGGACTCTGAGAAAAAATTGGAACAAACGAAGTTAAACTTATTAAGAATAAATGACATACTTTCTGAAATTGAAACTAGTATAGAACCATTACAAGAACAGGCAGAAAAAGCAAGAAGATATTTGGATTTAAGAGAAGAGTTAAAATCTATAGAAGTTGGCTTATTTGTACACAATATTAATGTGGATAAAGAGAAATTAGAACAAATAATTAAAGATGTACAAATTTTAAATGAGCAAAATAATAATGAAAGCTTAAAAATGGAAAAATTTCAAGAAGAAAAATCTGCTATAAAACAAAGAATAGATGAAATAATACAATTAATTGAAGAAAAGCAGAATTTAGGTTTCGAAAGTAGTAATAAAATTGAGAAAATTAATTCAGAAATAGGAATTTCTAAAGAAAGAATACAAAATAACCAAGTAAATGAGCAAAGATTAGAAAAGGAAATAGAAGCAGCAAATGCAAAAATTTCTGAATTAGAAGAAGAGAAAAAGCAAAAGTTAAATAAAAAAGAAAGCTTAAATACAAATAAAGAAAAATACGTTAAAGAACTAGAAGAAAAAGAAAAAGAACTTGCAGAATTAAGTGGTAAGCTAACTGAAAAGGAAAAAGAAATAGAAGATAAAAAGCAAATTGTTGAAAGTAATACAGATAAAAGGTATGAGCTTACATCAGATATAAATGTAGAAAAACAAAACTATGAAAACTTAGAAAAAAGAGAAAGAACTGTTAGTTTAGAAGTGCAAGATACTATTTCAGAACTTGACTTAAAAAGAGATGAAAAACAACAACTATCACAAGGTTTTTATGAATTAGAAGATAAAAGAAACAAATCAAATGAAAATTTACAAAATATGATAAAACAAAAAGAAACAGCTATGCAAAAAGTAAAAGATTTTGATGATGAAATAAATAAATTAGCATATGAAATTAGAATGAAAGATTCTAGACATAAATTTTTAATAGAGACAGAAAAAGAAAAAGAAGGCTATATTAAAAGTGTTAGGTCACTTTTGTTAGATTGCGACAAAAATGCAGAATTAAAAAAAGGTATGCATGGAATTTTGGCTAATTTAATAAATGTACCAAAAGATTATGAAATAGCAATAGAAATGGCATTGGGCCAATCATTACAAAATATAGTAACTCAAACAGAAGAAGATGCAAAAAAACTAGTTAAACATTTAAGAGACAACAATTTAGGTAGGGCATCATTCTTACCAGTAACTTCTGTTAGAGGTAAAAAAATAGATAAAGTTGTAACAAATGGAATAAATGGTGTTGTAGGAATTGCATCAGATTTAGTTAAATATGATAAGAAATATGAGCAGATTGTATATAATTTGTTAGGAAGAACAGTTATTGTAGATAGCATGGAAACTGGAATTTCACTATCTAAGCTGAATAATTATACTTTTAGAGTAGTCACTACTAAAGGGGATATAATTAATCCTTCTGGAGCAATTACAGGTGGTTCTATAACACAAAAAACTGTAAATATATTAGGAAGAAGCAGAGAAATAGAAGATTTAGCAAAAGAAATAGAACAATTACAAAAACAATCTAAGGAAAAGGCAGCAGAAAAAGAAAAATATTCTGCATCAATTGCAGATGTAATAGAAGAGACTGCAAAGCTAGAAAAAGAACTTCAAGATATAGAGGTTGTTTATGCAACAGAAAAGCAGAAAATGTTGTCTATAGAAAGCGAAATATTAAAACTAGAAGACAGATTAAATAAGTTAAAAACAGAAAAAGCATCTATTGGAGAACAAAAAGAAAATATTGTAAATGTAAGAGTGGAAAAAGAGCAAGAAATAGAAAAATTAAGTAAAGAAATAGAAGAGTTAAATGTTGTAATAAGAGAATTTGCAGAGTTAAACAAAGATAACCAGAAATATATAGATGACTTGAATTTTGATATTACTAACTTAAAAATTTCAGTATCTTCTTTTGACGAAAGTAAAAATTCAATAGACGAATTAGTTGCAAGAATAGAAAGCGATATAGAAAATAGTAAGGCAAGTATAGAAAAGAAAGAGGAAACCATTGACTATACTGTAAAAGAAACAGAAGAACTAAGAAAACAAATAGGAAGTTTAGAAAATCAAATAGAAGAAATAAAAAGAGAAATTGCCAATAGTTCTGGAGATATAGAAATGTTAAAAAATGAGAGAATAGAGCAAAATAATAGGCTAAATAAGGTAGAAGAAGATATAGAAAATCAATTTGGTGTAATAGATGGACTAAAAGAGCAAATTGTAAAAATTGACATAAAAAAGACAAAAGTAGAAGAAGAAATACAAAATTATGTAAATGAGCTTTGGAATGAATATGAAATAACACCAAATACAGCAAAAGGCTATAAGATGCCAGAAAATGTAGCTCAAACTCAAAAACAAGTAAATGAAATTAGGAATAGAATAAGAGAGTTGGGTGGTATAAATATAGATTCAATTGAAGAATATAAAAAGCTGAAAGAAAGATATGACTTTATGAATGAACAAAGATTAGACTTAGAAGATACCATGACAAAGCTTAGAAGGGTAATTTCAGATATGACAGACACAATGAAAAAGCAATTTAAAGAGAAATTTGAAATTATAAATAAAAACTTTAATGAAGTATTTATAGAGTTATTTGGAGGAGGAAAAGCAGAACTTAGGCTAGAAGACGAAAATAATATTTTGGAATGTGGAATAGATATACAAGTACAGCCAACAGGAAAAAAACTTCAGAATATGCTACTTTTATCTGGTGGAGAAAGGGCATTTACTGCAATTGCACTTTTATTTGCAATACTTAAAATAAATCCAGCTCCATTTTGTATATTAGACGAAATTGAGGCAGCATTAGATGATGTAAATGTATTTAGATATGCTGAATACTTAAAAAAATTTAGTAAAATTACACAATTTTTAGTAATAACACATAGAAAAGGTACAATGGAAGCAGCAGATAGTATTTATGGTGTTACAATGGAGGAAAACGGAATAAGTAAATTACTTTCAATGAAATTACAATAAAAAGGTAATATTTTCTAAAAGTCAAGGTAAGAAAAAACAAGAAAAACGGAGAAAAACGAAGAAAAAGCGAGCAAATTATATGGTAAATAAAAATCAAGAAATGACAAAAAAGATAATATTTGCTCAAAATGTAAAATCAAGAGTATAGTATATTTGAAATTGTTTAGAATATATGGTATAATAGTAATTGTCGCGTTCATAAAAAGGAGTGTGAATTGTATTTTAAACAAGCAAATAAAATACTACACAAAAGAAGGTTTAAAGCTTATTAGCATAGTAGGAATAGCTTTGTTTATAATTATTACAATTATTTTATTAAAATTTGATATTGCAGTTAGAGTTTCTATTTCAGGAGAAGAAATAGGATATGTAAAAAATAAAAAAGCATTTGAAGAAAAAATTCAAAATGAGGTATTAAAGACAGAAAATGCAGAATTAGAATCTGTAGAATTAGCAGAAGAGCCTCAATATAAACTAACTTTTTTAAGTAAAGTAGAAGATACAAATGAAGATGAGATAATAGCAAAAATAGAAAATGATGCGACAAGAACTTATGTAAGATTTGCTGTTACAATAGATAACAATCAAGAGGCAATTCTAGAAAAATTAGAAGATGCCGAAAGTTTAGTAGATGAAATGGAAGAAAAATATGGCAAGAAGAGAAAAATAGGTATAAAAAAGGTATATTCTATAAATAATGAAGAATATCAACCTGTAAGTGTAAAAACAGCAAGAAATGAAGTTACAGATGCCATAGAAACTCAAATAGAAAAAGAAGAGGAAGAACAAAGAAGAAAAGAACAATCTATTAATGGTATATATTTAGCTGTAAAACCAGTATCAGGAGTAATAACATCAAGATTTGGTAATAGAGAATCTATAAGAAGTTATGCACATAGAGGATTAGATATAGCAGCGCCTGGTGGAACACCTATTAAGGCTGCAGCTTCTGGTAAAGTTATATGGTCTGGATATAAAGGAAGTTATGGTAATTTAGTTAAAATAGACAGTGGAAAAGGCGTTGTTGCTTATTATGGTCATTGCAGTAAATTATATGTTAGTGCAGGAGAACAAGTAAAAGCAGGAGATGTGATTGCAACAGTTGGTTCAACAGGTAATTCAACAGGTAACCATTTACACTTTGAAATTCAATTAAATGGACAATGTGTAAACCCACAAAAATATTTATATAAATAGATTAGAAAAAATAGAATACTAAAATTAATGAAGAACTGAATAAAATAATTATTCAGTTCTTTTAATAGTTTCAGAGAAATATCCACAATATATATTGATGAATGGTTATAATTAAAAAGAGATTCTCAACCGTACGAGAATCTCTTTCGAAAATAAAAGGGGATGTTCTTCTTTTTTAGTTGATAACGGAGTAACTTATTTATCAACTACAGCTATATTATAACTAACAAGTTTGTCCATTTTGTGAACTGTATGTGATTTGTATGAAAAGAAAGATTAAATATTTTATTAAGAATTTGTGAGTATATATAAGAATTTGTGTAAATAAGTATGTAGAATACTTGGTGCAAAGTTTGAGTATATAGAATAATTTGTGCAAAGTTTAAAAATAAACCTTCTTATGATAAAACAAAAGTGTCATAAGAAGGTTTTAATGTATTAAAGTTTTTCTTATTAAGGTTGTTCTTGAAGTGTTATTGTTAAATCTATATATTTTCCATTACGGTATATTTTTAATTTAAGAGTATCTCCAATATTTTTCTTGTTTTTAATTTCATTTACTTCATCCATTGTTGTTACTTTTTGCCCATCTACTTCTGTAATTACATCTCCAACCTTAACTCCACCTTTTTCAGCAGCAGAGAAATCTTCAAGTTGTTTTACATATATACCAACAACTAAATTATTAACTTTTGCAGTTTTTTCATCTAATTCAATTCCACCAATTCCAATGTAAGGTCTTTTTACTTTGCTATATTTAATTAGTTGGTCTGTTATATCTTTAGTTGAGTTTATTGGAATAGCAAATCCAACACCTTCAACACCTGTTCCAGATAATTTTAATGTGTTAACTCCTATTACTTGACCTTGGCTATTTACTAAAGCTCCACCACTATTGCCGGAATTTATAGAAGCATCTGTTTGAATTGCAACATATGTGTTTCCATCTTCATCTGTAACTTCTCTATTTACAGCACTTATTATACCTGATGTAACACTGCTACTTAATCCTAATGGGTTTCCAATTGCCATAGCAAATTCTCCAACTTGTACTCCATCTGAATCTCCAAGTTCAGCAGCTGTTAAGCCTGTTTTGTTTATTTTAATAACAGCTAGGTCTGTTTGCTCGTCTGTACCAATAATTTTTGCTTCATATTCTGTATTATCATTATACAGTTTTACAGTAACTTTGCTTGCTTCTTCTACTTCATAAAAAGAAGATGTTGAAGTAGAATTTACAACATGGTTATTTGTTAAAATATAACCATCTTCGCTAATAATAATTCCAGAGCCTTCAGCAGAAGCAACACTTGTACCATGATTGAATATAGAGTTAACTGCAAATTCTATTTTAATTCCTACTATAGAAGGTAAAACTTTATTTGCAGCAGCTATTGCTGTATCTGAATAGTTTTCTAAAGAAATATGCTCTGTATTTAGTATAGGTGCACTTGTAGAAGTATTAGTGTTATTGTTAGAAAGTCCTACAATTTGTTTAGAAATTCCATTTCTTATTCCTGGAATTCCAATGCATGCACCGATTACAAGAACTGTACCCAAAATACCAGATACAAAAGGAATTAGTATTGTTTTTCCAAAATTTGAACTATTCTTGTTTTTAATTTTTGGCTGTTTAACAGACTGATATGTAGATGCATTATTCATATTATAGTTTGGTTGATAATTCACATTTTGTGAATTAGTTGTGGAATTATTAACTTGATTTTGGTCATAGTTCTGGTTAGAATTTTTATTAATATTTCCACTAACATTTTGAGTGTTATTTTCATTAAAACTCATATTAGAATTTACCTTATTATTTTGGTTTTTGTTTATATTGTTTTGTTCCATAAATTTCTCCTTTCTTGAGTTTACCTCAAGTAATTTATTATAATTATATTAACCTAAAACAATTATATCATACAAGACTTTTGTGAAAAAAATGTGACAATATTGAAAAAAGTTTAAGATATATGTATAATATAAAGGAGTTTAAAGTTTATTAAGAGAGGAATAGAAATGTTTAAAAAAGAAGAAGGATTAACATATATAGCAATGATATTTATTATAATTTTTATAGCTTTAATAGTATTTGGAGCTATTTATTTTGTTAGAATGCAAATATCTAAAGAAGCTTTAGAAACATTAAAAACAAACTTATTATTAATACAAGGAAAAACAGAGATTGTTTCTCAACATGTAGATATGAGAGAAAAAGATGCTAAACTAACCGGAACAAAACTTACAGATATGAAGGAAGATGAAGTGATAAAAGCTTTCTTAGAAAAACAAATTATAGATTCTGAGTCAAAAGATAGTGACTTTTATGTTTTAACACAACAAGATTTAAGAGATTTAGAGTTGGAAAATATTAAAGAGGAAAGTGGAATGTATTATATAGTAGACTATAAAAATAATGATATAATTACAACAAAGGGATATACAGCAATAGATGGACAAACTTATTATAAATTAACAGATATAGAAAAATTAGAAAATTAGCGGTTTATAATTTTATAAAACTATAAAAGATAAAATAATTTGTTATAATAATTAATTTATTTGTTATAAAAAAGTGCAATTAAAATAAATGTTTTATTTGCTAATAGTTTAAATTATAAGATATTAATATATAGAGAATAAAATTTATTTTCGAAAGGGATTAATAATGAAAGAAAAAGAAGAGGCAAGATTAAATGAACTAAAAAAATTAGATAGAGAATTTTATGAAAAAGGATTAAAATTAATTGCAGGAATAGATGAAGCGGGGCGCGGACCATTGGCAGGACCAGTGGTTGTTGCGTCTGTTATTATGCCAGCAGAATCATTTATAGAAGGTGTAAATGACTCTAAAAAAGTTTCTGAGAAAAAAAGAGAGAAATTGTATGACTTAATTTTAGAAGAAGCAATTGGTTATGGAGTAGGCATAATAGACCAAAGAGAAATAGACGAAATTAATATACTTAATGCAACAAAGGAAGGACTTACGCGTAGTATAAGGGAGTTAGAAAAGAATTTAAAAGAAAATGGAAGCGGATATGAAAAACCAGATGTTATTTTTGTAGATGCATTAACTAAAATAGATACAGATAGTATTCCATATAAATCAATTATACATGGAGATGCACTAAGCTATTCTATAGCAGCAGCATCTATTATAGCAAAAGTAACAAGAGACAGAATAATGAGACAGTGGGATGAAGTTTATCCACAATATGGATTTGCAAAACATAAGGGATATGGAACAGCATCTCATATTCAAGCAATTAAAGAATACGGAATTTGTCCACTTCATAGGTTAAGTTTTGTGAAAAACTTTATACAAAAATAGAAATTTTATAATCCTATGAATAATAATTGTATGATATAGAAATGTAAAATAATATGTAGTTATATATACATATAAAAATCTTATAAAAGATATAGGAGGGAAACTAAAGTGAATATACAAGAAATAATAGAAACTAAAAGAGATAATAATAAATTAAGTAAAGAACAAATTGAATATTTTATTACGAATTATACTAATGGAGATATAACGGATTATCAAGCCGCAGCGCTTATCATGGCAATTTACATTAATGGAATGGATGAAGATGAAATAACAGATTTAACATTAGCAATGGCAAATTCGGGAGACATTTTAAATTTGTCAGAATTAGGTATAGTAGTAGATAAACATAGCACAGGGGGAATTGGGGATAAGGTTACTTTAATATTAGCACCAATTATAGCATCATTAAGAATACCAGTTGCAAAAATGTCAGGTAGAGGACTTGGGTATACAGGAGGAACAGCAGATAAATTAGAATCTATACCAGGATATAATGTAGTTTTGGAAGAAAAAGAGTTTATACAAAATGTCAAAGAAATAGGGATTAGTTTAATTACTCAAACTGCGAATTTAGCACCAGCAGATAAAAAAATATATGCATTAAGAGATAGCATAAACTGTGTTGAGAGTATACCTTTAATTGCTTCTAGCATTATGAGTAAAAAGATAGCATCTGGTGCAGATAAAATTGTTTTGGATGTAACTTATGGAAGCGGAGCTTTTATGAAAACAATACAGGATGCTAAGATGTTAGCAGAAACCATGGAGAAAATTGGCAAGCTAGCAGGAAGAGAAACAGTTGCTGTAATGACAGGTATGGATCAACCATTAGGCAAATATGTTGGAAATACATTAGAAGTAATAGAAGCAGTAGAAGCTTTAAATGGAAAATGGCAAGAAGATGTAAAAGAAGTTGTATTATTGCTAGGAGCATATATGATAAAGCTAGCAGGAAAAGGCGAAAACATAGAAGAAAATAAAAACAAGATGTTAAACCAAATATCAAATGGAGAAGCACTAAATAAGTTTAAAGAATTAGTAGAAAGGCAAGGAGGAGACGTTTCTTATATTGAAAATATAGAAAAATTTAAAAAGGCAAAATATAAAATGGCTGTAATATCTACCAAAAGTGGTATAGTAAATAAACTTAACGCAGAAAGTGTAGGAAAAATAGCAATGATGTTAGGAGCTGGAAGAACATGCAAAGAAGATGATATAGTAAAAGAAGTTGGGATTGAGTTGAATAAAAAAGTGGGAGACAAAGTAGAAATTGGAGATGTTTTGGCTTATATACATGGAAATAGTGAAGAACTTACAGAAAAAGCTGTTATAGATTTAAGAAATGTATATGAAATAGAAAAAAATAATTAATTTTATTAATATGCGAGAAAATAAAGTAAAAAACGAAGTGAAAAAATATTCACTTCGTTTTTTACTTTATTTTTTATATTATAGAAAAGTTCTTATAGTTTTAAATTTTTTCCATATAAATTTGATAATTCTTTATTTTCGTTTATTAATCTATTTACATTTCTTTGTGAAATACCTGTAAAACTAGAAAGAGTTTCTAATGAATTAGGTAATCCGTTTTCATCAAAGTAATTTTTTAAAGTTGAAATATCGCTTAAATCTTTTTGCTCGCAATTAGGGCAAACATGAGAATTATTAAGATAAAAACAGCCACAACGACAACATTTATTAAAGTTCATATTTTTTCATTCCTTTCAATTTTTCATAAGTTAATTAAAATTCATAAATATTATAACACAAAATCAGACAAACTCAAACAATTTTTTACATATTTGTTGCTTTAATTTTTTGAATTAAGTATTAACTTTGTGAATATATAAATAATTTTCTATATGGATAACTAATTTTTGAAAGCTGACCAATCGTTACAATAATTTGATTTCATGATTTCATTTTGTTATTATATTACAGATTTTTAAGAGGAAAAAATGAATAATAGATAAGAAACAAAATAACAAATAATAAGTAAGTTAAAAAAACTGAGAATATCAGTAAAGAATATGAGGAAAGAAAAATGAATATAGATAAAATTAAAAATGCAAATACAAAAATCTTAGGAAAAAACGTAATATATTATGATGAAATTAGCTCAACTCAAGATATTATAAGAAATCTAGCGGAAAAACATGTAGAAAATGGAACTATAGTAATTGCAGATAATCAAGTAAATGGAAAAGGAACAAAAGGAAGAACATGGGTGGCAGAAAAAAATAAAAACATTACAATGTCTCTTATAATGTATCCAAATTGTAAAGTGGAAAAGTTAGAGGGTCTTACTATAGAAATAGCAAGGCAAATAGTTAAAGCTATAAAAGAACTATATGGGTATAAACTAAAAATAAAAGAACCAAATGATTTAATGCTAAATGACAAAAAGATTTGTGGCATTTTAACACAATGTACTACATTAAAAGAAACAGTATGTTATGTATTAATTGGAATAGGTTTTAATGTAAACCAAGTGGAGTTTAATAAGGAACTTTCAGATATAGCAACATCTTTAAAAAAAGAATTTAATATAGAATTCGAAAGAGAAGAGATTGTTGCTAAAATTTTAGAAAATTTAGAATTAATTTGGAGATAGAAGAAAAAGCTGTTATATCAATAAAATGTAAAAAATCGAATGTGTACAATTTTGACTGGTCAGTACAATAGATTTAGAAAAATAATTAATATAAAATACTTATGATTATGAGGTGAATATGGAAAGTATACAAATAATAGGAAATGGACTATATCTGCCAGCATTAAAGATAAATAATACAGAACTAGAGAAGAAGTTTAATGTAGAAGAAGGATATATATTAAAAAGAACAGGAATAAACATAAGATATTATAAAAAAGATGAAGATATATGTAAAATGGCATTAAAAGCCTCTAAAGTAGCAATAGAAAAAGCAGAAATAGTTGCAAATTGTATAGATTTAATTATAGTTGCAACAACTTCTACAAATGTATTAATGCCTGGAATTTCTTATTACATACAAAAAGAACTTAAAATAGAAACATGCATGTGTTTAGATATTTTAGCAGGGTGTGCTGGATATATTAATGCTTTAGATATTGCAAAACTATATATAGATTCAAAAAAAACAAATACGGCTTTAATAATTGGAGTAGATGTATTGTCAGAATGTACAAACGAAAATGATATAAATACAAAAATTATATTATCAGATGGTGCTGGTGCGACGATAGTTAAGAGAATAGAAGAGTTTAAATTATATTCATCTAATATACAAAGTGATGGTAAAAATGGAGATATATTAACATACAAGATAAATGAGAAAATAAAAATGGATGGTAAAGCAATATATAAATATGCAGTAACAGAAACTGTTAATAATATTGAAGAGTTGTTAAAAAGAAATAGCATAAAATTAGAAGATGTGAAGTATATAATTCCACACCAATCAAATATTAAAATAATAAAGTCAATAGCTACAAAATTAAATGTATCTATGGACAAAGTTTATACAAATATAAACAAAATAGGAAATACATTTTGTGCAAGCATACCAATAGCATTAACTCAAATGTATGAAGATAATTTATTAAAAGATGGAGATAAGGTTATTTTAATTGGTTATGGTGGGGGATTAAATACAGCAAGTATTTTATTGGAAATATAAAAAAGTATTTAAATAAATTTACTTTACAATAAAAACGTAAAATAAATTGAAAGTAAATAAAATAAAAATAAAACACAATAATAAAACACAAGGAGTTAAAAAATATGAAATTAGCATTTATGTTCCCAGGACAAGGATCACAAGTAGTTGGAATGGGAAAAGATATTTATGATAACTATGAAGAAGCAAGAGAATTATATAGAAAAGTAAGCAATATTCTAAATATGGATATGTGTAAGTTATGTTTTGAAACTTCAATGGAAGAATTAAGTAAAACAGAAAATACACAAATAGCAATTGCAACAGTTAGTTTGTCAATATTAGAAGTATTAAGAAAACGTGGAATAAAAGCTAAAATAGCTACTGGACTAAGTTTAGGTGAATATGTAGCATTAATGTATTCAGGAATTCTTACTATAGAAGATGGTATGAAACTTTTAAAACAAAGAGGTTACTTAATGGGAAATTTAGTACCAGATGAGAAATATGCTATGGCAGCTGTAATAGGACTTAAAGCAAGTATAATAGAAGAAATGTGCAATAAGAAAATAATGGAAGGAAAATTTGTAGTACCAGCTAATTATAACTATTCAGGTCAAATTGTAATATCAGGAAACGAAGAAACTATAGAAGAATGTATAGAAGAATTTAAAGAGAAAGGCGCAAAAAAAGTAATAAAATTAAAAACAAGTGGACCATTTCATACAATAAAATTACAAAAGGCAAGCGAAGAATTTGCAAAATGCCTACAAAATGTTCAATTTAATGAACCTAAAGTGGATATTATAAAAAATTTAGATGGAAGAATATATTCTAAAGAAGATAACATAAATCAAATATTAGAAAAACATATAATAAGCCCAGTAAGATTTGATAAAGCAATAGATTTAATGAAAGACATAGGAATTGATGCATATGTGGAAATAGGACCAGGAAAAGCTTTATCTGGATTTGTAAAAAGAGAATTAGAGGATGCAAATGTATATACACTTAACAATTTGGATAGTTTAAATAAGTTTCTTGAAAATTTTGAGTAAGACTAGATTGCCAGAAATGAGAAAATGGAAATTGTTAGGGAAAATTATAAATAAGGAGAGATTGAGAAATGAATGACAATAAAGTTGCATTAATAACAGGAGGTTCTAGAGGAATTGGAGAAAAAATAGCAGAAAGATTTGCACAAGCAGGATATAATTTAATTATAAATTATGTTTCTAATATAGAAAATGTAGAAGAACTTGAAGCAAAAATAAAAGGAAATGCTAATATAGAAATTTTATTTATTCAGTCAGATGTTACAAGCTTTGAATCTTGTGAAAACATGGTAAATGAAGCAATTAAAAAGTTTGGACATATTGATGTGTTAGTAAATAATGCAGGAATAACGAAAGACACACTTCTTATGAGAATGAAAGAAGAAGATTTTGATAAAGTAATTAATGTTAATTTAAAAGGAACCTATAATGTTACTAAAAATGTAATACCATATATGATGAAGCAAAAATATGGGAAAATTATAAATATATCATCTGTTGTTGGGGTTAGTGGAAATGCAGGGCAAGCAAATTATGCAGCTTCTAAAGCAGGAATTATTGGTTTTACAAAGTCTGTTGCAAAAGAACTTGCAAGTAGAAATATTTTAGCAAATTGTGTAGCGCCTGGATTTATAAAAACAGATATGACAGATGTACTTTCAGATAGTGTAAAAGAAAGCATAAATTCTCAAATACCACTTAAAAAGATGGGAACAGCAGAAGAAGTTGCGAATGCTGTGTACTTTCTAGGGAATGAGGAAAACACATATATAACAGGTCAAGTTTTAAATGTAGATGGTGGAATGCTTATGTAAAGCGGCCTAAGGCTTATATGGAATTTAATATTGTAAGAAAATGTATAAAAAGATATATATATTTATTTTTTTATACTGAAAAATTAAGTGATATAAAAAACATGCAAAATCTAAGTATATTAAAATTAAAAAAGGAGTAATTATGGAAAAGAGAGTTGTTATTACAGGAATTGGTGCAATTACACCTATAGGAAATAATGTAGAAGAATTTTGGTATGGATTAAAAGAAGGCAAATGTGGAATTGCTGAGATAACAGCATTTGATACTACAGAACAAAAGGTTCATTTAGCAGGAGAAGTAAAAAAATTTAATCCAGAAGAACATTTTGATAAAAGAAGTTGTAAAAGATTAGATAGATTTACACAATTGGCAATGGTAGCTTCAAGAGAAGCTTTTAAAGATAGTGAAATAAATGCAGAAAATACAGATTTAACCAAAATGGGGGTTGTCTTAGGATCTGGTATTGGAGGACTTGGAACAATAGAAAAGGAAAACAGAGCATTAGTAGAAAAAGGACCAGATAGAGTTTCACCAATGTACATACCAATGTCTATTTGTAATATGGCAGCTGGAAATGTTGCAATAGACCTAGGAATAAAAGGAGAATCTTACTGTGCTGTTACTGCTTGTGCAAGTGGTACTCATTCAATAGGAGAGGCCTTTAGAATGATAAGACATGGATACCAAGATGTTGTATTGGCAGGAGGTACAGAAAGCTCTATTACACCAACAGGAATAGCTGGTTTTGCTAATATAAAAGCTCTTACTCAAGAAACAGACCCTAAAAGAGCAAGTATCCCTTTTGATAAAGAGAGAAACGGATTTGTTATGGGAGAAGGAGCTGGAATAATTATATTAGAAGAGTTAGAGCATGCTAAAAAAAGAGGGGCAAAAATTTATGCAGAAATGATAGGTTATGGAGCAAGTTCAGATGCATATCATATTACTTCTCCTGCTCCAGAAGGTGAAGGTGGAGCAAGGGCAATGGTTGCAGCCATAAGAGATGCAAAAATAGAACCAGAAGATATTACATATATTAATGCACATGGAACGTCAACACCACTTAATGATAAATGCGAAACAATGGCAATAAAAAAAGCATTAGGAGAGGCAGCTAAAACAGTTATGGTAAGTTCTATAAAGGGAAATACTGGACATTTATTAGGTGCAGCTGGAGGAATAGAGGCAATTGCTTCTATAAAGTCAATACAAGATGGTTTTGTTCCTGCAACAATAGGCTATAAAGTGCCAGACGAAGAGTGTGATCTAGACATAGTTCCAAATATAGGAAGAAAAGCAGATGTAAAAGTAGTAATGTCAAATTCTTTGGGCTTTGGTGGGCATAATAGTTCTGTTATATTTAAAAGATATAATGACTAATAAAGAGGCATAATAAAATTAATAAATGAACTACGAAGATTCAAAAATAAGAATGTTAGTAATAAGGAGGAAACTTTTAATGGATTATGCAGAAATAAAAAACTTAATGAGGGATATGGAAAATTCCAGTTTAGATTCAATTGAAATCGCACTTCCAGAAGGAACAAAAGTGAAAATGAGAAAAAGTCCAATTATTTATGCAGGACTAAATTATGATGTAACTGAAAACTCTACTTCACAAGCTGTAAATAAAGAGAAAAACATAGCTGTAAGTGAAAATATAGAAAATGATTTAAAATGTGATGTTAACGAAAATCTAAATACAGACAAACAAAAAAACGAAGAGAATTATAGAACAGTTAAATCTCCAATGGTAGGAACTTTTTATACGAAGTCATCTCCAACAGCAGAACCATTTGTTAAAGTTGGCGATAGAGTAAAAAAAGGTGATGTACTTTGCATTATAGAAGCTATGAAATTAATGAATGAGATAGAAAGTGATGTAGATGGGGAAATAGTAGAAATATGCTATAATGACGAAGATTTAGTTGAATATGGAAGTGTATTATTTAAGATAAAGTAATATTATATATAAAAACTATTAAGAGGAGAATTTAGAATGTTAGATATAAATGAAATTATGAAAATAATTCCACAAAGACCGCCAATTTTAATGATTGATAAAGTCGAAGAATTAATTCCTGGTGAAAGTTGTGTAGCATATAAAAATGTTTGCATAAATGAACCATATTTTGAAGGGCATTTTCCAGGAAACCCAATTATGCCAGGAGTTCTTATTGCAGAGTCTTTAGCTCAAACAGGTGCTGTAGCTATTCTTTCAATGGAAGAGAATAAAGGTAAAAATGCTCTATTTGGCGGAATTGATAAACTACGTTTTAAAAAGCCTGTATTACCAGGAGATGTATTAAAATTAGAAGTAAAAATAATAAAACAAAAAGGACCTATAGGTATAGGAGAAGCTATAGCAACTGTTGATGGAAAGGTTGCTGCAAAGGGAGAGTTAACATTTGCTATTGTTTAATGCTAGAAAGAGGAGAAAAGTATATGTTAAAAAAAGTTTTAGTAGCTAATCGTGGAGAAGTAGCTGTAAGAATAATAAGAGCATGTAGAGAAATGGGGATTCAGTCTGTTGCGGTTTATTCAGAAGCAGATAAAGATGCATTACATGTAAAACTTGCAGATGAAGCAGTTTGTATAGGACCTGCTAAGTCAAGTAAAAGCTATTTAAATATAAAAAATATTATAGAGACAGCATGTTTAACAGGATGTGATAGTATACATCCAGGTTTTGGTTTTTTATCTGAAAATAGTCACTTTGCTAAAATATGTGATGAAATAGGAATAAAATTTATTGGACCAAATTATAAGATGATAGACCTTATGGGAAATAAATCAAAAGCAAAGGAAACTATGAAAAAAGCGGGAGTTCCTGTTGTACCTGGGTCAGAAGGTGTAATAAGTAGTATTTCTGAAGCAATAAAAATTGTTGAGAAAATAGGTTATCCAGTTATATTAAAAGCTTCAGCTGGTGGTGGAGGAAAAGGAATAAGAGTAGCACATACTGAAGAAGAACTTATTAAAGAGTATGATTTAGTAAAACAAGAGGCCAAAAATTCATTTAGTGATGATAGTATTTACATAGAAAAGTTTATAGAAAATCCAAGACATGTTGAAGTTCAGGTTTTAGCAGATGAACACGGAAATGCGGTATATTTAGGAGAAAGAGATTGTTCTATACAAAGGAGACATCAAAAAGTTTTAGAAGAAAGTCCATCTATGGCAATTGACGAAAAAATAAGAAAGAAGATGGGAGAAACTGTTGTAAAAGCAGTAAAAGAAGTGGGATATAGTAATGTAGGAACTATAGAGTTTTTAGTAGATAAAGACAAAAATTATTATTTTATGGAAATGAATACAAGACTTCAAGTAGAACATCCAGTAACTGAGTTTATAACAGGAATAGATATTGTAAAAGAGCAGATAAGAATCGCAAGTGGAGAAAAATTAAAGTACTCACAAAAAGATATTACTTTTACAGGACATGCAATGGAGTGTAGAGTAAATGCAGAAAATCCAAGCAAAAACTTTATGCCATGTCCAGGAAAAATAACAGGATTACATTTACCAGGTGGAAATGGAATAAGAGTAGATACAGCTATTTATGCAGATTATACAATTCCAGCATGTTATGACTCAATGATTGCAAAAGTTATAGTTCGTGGAAATAATAGAAATGAATGTATAGCAAAAATGAAAAGTGCATTGGGAGAGTTTATTGTAGAAGGGATAACTACAAATATAGACTTTTTATATAAAATTCTAGAAAATCAAGATTTTATAAATAACAACTATGATACGTCATTTATAGAAAAGAATTAAATAATATTAATATATTTATAGAAGTAGCTTAAATATATTAATACTAGTATTAATTGAAAAATGGAGATATAATATTTCAATTATAAAATAGGAGATTTTATGGTTATAGATAAAATAAAAAAAATAAATAAATTAGATGATTGTGCAGAAAAAAATGAAAAAGCAGCAGATATGCTTGTAGGAAAATGGGTAAAATGCGATAATTGTAAAGAGATATTGTACAAAGAAGATGTACACAATAATCTTAATGTGTGTCCGAATTGCGGAAAACATTTTAGAATATCAGCTAGAAGAAGAATACACCAAATAATTGATGAAGGAACGTTTATAGAGACAAACGTAAATATGACTACTAAGAATCCACTAAATTTTGAAGGCTATGAAAAGAAAATTGAAACATTAAAAGAAAAAACACAAATAAATGAAGCTGTAAAAACTGGTATTGGAAAGATACATGGTGAAGATGTTATAATAGCTGTAATGGATGGTAATTTTATGATGGGTAGCATGGGAAGTGTTGTTGGGGAAAAAATAACATGTGCAATAGAAGATGCCATAGAAAATAAATTACCTATTGTAATATTCTGTGTATCTGGTGGTGCTAGAATGCAAGAAGGATTAATTTCGCTTATGCAAATGGCGAAAACATCAGAGGCATTAGCTAAATTAAATGAAGCTGGTCTTCTTTATATATCTGTTCTAACAGACCCAACAACAGGAGGAGTTACAGCAAGTTTTGCAAGTTTAGGAGATATAATTTTGGCAGAACCAAATGCTTTAATAGGTTTTGCAGGTCCAAGGGTAATTGAACAAACAGTAAAACAAAAGCTTCCAGAGGGTTTCCAAAGAGCAGAGTTTTTATTAGAACACGGATTTATAGATAAAATAGTAGAAAGAAAAGATATGAAAAAAACTTTATATAAAATACTAAAATTCCATAAAAAAACAGCTATAACCAGCAAATAGAAAATTAAAATATGTAATAATTTTGTTTAAGCTATATTATTCAAGGAGGAAAATATAAATGAAAGATGGTATAAGTGCATGGGATAGGGTGTTACTTGCTAGAAAATCGGATAGACCAAAAGCTTTAGATTACATAAAATATATTTTTGACGAATTTATGGAACTACATGGAGACAGATTATACAGTGATGACAAGGCTATTGTTGGTGGAATTGCTTATTTAGATGATATGCCTGTGACTGTTATAGGAGAACAAAAAGGAAAATCAACCAAAGAAAATATGGAAAGAAACTTTGGAATGCCAGAACCTGAAGGATATAGAAAATCTTTAAGATTAATGAAACAAGCAGAAAAGTTTGGAAGACCAATAGTAACTTTTATAGATACACCAGGAGCTTATCCAGGAATGGGAGCAGAAGAAAGAGGTCAAGGAGAAGCAATTGCTAGAAGTATGATGGAAATGTCTAGGTTAAAAGTTCCAATTATTGCTGTAGTAATAGGAGAAGGCTCAAGTGGTGGTGCACTTGCAATATGTGTTTCAGATAAAATAATAATGCTTGAAAATGCAATATATAGTATACTTTCGCCAGAAGGGTTTGCAAGTATTTTGTATAAAGATTCTAGTAAGAGTAAAGAGGCAGCAGAACATATGAAACTTACGTCATATGATTTGAAAAAATTAAACATAATAGATGAAATTATAAAAGAACCAAAAAATGGAGCACAAGAAGATTTTGAAAAAGTAGCAGAAAGTTTGAAAAAATGTATAAAAGAAGAGTTTAAAAAATTATTAAAAGAAGAACCATATAATTTAATAGAAAAAAGATATAAAAAGTATAGAAAAATAGGTCAAGACCTATAAATTAGTATATAATAGAAAGAATAAATTTAAAAGGAAAGATAAAAATTAAAAAAACTTAACAATGTGAAAATTTAAAATAATTAATAAAAATATTAATTAAAAAATAGAAAGGTGGATAAAAATGTTATTAGAAGGAAAAACAATATTAATTATGGGAATTAGAAATAAGTGGAGTATAGCTTGGGGAGCAGCAATGTCAGCTTATGAAAATGGTGCAAAGGTAATTTTTACACATCATCCAACAGAAAAAGAAGACAAAATATTAGAATTAATTGCTGAAATTCCAGGAGCAAAGTCATATCCATGTGATGTTGCAACAGATGAAGATATTAAAAACTGTTTTGAAAAAATAAAAAAAGATGAAGTTAAAGTTGATGGTATTTTACATAGTATAGCACATGCTAATACAGAAGATTTAAGAAATGATTTTATAAAAACATCTAGAGAAGGATTTAATCATGCTGGAGATGTAAGTGCATATTCAATAGTGGCGATATCAAGAATTGCCAAAGAATTAGATTTATTAGCAGATGGAGCAAGCATAGTAGCATTAACATATTGGGGCTCAGAAAAATCTGTTGAAGGATACAATGTTATGGGAGTTGCGAAAGCAGCGTTAGAAGCCAGTATACGTTATCTAGCAAGAGACTTAGGAAAAAATAAAATGCGTATAAATGCTATTTCTGCTGGACCTATAAAAACATTATCTGCAAAAGGAATAAAGGACTTTGGAAACATACTTGATATAGTAGAACAAAGAGCACCATTACACCAAAATGTAACAACAAGACAAGTTGGAGATACTGCTACTTTTCTATTTAGCAACATGTCATCTGCAATTACAGGAGAAGTAATCCATGTTGATAATGGATTTTCAACAGTTGGTGTGTAATTTTGGAAAAATTATAAAAAAATTTCAATAAAACTATTGAAATTTTTTTTATGTTAGTATATTATAATGATAATCATTATCAAATAGAAAAATATTTATAACATATATTTGTTAAAAAAGTGATTATAATATAGGTGGGGTATGAAAAAATATAGTAAACAAAGAGAATTAATATTAAATTCATTAAGAAATAGGAAGGACCATCCTACAGCAGAAAAGCTTTATTTGGATTTAAAAAATGAGATGCCAGAACTCGGAATTGCAACTGTATATAGGAATTTGTCAGATCTTTGCGAAGAGGGGAAAATTATAAGAATAAAGACTGCATCAGGTCCAGACAAGTTTGATGGCAATACAATGCCACATATACATTTTGAATGCAAAGAATGTGGAGATATTATAGATATAGTTTTATTTGAAAACCAAGTAAAGCAATTAGATAATGATTTGAAAATTTTTGCAAAGCAAATAAATGCAGAAGTAGAAGACTCTGAAATAACAATAACAGGCTTATGCAAAAAATGTAAGAAAAAATTAAAGTAATCGTCAATAAAAAAATTAAATGCAATTCTGTAAAGTGAATGCAAAGTGTACGATTAAATGAAGTTAAAAATTAAAATAATGCAAAATTATAAATGAAAAACTTTATATGATAAAATATTTAAATAACAAAATGTAAATATTTAAAATTTAAGCATTATTTAAAATTTAAGTGCGAAAGGAGGAAAATATATGAAAAAATGGAGATGTAAAGTTTGTGGTTATGAAGTAATAGCAGATGAGCCACCAGCAGTTTGCCCAGTATGTGGTGTACCAGCAGAAGAATTTGAAGAAATACCAATGGATGAATAATTATATATAAATTTTCTATATAATTGGAAAAATGAGATAATAAACTGTAAAATATACTAAAACATTTTAAAAGCTATATAAAGCTTAAATAACTAATAAAATTATAGGGAGGAATTAATAATGAAAGCTTATGTTTGTAAAGTATGTGGATATATTCATTTTGGAGAAGAAGCACCAGAAAAATGTCCACAATGTGGAGCTCCAAAAGAGCAATTTGAATTAAAAGAGGTAGATGTGTCTGAAACAGAAAAAGTTTCTGGAGATATAAAAACATATGCAGATGAGCATAGAATTGGAGTTGCTCAAGGTTTAGATGAAGAAGTAGTTAAAGGATTAAGAGATAACTTCATGGGAGAATCTACAGAAGTAGGTATGTATTTAGCTATGAGTCGTCAAGCAGACAGAGATGGATATCCAGAAATAGCAGAAGCATTTAAAAGATATGCTTTTGAAGAAGCAGAACATGCTGCCAAATTTGCAGAATTACTAGGAGAATTAGTATATCCAGATACAAAGAAAAATTTAATGTTAAGAGCAGCAGCTGAACAAGGTGCTTGCGAAGGAAAGAAAATGCTTGCTACAAGAGCAAAAGAATTAAATTATGATGCAATACATGATACAGTACATGAAATGTGCAAAGATGAAGCAAGACATGGAAGAGGATTTGACGGATTACTAAAAAGATACTTTGGTGCATAAAAAATAGCGATAAAGTATAATAATTTTTATTAAGGAAGATGGACTTTAATAGTTTTTTAGTTGATTCTATTAAATAAAAAGATATTTTAATATTTATAATAAGAGATGTAATATTTTTAGAGATGTAATGCTTTAGAATTTGTATTTCTATACAAATTTTAAGTAGATATATTTACACAACTAAAGATATTATATCTCTTTTACTTTGTATTAAACTTCATTTACTTTGTTTCCGTAAGGCTTTCAAGAACTGTTCAAAATAAATTTAATAATTGTATAAAAAATGTTAAGAAAAAGTAAAAAATGAAATATTTTACATATATATTAGATTCCCGTAATTAATTTGCTATTACTGAGTAATGTAATAAAGAATAAGTGCATTGAAAACATAAAAAAGATAATATAAATTATATAATAATATTATTAGATAAAAAAGTTTTATTGTTATAGGTTTAAGTTAAGATTTTCAAAACCTAAAATTTATCTAATTAATCAAAGAAAGAAAAGGTGTACAGTTATGGGGAGAAGTAAAGGCTATATTTTTAAAATTATTTTTACAATAGTTTTTTTAATTGCTACATGTTGTTCTTGTTCTATTCAAACATTAGCTTTTAATCAGTTAAATGAACAGACAAAAGTAAAAGATAGTGATAAAGAAGCAATTGATAGTGTAGATGTTAAGGAATATTCTGAAGAATATAAAAGATGGCTTGAGTTATCAGAAAAAGAAAGAAACTTAGAAGTAGAGCCAAATCCATATTATACTTCATACTATCCTCTTGCAGGAGAAAAAAACAAATTAAATGAATCTTTTTCACTAGAAAGAAAAGAGTTTAATGCTTTAGCTGTAGCTACAACTAGTCCTACATATGACTTAAGAGACTATATAGATATAACTGTAAAAAATCAATTAGACACACAAACTTGTTGGACATTCCCGTTAATTAGTGAAATAGAAACAAATATTAGTTTAACCAGAAGTTATACATCGCCTATATTTTCTGTAAGACATATGGAATATGCTACTTCTAAAACCTTTTTAGATGGAATTAATAAAGATGGATTTAATAGAGAAGTTGGAAGTGGAGGTAATGGATATATAGGAATGAGCTATTTAGCAAGTGGTAGAGGACCAGTTTTAGAGTCAGACATGCCATTTGTTAATTCAGAAGCTTTAATTAATTTGGCAGAAATAAATAAACAAGCAGGTCAACATGTAGAAAATTATGTGAGATTTCCAACTGTTTTAAAAGAAAAATCAAATGGACAAACTATATATAAGGACGGAGATGGAAAAGTACTTTCAGAAGAAAATGTAATTAATATAAGAAATCAGATAAAAGAGCATATTGTGACATATGGAGGAGTTAGTGCTAATACAAATTCAAGTCAAACACAGTATTTTAATAATGTTTCTCCAATACTTGCAACAGCATATTATTGCGATGAACCTAATATTACACCAGACCACTTAATTACAATAGTAGGTTGGGATGATAATTATTCAAAAGAGAATTTTAACGCAGCACATAGACCAACTAAAAATGGTGCATGGCTTGTACTTAATTCATATGGAACAGGCTTTAATGGTGGTTATTACTATATATCATATGAAGATACAATGGTAGGAAAAGATAATACAGGAACTCTTATAGTATCGGATAGGGATTATAAAAACGTATATCAATACGACGTTTTAGGGTCTAATATCCATATTGGATTAAGAGCAAATGATGCTCCACTTTCAACAGTATATGCATCAAATGTATTTACAAGAAAAGACGGTAATGCAGAATATTTAAGTGAAATTGGTGTACATAGTGTAGGTAATACTACTGTAGATGTATTTGTAAATCCGACAGGTACGCTAAGTCTAACAGGTGCAACACAAGTAGCTACAGGATTGACTTTGCAAGAAGAATATAAAACAATTAAAATTACAAATCCAATAACACTTACAGGTAAACAATTTGCAGTTATAGTCAAATATTCTTCTACAGATGGCAACTCACAAGCTCAAATACCATTAGAAGCTAAAACAACTTCATCATCTACCCAATGGGACACTGCTACTGCAAATGCAAATGAAGGATTTGTTTCCTCAACAGGTGCAGATAACACATGGCAAGATATCACAAGTTTAGGCATAGGTGGGGTAGAAAATCCAAGTATTTGTATTAAAGCATTTACAAAAGACTCAGATAATGTTGGACCTATAATAGAATTTGAAACAAATGGAAGTACAACATACAAAAGAACTCAAGGAACAAAAGTAACAGTTACAGACCCAAGCGGAGTAAATAATTCTACTTTAAGATATGTTTGGACACAAAGTACATCTCAACCAATAGATAGTGAATTTAATGGAATTTACGAAAATAATTCTGTAGTATCTAATAGTAAAGATACCGGAAATAATTGGTATTTATGGGTTGTGGCAAAAGATTTACAAGGAAATACTACATATAAAAGAACAGAAGCATTTTATTTAGATAATACATTACCAACTGCGCCAACAATAACAAGCAATGCTCAAAATAATATTTATACAAAAGATAATGCAAGTATAACAGTTAATGGATCTACAGCATTAAGTGGAATTGCAAGATATCAATATAGTTTAAATAATGGAACTACATGGAATGATATAAGTGGTACAATAGAAATTAATAAAAGCGGAATTTATCAAATAAGAGCAAGAGCAGTAAGTAATGTAGGATTGACTGGTTCTGAAAGCGAAACTTATATTATAAAAATAGATAAAGATGCTCCAAAAGTAAGTGGAGTAGAAGAAGGAAAAAAATATAGGGATGCAACTCCAATAGTTGAAGATGATACAGAAGTGGTGGCAACTTTAAAAAAAGATAATGAACCAGAAGAAGATTATCCTATAAAAGATGGAAAAGGTAGTAATATTACAGAGGATGGAAATTATACATTAAAAGTAGAAGATGAACTTGGAAATGAAACAATAATTCACTTTACAATAGATAACACAGGTCCAGTTATTACATTTAAACCAAATGGAGATACAACATATAGAAAGTCTCAAAGTACAAAAGTAACGATATTAGATGAAAAGAGTAATTTGGATTTAAATTCTTTAAAATATAAGTGGGTACGAAATGCAACAGATTTAGTAGAAGGAATATTTAATTCTGGTGCAACAAATTTTAAAAACGAAGAAACAATTGTAATAAATGAAGGAACTGGAAGTGACTACAATTTAGTAATTATAGCAAAAGATGAATTAGGAAATACAACAATAGAAAAAAGTAATCCTTTTTATTTAGATAATGAAAAACCATCAATTCCAACAATTAGTGCTGATGTTGCAACAGGAAGTGTAACAAATAAAGAAGTGGAATTTTCTATAGGAGGAAGTACAGCTTTAAGTGGAGTAAAAAAATACCAGTATAGTTTAGATGGTGGCTTGAAATGGCTAGATGTAAATGAAGGAGAAAAAGTTAAACTTACAGAAGATAAAACATATAGAATTATAGCAAGAGCAATAAATAACTTAGATACAGAAGGAGATAGCACAGGAGAATATGTAATAACAATTACAAAAGCGGCACCAGTTATTAATTTCAATCCAAATGGAAATACATTATATAAGAAAACACAATCAAGTACAATTAAAGTTACACATACTGGTGAGTTAGATGAGAATAGTTTTCGATATATGTGGAGTCAATCTACAGAGACACCAGACGAAGTAGAGTTTACAGATACTTTTAGACAAAGTGAAACTGTAGAAAAAAATACAGATAGTGGAGCATGGTATATATGGGCTTTAGCAAAAGATAAACTTGGAAATACATCTATAACAAGAAGTGAAGCGTTTTATTTAGATAATGAAACACCACCAGCTCCAACAATTAGTAGTAATGCACCAAATGGAGTTTACATAGGAGAGGATGCAACTGTTACAATTACAGGAAGTAGCAGTCCGAGTGGAATAAGAAAGTACAAATATAGCTTAAATAATCAAGTTTCATGGACAGATTTAGCAGAAGGAGAACAATTTGTACTTAATAAAGAAGGTATTTACACAATATATGCAACAGCGGTGAATAATGTTGGAAAAACAGGAGAAGTAACAGAACCATATGTAATAAAAATAGATAAGACAGCTCCTATAATTAAAGGAGTTGAAGAAGGTAAAACTTATAATAAAGCAACACCAGAAATAGAAGATTCCACAGACACTGAAGTAGTACTTACAAAAAATGGAGAGCCAGTTCCTTATACCGAAGGTGATGAAATAACCGAAGATGGAGAGTATACAATTAAGGCAACAGATGAATTTGGACATACTACAATAATTAATTTTATTATAGATTCTACACCACCAAATGTTACTTTTGAACCAAATGGAAATACTACATGGTCTAAAATACAATCTACGAAAGTGACTGTAACAGATGAGCATGGATTAGATGAAAGCACATTAAGATATAAATGGACACAAAGTGTACAAGTTTTAACAGAAGATACATTTTTACCAGATTCTAAGACATTTACAAATGGAAGCAATATATCTATAGATAAGGTAAGTGGAGACAATTGGTATTTGTGGGTATATGCAAAGGATAAACAAGGAAACATGGCATTAGTAAAAACAAGTAATTTCTGCCTAGATAATGAAGTACCACCAGCACCTAATATTAATGCAAGTGTAGAAAATGGAGGAAAAACAAATACAGCTATAACATTTAATATTAGTGGAAGCTCAAGCCCAAGCGGAATTGCGAAATATCAATATAGTTTAAATAATGGAGAAAAGTGGATAGATGTGAATATAGGAGAAACTGTAACTTTAGACATAACAGGGGTTTATTCTATAATAGCTAGAGCTGTTAATAATGTTGAAACAAAAGGAGAAATAACAAAAGAAGCTTATGTTGTAACAGTGGATAAAGAAGGACCAGTAATAACATTTAATCCAAATGGAAATACAACATTTGAGAAGATTCAGAGTAGTTTAGTAAAAGTGGAATCTGTAGTAGGATTAGCAAATGATGGGTTAAAATATTTATGGAGCCAAAAAGCAGAGGGAATTACAACAGAAGAGTTTTTACAAAGTTTTAGTAACAATCAAATTGTAACTAAAAATACAGGAAGCGGAATGTGGTATTTGTGGATATATGCAAAAGATATAGCAGGTGCAAATAAAATAGTAAGAAGCGAAGGGTTTAATTTAGATAATGAGATACCAAACGCACCTACAATACATTCAGATACAGCAACAGGAAGCGTTATAAGTGAATCATTAGAATTTACCTTAAGTGGAAGTACAAGTCCAAGTGGAATTGCAAGATATCAATATAGTTTAGATAATGGTATAAGTTGGAATAATGCAGATCCGACAGGAAAAGTAGTTATAGAAAAATCTGGAAGATATCAGATAAAGGCAAGAGCAGTAAACAATGTAGGTACAATTGGAAGAGTGTCAGATACTGCATTTGAGGTAACAATAGATAAATCACCTCTAAATGTTACAATCACACCTAATGAAAATGCTACATATAAAAAATCACAGTCAGCTAAAGTAATAATAGAAACAAACAATGAAATAGAAGTATCAAAATACTTATGGAGCCAAAAAGAAGAAGGTGTTGCAAAAGAAGAAATTACAGAGAATTTTGAAAGTGGAAATACTATAACTAAAGATACACAGAGTGGACCATGGTTTTTATGGGTATACATAGAAGACAATATAGGGAAACAAGTGTTACAAAGAAGCGGAGCATTTTATTTGGACAATGAAATTCCAGAAGTACCAATAGTAACAAAAGATGTAGACACAGAAAAAGATTTGGTAAATATTAATATTAGTGGAAGCTCAAGTCCAAGTGGAATTGCAAAATATCAATATAGCTTAGATAACGGAAAAACTTGGAACGATTTAGAAAAAGGAAAAACATTAGTATTAAATGAAATTGGAGATTATGAATTTTTAGCAAGAGCTGTAAATAATGTTGGTACAGAAGGTAAAACAACAAATATGGAAATAATAGAAGTAGTAACCAGAATTCCATTAATTCAATTTATACCAAATGGAAATAATAAATACGAAAATGAGCAATCTACAAAAGTAAGAGTTAGAAGTAGTATAGGAATAGATGAAAATAGCTTATATTACTTATGGACAACAGAAAAAGAAGGAATAACAGAAGAAAAAATCAAAGAAAAACTAACAAATGGTGACACTTTAACAAAGAATACAGACAGTGGAATTTGGTATTTGTGGATAATCGCAAAAAATGTGGATAACGAAGTAAAAATAGAAAGAAGCAAAGGATTTTACTTAGACAATGATAATCCAACAATAGAAGGTGTAGAAGAGGGAAAAACTTATGAAGAAGTAATTGTAACAGTAAAAGATAAAACAAGTAATGTTACAATAGAAGTATTAAAAGACGGAAGAGAATATGCTTATAGTACAGTCGTTGATGAAAACTTAAATAATAATGGAAATACATATAGTAGTGGAAAAAACGAAAATGTAAAAGAGAATTTAAATACAGAAAGTAACTCAAATATAAAAAATAATGAAAATGAAGAAAGCAATATAAGGAATAACTCAAGTGATAATAATTTAAGTGAAGAAAAAATGGCATTTACACAAAGAATAGCATTCAAGCAAAGCGGAATGTATCAAATAAATGTAAAAGATGAAGCAGGAAATATATCTAGTATAAGTTTTGTAGTACAAAATAAAGAAAAAGATATAACAGGACCTACTGCGACATTTACACCAAATGGAAATAAAAAGTACGAAAAAATACAAGAAACAGAAGTTAAATTAGAAGACCCATCTGGAGTAGATGAAGAAAGTATAATGTATTTTTGGACAAACTCAACCGAACCACCAGAAAAAGACAAATTCATAGAGAAATTTAAAAATGGAGATACTATAAGAAATGATAAAGACACAGGTAAGTTATATTTATGGATTTACGCAAAAGACAAAATTGGAAATGAAAGTATTATTAGAAGTGAGGCTTTCTATTTAGATAACTCTAAGCCAAATAAGCCAACAATTGATGCTAATGTTGATAATGGAGGCACTACAGACGAAGATGTAGTAATAGAAGTAATCGGAGGACAAACAGAAAGTAATATAGAACATGAATATAGTACAGATGGCGGAAAAACATGGAATAAAGTAGAAGATGGAAAAATTGTAATAACAGAAGAAGGTAAGACAACAATAATATTTAGAACAGTAAATGAAGTAGGAACATTAAGTGATACAACAGAACCATTTATATTCAAAATAAATAAAGAAACAACTACAGTAATTACAAATAATACAGTAGACAATACAATAGCTAAAAAGCCAATACCACAAACAGGGGTAAAGAATATAATATTAGTATTAATTAGCGTTTTAAGTATTTCAGCAATAATTATTGCTATACGTTACTGGAAAATAAAATAGTAGTTGAAATTGAAGTAGATGTTATGTATCTTAATTTAAGAATTATAGGAAAAACAGATATAATATTATTTAAAGGAATATAAATAATTATTCTATACTTGGATAAAAAACTATTCTATAAGGTAAATTGTAAAACTATTGACTAATTATTCTATAGGGTCAATTGAAAAGTTAAATACATTTTGAAAAAAGTAAATGCAATTATTCTATAATAGTATTAAAAATTTTGAAAAAGTGTTGCAATTGCAGCACTTTTTGTGTTATAATAATAAGCGTTGAAAAATACACACATATAGTTAGCATAAAATAGTGCTTGAAAAGCTCAAGTTGGTTTATGTGTATAAAGCTATATGGAGGAAATAACTAAAAGGAGGAATAGAAAATGTCAGTAGTTGCAATGAAACAATTACTAGAAGCTGGTGTTCATTTTGGACATCAAACAAGAAGATGGAACCCTAAAATGGCTGAATATATATTCCAAGCTAGAAATGGTATCCATATTATTGACTTACAAAAGTCATCAAAAAAATTAGATGAGGCTTATGATTTCTTAAAAAATCAAGCTGAAGAAGGAAAAACAGTTCTTTTTGTAGGAACTAAAAAACAAGCACAAGAATGTGCTAAAGAAGCTGCAGAAAAATGTGGTATGTACTATGTTAATCAAAGATGGTTAGGAGGAACTTTAACAAACTTCAAAACTATCAGAAATAGAATTAAAAGATTAACAGACATAGAAAAAATGCAAGAAGATGGAACTTTTGAAGTTTTACCAAAAAAGGAAGTAATTCTTTTAAAGAAAGAAATGGAAAAACTTGAAAAGAACCTTGGTGGAATTAAAGAAATGACAGAAATACCAGGAGTTATGTTTGTAGTAGATCCTAATAAAGAAAAAATAGCTATATTAGAAGCTAGAAAATTAGGAATACCAGTTATAGGATTAGTAGATACAAACTGCAATCCAGAAGATGTAGATTACGCAATTCCAGGAAATGATGATGCTATTCGTGCAGTAAAATTAATAATGGACGTTATGGCAAATGCAGTTATAGAAGGAAGACAAGGTGAGTCTATGGAACAAGAAGTAGATGAACAAGAACAAATGGCAGAAGATGCTAAACCAGAGAGTATAGAAGAGGTTGTAGCAGCAGAAGCTGAAGAAAATAAATAATAATAAAGGAGGCATTTCTTAAAACAAATTCTAGCTAGGGAAACAATAGTTTCAAAGTGTATAATTTGTTAAGAATGCCTTTTAAAATTAAATGGGCTAAAGGACATTTAAGCTAAAAAATATCCTGGATATAGAATGAAAATTATATAAAAAGGAAAAAAAGCTATATTAATAGCAAGAATAAATAATTGGGAGGTTTAAGTATGATTACAGCAAGTCAAGTTAAAGAACTTAGAGAAAAAACAGGTGCAGGTATGATGGACTGCAAAAAGGTTTTAACAGAAACAAATGGAGATGAAGAAAAAGCAATAGAGCTATTACGTGAAAGAGGAATAGCAAAAGCTGCTAAAAAGGCAGATAGAATAGCATCAGAAGGATTAGTTGCAGCATATGTATCTGAAGATAAAAAAGTGGGAGCAGTTGTAGAAGTTAATGCAGAAACAGATTTTGTTGCTAAAAATGAAGAATTTAAACAATTTGTTGCAGATGTTGTAAAACAAGTTGCAGAAAAAAATCCAGCAGACTTAGAAGATTTATTAGCACAAACATCTATTGCTGAACCAGACAAAACAGTTCAAGAAGTGTTAACAAATAAAATTGCAACAATAGGTGAAAATATGTCTATTAGAAGATTTGAAAGATTTGAGACAGAAGGAATGGTAGAAAGCTACATCCATGGAGAAGGAAAAATAGGTGTATTATTAGATATTACAGGTGGAGATGAAACTTTAGCAAAAGATGTTTGTATGCAAATTGCTGCTGCTAAACCAGAATATTTAGATAGAGAAGCTGTTCCATCTGAAAGATTAGAAAAAGAAATGGAAATACTAAAAGCTCAAGCTATGAATGAAGGAAAACCAGAAGCAATAGCAGAGAAAATAGTACAAGGAAGAATTGGAAAATTCTATTCAGAAATATGCTTAGTAGACCAAGAATTTGTTAAAGATCCAGATACAACTGTTGGAAAATTAGTTGCATCTAAAGGTGCTAAATTAAATGGATTTGCAAGATTTGAAAAAGGTGAAGGACTAGCTAAAAAAGAAGAAAACTTTGCAGAAGAAGTTGCAAAACAAATAAATGGATAATATAAAAAATATCTGAGGTGTATATACATCTCAGATATTTTTGTTTATATACTTTGGAATAATAGAGTATATATTAAAGTCTGTGTAAGTTTTACAACATATGTTTATATTTATTCATTAATCGTTGTAGATGTTTTACCAGTTCCTACTACTGACTCTTGTAGGGACCTCCATGTATTACAACCTATAATTCCATCTGCGTCTAATCCAACTTTTCTTTGATATTGTATAGTTGCATTTCTAGTTTGTACACCAAATACTCCATCCAATCCACCTGTTCTATAACCTAATGTATTTAAATTATCTTGTGCAATACATACATAAGCTCCTCTTGAGCCTTGTTTTATAAGAGGATATCCACCTGTACTACATGCTGGTGTTCCTCTTCGTTTATCGAAATGTAAATGATACATGCATAAAATAAAAAAATAATTTATGTTGGTATATTAATATATTTTAGGATAAATAGTAAGCTTAAAATCATCTTTGCTTTGTGGATTTATTTTTTCATATGTTACTTTTTCAATAACACTTTTTAATAATTGATTTTTTAATTCTATATTATTTGTCTCATAATATGCATCAATGACATTTTCTATTTTAGGAATTAATATTTCTTTACTATTCTTATTATTTAAAATCTTTTTTCTTTCATTTTCTAGATTAGTAATATTTTGTGTAATTTCTTTTATTTGATTTTTTAATATGTTGGAACGTTCTACAAATACTTCTTTTGTATATATGTCTTGCTCTAACAAATCATATGTTTTAGTTAATTGCATTTTTGTTTTTTCTAGTTCTTCGCAATAACTATTTATACTTTGTTGATTAAGGGCTAACAATTCATCTATATCACTATTGTCATTGTTAGTTAGACTTATTTTGTACTCATTAAGTAATAATTGTAATGATTGTAATAATCTATCTTCCACTATTTCTATATTGCTACCAACATTTTCTTTACATCTTCTACATAATATTCTTACATCGTCTCTATTTGAATATGCTACTCTTTCTAAAGATTTTCCACATAATCCACATTTTAATATAGAAGACATAGGATTTTTCAATGTATAATCTACTTTTGTACGATTATTTAAATTGCTTTCTCGTATGTTTTGCACTTTATTCCAAGTATTTAAATCAATTATTGGTTCATGTAATCCATTAACATATATAATATTTTTATTTTCATTTGGTACTCTTACAATTTTACTATTTACTACTTTTTTTGTTGTAGCTTTATCAATGTATTGTATTTTTCCTATATAAACTGGATTAGTTAATATATTAGTAATAGTAGATTTACTAAAAGTTAGACTTTTTCTAGGTTTAAATCCTAACTCTTTTAGTTTATTAGATATATAAGATAATCCTTTTCCATCAACATATAGCTGAAAGATTAATCTAATCATTTTAGACTCTTCAGGATTAATTTCTAAAGAATAACCTTTGCTTTTTAATTTATATTTATTGTAGCCATATGGCGCTACAGAAGCTATAAATTTGCCCTCGTTTACACTACTTAATATTCCAGCATGTAATCTTTGATTTATCTTTTTATATTCTCTTCTAGACATAAATAAACCAAACTCAAAATACTCTTCGTCATATTCATTATTTGGGTCATATGTTTTAAGAGGTGTTATTATTTTAGTATTAGAAAATTGAAAAGCATTAGATACAATGCCTTGGTCTAAAGTATTACCTCTAGCAAGACGTTCAACTTCTATAACTAAGATACCTGTCCACATTCCATTTTCTACATCAGCTAATAATTGTTGCATAACAGGTCTTGAAGCAATAGTTTCTCCAGATACTACTTCTTTATAAAATTTACTTATTTTTATTCCTACAGAAGTGGCATATTCTTCTAGTCTTTTTTGATGTCTTATTAAAGTTTCTCCTTGACCTTGCAGTTCTGCTTCTGCATCTTTACGTGATTTTCTTAAATAAGCTGCATAATATTCCATATTAGTATTTATATTTTCTAGCATAATAAAAATACCTTCTTTCTAAAATTAATTTAATCTCTTGAAAAAAGGTACTTTTTTATGTTATAATTTATAACATAAAGAAACCTTATTTCAAGGATTTTTTTGTAGAATTAGATAAGTGGTTGTGCTGTGCGAAAACTCAAACACTTTCTAATTCTTTTTTTTATCAAAGGGGTCAATTTCGACACCTTTAAAATTATTATTTTAATTTTTTAATATTCGGTGCTTTAATATTTTTCTTTTTTCTAAAATCATTAGCATTTTCTTTTGTAACAACAGGTTTGCCAAGTTGTTTTTCTATATTTTCTCTTGTTTGTCCTGCAATACTACCTCCTGTTTTTGCATCGCTTTCAAGTTCATTAAATCCTTTAGAGTCATGACTTTTATGTAATTCGGTTGTAGTAACTTCAGCAAGAGTCATTAAAGCTAGTTCCATAGCTGACATATTATCTCTTAAATTTTGCTTATCTAAACCTTTTATATCCTTATGTTGTTGAGTAGTAATATTAAATGTTCCTTTGCTAATTTCATCTGTTAAAATAGCATAATCTTTAGTATTAGCTCCTCTATTTTTCCACTCGTTTGTTAAATTGTTTCTAGCTCCAATTCCTTTTATTCGTGCATTTGTCCACTCTTCATCATAACCTTTCTTTAAATATGTTTGTCTAGCTCTTTCAATGGCAAGTGAAGGGTCGATAACTTCTTGTATTCTTTCTTCGGCTAATCTAGCAAACCATAACTTAAAAGGCTCTGCATTAGGAGATGGAATAGATTGAATTAATCTAAAAATAGTTTCCCTATTAGCACAGTCAGTTTGACGTAGTTTACCATCTTTAGCAACCATTTTCAACTGTCCGATATTTTCGGACAGTTCAGAAAAGCCTTCTGTTTCTAGTTTTTTCTTTAAATCATCCCAATATTTTCTTGGACGAGAACTATTAGTTAATATTTCTATAATATCAATTATAGAATAATACCATTCTCCATTATACATTTGCCTTCTTATTTTATTATTTTCAAACAAAACTAATTCTTTACTTTCTTTTATTTCATTATTTCCCATATGTTTTATTACCTCTAAAATTCTCTTTTTAATTGTTTCACTACTCCTACTATTAGTGACAAATTTTACAAGGCTCTCTTCCTTCAGCTAGTGCTTGTTTTAGTGTGATTTGATGTCCTTTACCCTTTAAAGTTCTACAACTTTGAATGTGATATTTAGTACCCGCTTCTCCAACCCAAACCATTTCTGAGTCTTCTTTTGTAGAAGAGTTAGTTTGTTCCTTTAAGGAACTACTAGTATTCTTTGAAGAAGAACTTGTTTGAGAAGAGTTTTTAGAAACATTTTTTTCAGAACTTTCAGATTTTGAATTTAATTCTTTCTTTTCATTTTCAAGTTTTTCGTTTTTTTCTATAAGTGATTTGTTATTCTCTTGTAAAGTTTTTATTTGATTTTCTTTATCTTTAATTTCTGCTTGTAATTCATTAACGGAAGAAATTAAATTAGTATTTTGTGAATTGTTTATACTAGTATTAGAGCTAGGATAAGATACAATAGTTATAAAAAGTAAAACTGATAAAATAATTATTGCAATATTTTTCTTATCCTTCCAAAATGTTTTTTTTATATTTGAATGATTATTATTTGATGTATTTGTTTCCATATTATATTAATCCCCCTAAAATTATATTATTTTTTTCTTTTTTTTCTTCTTATTTCTTCAACAATTCCTATTACTTTTACAGGTAAGTTTTCTATTTGTTCATTAGTAAATACTAAAGGAGCATATTCAGAATTTAATGGTTGTAATATGATACCATTTTCATTTTTAAATACTCTTTTAAATGTACCATCATTACCATTGACCATAATAACACAGTCGTCGCCACTTTCACAGTTATCAACTTTTTCTAATATAAGTGTATCTCCATCTAAGTATTCTGGTTCCATTGAATTACCTTTTACCTTTAGTCCAAAGTATTGTTTTCCACCTCTAAGCATGTTTGCTGGTACTTCTTCTGTATCAATTATATCTTCAATGCATTCCATTGGCACGCCAGCTGGAATAGAGCCATAAACAAATACTACAGCTGAATTTGATATAGTATTCCCAGTTTCTTGTATATTCTTATCAAAGTTTCTTTCCATAGGAATATCTAGCCCCATAAGCCAAGCTTCGTTTACACTTAAAGCTTTTGCTAACAAATATACGCCATCTTGTTTAGCCTCATATTTTCCATTTATATATTCGCTTAAAGATGATTTTGCTATACCTGTCTTTTCAGATAACTCTGTTGCTTTTATATTTCTTATTCTCATTGCAGTATTTAATCTGTTTGAGAAAGTATCTACTAAACCTTCCATACTAAACCTCCATATGCTTATTATAGACGAGTTTTCGAAAAAAAGCAATATTTATATGAAAAAAAATTAAGAAAACCGAATTTTTTTTCAAAAAAACTATTGACATATAAAAATAATAATGATAATATAACCATAGTTCGAGAACACGAACAAAAGAAAGGAGGCAATTTAATGGAAAACGTAGAGTTAAATCATGATAAATTAAAAGGAAAAATAAAAGAAGTCCTAGGAACGCAAAGCAAGCTAGCAGAAAAACTTGAGCTAGATGAAACAACTATAAGTAATAAATTAAATAGTAATACATATTTTACACAAAAAGAAATTTTAAAAATATGCTCTATTTTAAATATTACAACAGATAAAATACCAGAATATTTTTTTAAAGAAAAAGTTCGAGAATACGAACAGAACTAAGCACAGCACAATCACATTAAATAAATAAAAACAAGAAAGGAGGACTAGCAATGTGAATAAGCTAATAAAGAGGTGTCTGTATGATAATAAAAGAGTTTAATTTAGGAAATACAAAAATAGCAATAGATAATACATATTTAGCAAAGACAGAGGAAGAAAAAGAAAATATATATCAACAATTTAATAAAATAGCATGCAAAATTTTATGTGAAGGGAAGTGAGAAAAAATGAGCAAAAGACAAAAGATATATTGCAAAGTAGGACAAGTAGTATGTGAAGGCTTAGGAATATTAGCAATAAATGCAGTATTTATAGGAATGTTTGCATTGTGGCTATTAGAATATTAAAAGGAGATAAAAATAATGTTTTTTAGAAAAAAGAAAGAATTAGAAAGTACTATTAAGGCAAGAACTAAAGCATTAAAAGAGGCAGAGAATAGAGTAGTTGAATATAGAAGCTTATTTAAGAAAGTAAGTGAAGAAAACAAGATATTAAGAAACTTTTATGAAGAAGTAAGTTATCTAGTAACTTCAAATACATATAGAGCAGATAGTATTATTTTAAATAGAATAAAAGAACTGGTAAAGGAGATGTAAAAATGGATAAGTATGACAAGCTTTATATTTGGCACATAGTAACTTTGGCAAGAATAAAATGCAAGAAAAAAGAACTAGATACAGTCGCTAAACAAATCTAGTTCAAATGGATTTAGTAAATCAATTCTTTAATATTATACAACAAAAGTTTAAAAAAATCAAGGAGGAAAAAATGGGAGAAAAAGAAATAAAAAATCTAGTCAAGAAAATATTAAAACAAATAGGAATACAAATTAACTTTAAAGGATTTCACTATTTACAAACATTAATAGCAGTAAGTATCAATAAAGATTTTAACATGAATGAATATAAGATAGTAGCAGCAAGGCATCATACAACAGCAATTAGTGTAGAAAGAGCAATAAGATACATATGTGATACACAGCAAGAAAAGTTACAGAAATATTTTGAAACAGATTACAAAATTACAAATAGTGTTTTGTATGAACTATTACGAGAAAAAGTTTTAGAAGAAATAGACCAGTTCAATATGAAACAAGAGAATTTGACAAATTATGTCGCAATGTAGACATTTTAGAGTAAGAAGTAAAAAGTATCAAAAGTATTTTTATTGCTTAAAACTAAAGAAAAAGATAGATGTGGAAAAGTGTTCAACTTGTGAATACAAAGATTACAAAACACAAAAAAAGTTGAAAACAAGAAGTAAAAGAATAAATAAACTAGAGAGAAACAGAACAAGTATATTAACAAATGATGAAGAACATTGTTTTTTATGTAATAGAAAAATCAAACAAGTAAATAGACATGAAATTTTTTTCGGTAGAAATAGAAAACAAAGCATGAAATATGGATTAGTAGTATATCTGTGTGACGATTGTCATACAATAAGCAATTTGTCAGTACATAATAATTATTTTACAGATTTAAAACTAAAACAATTAGGACAAGCAGCATTTGAAAAGAAATATAGTCATGAAGATTTCATGAAAATATTTGGAAAAAATTATTTGTAGGAGGAATTTAAGATGATAATAGCGTTATCAATAATATTATTTATTTTAAGTATGGTATTTTTTTGTATAGCATCTGCTAGTTATGAACATGAAATAGGTTTTGAAGTGACAGGATTAATTCTTTTAATACTTACAGTTTGTGTATCAGTATTTGGTTGTGTTCATGGATTTATTGATTATCCGCAAACAGAAGGGACACATCAAGGGTTATCACTGCTGTAGACTTAGAAGGAAAATGGTTTAGAAGATATGAAGTATATCTAAAATCTGGTGGATATACTACGCAAAGTGACGAAACAGCATATCTAGTTTATGAGAATGAAAAAGAATTAGTAGAAAAATTAAAGAACGCAATAGGAAAAGAAGTGAAATTACATTATGGACATGACGGAGGATATATAGCTTGGAATAGTTGTGGTACATATCATATAAAAGATGTAGAAATAATAGAAGATAATTAACATCTAAGGCTAGACAGGATTTTGTCTAGCCTTGTTTGGAAAGGAGCAAAAGAAAATGTCAAAATATGAGAAAGATAGAAAATTTTATTGGCTACAGTTGAAAGAAGACTTCTTTGATGAAGATGCAATAAGTTGGATAGAAGAACAAGAAAATGGAGAAAAATATTCATTATTCTATTTAAAACTTTGCTTAAAGTCTTTAAAAACAAAAGGAATTTTAATTAGACAAGTTGGAAATATGTTAGTTCCGTATGACAGAAATAAATTAGCAGAAATTACAAGAACAGATCCAGATACAGTAACAATAGCTATGAAATTACTTGAACAAATAGGATTAATAAAAATATTAGATAATGGAGAAATATACTTAACACAAATTCAGAATTTAATAGGAGCTAAAAGTATTGGTGCATTTAAGAAAGAGCAGCAAAGATTATTATCTACAAAAAAAGAAGAGGACAATTGTCCACCCTTGTGTCCACCAGAAATAGAACTAGATATAGAACTAGAAAGAGAAATAGAATTAGATTTATTAGCTAAAGACGAAAAAGAAAAAAATAACATGGTAGATTTTTATAATAACAATATTGGAATGATAACTAGTTTTATTTTTCAAGATATGAATTTTTATTTAGAGAAGCGGAATGGAAGAAAAGCTAATAATTGAAGCAATGAAAAAAGCTGTAAGTAGAAATATACGAAACTGGGATTATGCAGCAGCAATACTAAAAGATTGTCTAAATAAGAATATAAAAACATTAGAACAATACGAAGCAAGTCAACTAGAATTCAAGAATAAAAAAAGTAAAGATACAGCTACAGATGAAAAAACAGAAGAAGAAAAGAAATTAGAAAAAATAAAAAAACTGGAGGAAAGCCAAAGAAATGCAAATTTCTGAGTTTATAGAAGAAACAAGTAAAATAGAAAAATACTTTGGAAAAGATAAAGAACTAGATGAGTATCAAAGAGAAATTTGGTACAACGAACTAAAAAATATAGATTTAAATAGATATAGACAAATAGTAAGGCAAGTATTTAGAGAATGCAAATTTATGCCAAAGTTAGCAGATATATTAAGTATTAATGACAATCTTCCTTATACACAAAATATAAATAAACAAAGACAAATAATTGAATGTAACAAATGTAGAGGATTAGGAGTAATACTTTACACTAAAAAAGTAAAGGACGGTGGAAGAGATTTATATTACACATATGCAGCAAGATGTGAATGTCAAAACGGATTAGAATTCACATACGATGGAACAAAAATAAGTGATACAAAACATAGAAGTAAGTTTTATATAAAAACAACTGCAGAAATAGGAATATAAAAGAAAGGAGAACAAATGAAAGAACTAGTAATAGAAAAATACTTAAATTCACATGAATTTAAAACAAGAGAGCAACTAGTAAAAGAAACAGGATTAAGTGATAGAGAAATAAGAAGACAAATAAGTGAATTAAAGAATAGAAGAGTAGTTATATATAGCAGTAGTAGAAGCGGCTATAGATTAGCAAAAGAATATAAGAGCATGTCGGACCAACAAAGACAAGAAGAAAAAAGACAAATAGAACATAGCTTAAATGATAAAAAATCAAGAGTAAAAGTATTAAAAAAACAGATGAGAAAAGACATAGCATATTTAAAAAAGGCAGAACAGATAGAGCTAGAAGAACAAAATTATAATCATATACCAAGAATAGATTAAAAAGGAGAAATTATGAAAGATAAAACAAAGTATTATAGTAAAGAAACATTTAAACAAGAAAAGAATATAGAACTAACAATAGTATTGATATGTGTATTCTTAATACGGATTTATAGCAGGATATATATGTATGAATAGTGCAATAGAAGATAGACAAGAGATAAATATAGTAGAAAGCGAGGAAAAGTAACATGAAAATGTATTGCAAAATAAAAAGACCTGATAATGCAAAAGAGAGCATTAGCAAAGGAGAAAAAGTAGTAATACAAGAGAAAATAGATGGTAGTAATACAGCAATATTAAATGATAATGGAAAGATAAGATATTTTAGTAGAAGTCAAGAATTAACAGGAGAAGATGGTTTGGGAGGATTTATAAAATATATAAAAGCTAAAGAAGATAAGATACTTCAATACTTGCCAAATGGATATGTGTTATATGGAGAATGGTTAGGACAAGGAAAGATAAATTATAATTCATTAGCCAAACAAGGTAAGATAGAACCATATTATGCATTTGATTTAGTAAAAGAAATAATAAACAAGTCAACAGAGGACGAAGATTTTACAAGAGTTTTTGCAAGCATAGATGAAATGAAAAATATTGCAAATGAAATTGGACTTAAGATAGTACCAGAATTAGATGTAATAGATTTTGATAATTATGATGATTTAAAAGTTAAATATGTAGATAATCAAAAATCAGCGTTAGAAGGAACAGATAGCATAAGAGAAGGAATAGTAATTAAAACAATAGACGGAGCAAAAAGAATAAAAATAGTTGCAGATACTTTCCAAGAAGTAAAAACGATAAAAAATAGTCAAACCAAAAGTCCATATGCATTTTTGGATAAATACATAACTCCAATGAGAATATGTAAATTTTTAACTACAATAGGGATAGAAAATCCAACTAAAGAAGATTATATAAAAATATTTAAACAATTAGACGTTATAGCAAAAGACATTTTAGAGGAAGAAGGAGAACAAATATTAAAAGATCTTGGAAGAATAATAAAACAACAGGCAATATCTAATATTAAAGAATATGTAGAACAAACAAAGGAGGAATAAAATATGGCATTTGATTTAGATAACGAAGAACTAAAAGCAACAAGAAAATTACATAGACTAAATGATGATTTATATGGCGACAAAAAAATCAAAAATGATAAGATAATAGCTCACAAATTTGCGGTAATGCAACAACAAATTAATGAGAAAGATAGTAGAATACAAGAGCTAGAAGAAGAACTAGAGAAAGCTAATAAACAGCTAGATTTAGATTATGTAGACGACAATTACATAACAAAAGAAAAAGTAAAAGATAAGATAGAAAAGTATAACAGAAAAATGGAAGAAGACGTTGGACATCCAAAGAGGAAAATAGAAAAAATGAAATGTGGAATATGTAAAAAAGAAATACCTAAAAAACAAGTACGAATAGATAATATGCATTATGAATTTGATGAAGAAACAGAAAAACTATTCACAGTAGATAGACAAGATAGTGTAACTGTATGTCAAAAATGTTATGCAAATTTAATTTGGGATTAGAAGGGGGCTAGGAGAGTGCATATAGAATGTTGTAATAAATGTGGAAGTAACAAATTATTTGTAGAAATACAAGGACAAAGAAGAGGCTTGTATTGTGGAGAATGTGGAAAATGGCAAAAATGGATAACAAAGCAAGAGTTACAGATAGCAAAATTCAAAGGAATTAAAATTATTGGGAGAAAATAAAGCAATGACAAAAGAACAAGAAGAAGCAATAGAAAGATTAAATAGATTTAAAACTATAGAAATTTTATATAGCAATACGTTTGCAATGCACATAGAACAATTAAAAACACTTCAAGAAGATATAGGAACAGTTTTATCTATGCTACAAGAACAGCAAGAAGAAAATAAAAAGAAAGATAAGATAATAGATTTAATTATAAATGAATTTTATAAAAGAGTAAAAATAAATGAAAATTGTTATATTCAAAAATCAAAAAGAATCGAAGATTGTTTAAAACATAAAAATTGTAAAGAATGTATAAAACAATATTTTGAAAGAAAAGTAAAGGAGTAGAGAATTGAATAAATTATATTTTTTAAAAGAAAACAAATATATTCGCTTAAAAATAGATAGACCAACAATGCCATTTAGAGCAAGTATATCAATTAACAAATATTGTTGGAATGAAAAAGAGAACAGATATTATGAAATAAACTTTATGACATTCCACCCTTATGATTATAAAGATGAAAAAGAAGCTTTAGAAAAAGCTAAAAATTGGTTAGAGATTAAATTAAAAAAATTTCAAGAAGGATTAAATGAAAAAGAGTAGTCAATAGCTTAGTTAGATAAAGCATTAGCCTTCTAAGCTAGTGGTCAATAGAACGAAATATTGAAAAAGGAGTAAATATGGATATTAAAGAAAGATATATAAGTAAAAAAGAGTATCTAAAAAGAGATGATAGTAATGTTGGTTATGCTCTACATGTTCAGAACAATATAAAAAAAGATGATTATGCAAGATTAAATACAGGAGAAATTGTAAAAGTACTTGGAATAAGAGAAAATCAAGTAAATAAAAAAGCTATTTATTTTGGAGCATATGATGAAAATTGGTGTGATAGTGCTGCAGTAGAAAACTTTTCAGAAAACATAATAGACTTAATAGAAGTAGGAGATATAGTAGAATATCAAGTTAATTCTTTAAGTAAATTAAAAATTGGTAGAGTAAAGAGCTATAGAGATGCTAGAAGTAATAAAGAATATTTAGGTGTTGAGGGATTTGATATTACAAAGATATATATAAAATCAATATTAACACATGAACAGTATAATGCAAATTGCTATAAAGTGAGGTGAAAAAGTAAGATGATTGATAAAAATAATCACAGTAAAATAATATTAGATTTATGTGGAGGTACTGGTTCCTGGAGTAAATATTATAAAGAAAATGGCTATGACGTAAGAATTATAACATTACCAGATTATGATGTGTGCCAATACGAACCACCTAAAAATGTTTATGGAATATTAGCAGCTCCACCTTGTACAATGTTTAGTATAGCTAGAAATGATAAAACGGCAAAAAAGCCACGAGATTTAAAAGGTGGAATGGAAATAGTAAATGCTTGTTTAAGAATTATACATACATGTTTATATGAAAACTATAGAGTTGGACAAGGACTACATTTTTGGGCATTAGAAAATCCTTATAGTGGATATTTAAAAAGATTTTTAGGTAAGCCAGCATTAGTATTTGACCCTTTTGAATATGGAGACCCTTATACTAAAAAAACTGCTATATGGGGAGAGTTTAAAGAACCAAAAAAGCACATAGTAAAACCAAGAAAATACCAACATAATTGTGGTGCCAGGGATTTTGTAAGTTGTGTAGAACATTTTGCGGATTTAAAACAAATTCCAGAAGGATATTTAGAAAAGACAGGTTTAAGTAAAAGAACAGTACTAAGAAGTATGACTCCACTACGGATTTGCAAAAGCTTTTTATGAGGCGAATAAATAGATTAAATTGCTATAAAATGAAAGGAGAATAGAATGTTTAAGATAACCAAATCATTAGAATTATTAATTGCAATACTAAAAGAAATTAATAGAAGTATAAAAGAATTAAAAGAAGATTTAAAACCAGAATGGAAAAAAATTTCAGCAAATATTGATGAAATTTCTAATTTATCTGTTAATATATCAAACTTAGAAAGTAATATATACACAAAAGAAGAAACAGTAAAAGCAATAAATAAAGAATATGATTATAGAGAAGAATATGAAGAATGTAAAGATGAAAATTATGCTTTATTAGAACTAATAGAAAAATATTGCAAGTATGATGATAAATATAAAGTGCTAGATTTATTTAATGAAATAAATGATAGATATATAATAGATAAAAGATAAAATAACAAACTTAATATAAAAAAGTAGTACAAGTCTATAAAAAAAAGTATAAAAATAGAACTATTTTATAGTTAGGAGGAAATAATATGCCAAATTGGTGCAAAGGAAATTTAAAAATAAGAGGTAAAAAAGAAAATATAATTAAATTTTTAGAAGAAGGGACAAGTTTATTAGATGGTTTATGGGAACCAAAAGAAATAAAACCTGAAATAGAGATAAACGATTGTGACGAAATAGAAATAAAAAATCTTGATAAATTAAAAGGGATAGATCATTTATACATAAAAGGAACACACAGAAATTTTATAGTTCCAGTAGAAAATGAAATATATATATATGATATAGATGAAAAAGAACAAATAATTTGTCTAGAAAATTTTAAAGCAGCATGGGGAATTGATGCAGATGCATTAAGAGTAATTTCTGATAGATATGATATTGACATTAAGATATATGCTTTTGAAGCGGGGATGGAATTTAATCAAGATATAGAAATTATAAAAGGCAAGATAATTAAGGACGATGAAATAAAATTTGAAAATTATCAATGGGAATGCATAGAGCCTAATTTAGGAGGATAGAAGGAAGCATGAGAGATATAAAATTTAGAGGGAAATTTTTAGATGATACAAGTGAATGGTTATATGGAAATTATGTTTATATAGAAGATGATGTTTTTCATCATAAAATAGCAGATAAAAGTGGATTGTTATTAGATATAGATATAAATACAATAGGACAATATACACGGACTAAAAGATAAAACGGAAAAAGAAATATACGAGGGAGATATAGTAACTGGTACAGATTATCCTTTTATAGATGAAGGAAAACAAAATTATATCGGAATTATAGTGTTTTATGATGATGCTGCTAGTTTTGGATATGAATATCAATGTGTTAGAAAGAATAAAAGAGGAATATCTAATGGAATAAATAACGAATTTGAGGCTAATGAGAATTTAATTTGTGAAAATTTAGAAGTAATAGGCAATATATATGATAATCCAGAATTATTAAAAAAAGGAGAATAGCATATGAAAACATCAAAAGAAGAAAAGCTAGAAAAAGCATTATATAATTGGATAGATGCAAATGATGTAGTAGAAGAAGATATAACTAGTATGATAGAACGGACATAGTATAAGTAAATCAAGAATAGCAACTCATGTAAGTGACAGTAAACAAAAGCTAAAAAGGTTAGAGTTATTATTAAAAGAGTAATTAAGAAATATAAAATAAAAAACCCGCCGAAGCGGGAAGCCACTAATCATTGGCATGGTTGAGGTATAGCTTTATAAAATAGATTGCGATTGGAATAAATATTATTGCCATGAGCCATTTTTGATTAAGAATATGATTGAATACGATGTAAACTTCAATAATGGACCAAACATAATAAAAATTCTTTCTCATCTAAAATACCTCCAAAGTCAGTAAATATATATATTATAGCATAAATCACATAAAAATTCAAATACTACACTAATAAAGAGGTGTTAGTATGACAGATGAAGAAATAATACATCTTTGGAGAAGCGGATATAGCAAAACAACAGTAGCAAAAATGTATAAGCAATCATATAACAGACAGATAGATATAATAAGATTAGATGTAAGAAATAGACACAAAGGTAAGAAAATAAGCAGTTATGAAGCATTAGCAAGAGTGGAAAAATTAATTTTAATGAGGAGGGACAAATGAAAAGAGAAGACTTGAAAGACTATCTAAACAACAAAGAATATATAAGAGAAAACATGGAAGATTTAATAGAAAGAGGAAATGAAATAAATCAATTAACATCTATATTATCGGACATGCCGAAGCGGAAGTAGAAAAGTAGAAGATAGTATGGCTGAAAAGCTAGTTACATATATAGACGATAAAGAAGAACTATTTAATGAGATACTAGAATTAAAAGATAAACAAAAGAGGATATTATTACAGCTTAAAGAAGTAAAACAGCCATATAGGAATGTTTTGTATAAAAGATACATAAAAGGAAAGAGTTTTGTGAAGATAGCAGACGAAATGCATTATGATTTTAAATATACAACTAATTTGAATGGAATTGCATTAAATGAATTTGATAAACTAGATAAAGTTGTGGAGAAAAATGGTTGAATAAAGACAATAAAATATGATTTAATTATAATAGCAATAAATGATACAGTCGAACTCGAGAGAGTTCAAGCCCAAGACTGTATATTATTGCTATTATATATTGCGATTGTGGAGAACCAGATATCTCGCTAGTCTCATAAACTAGAGAAAGCTAGTGCAATTCTAGTCATCGCAACCAAACGGCTAATAATAAATATATAAAAAATGCCGTTCTATATTATTTGTGTGTGGGATCTTATTGAAGGTCGTAAAGAGTCTTATAAAAGGCTCTTTTTTTATTTAAAGGAGAGATAAAAAATGGGAAATGAAAAAATTAAAGAAGAAGTAACAATGGAAATGACTATTGATTTAATGAATAGCAAAGATTATAAAGATAGATTTAAATGGGAATATGCTCAAACATTAATAAGACTTCGTAAGTTAAACAATATGCTAAACAAATATGATGAAGGAACATTAGATTTTACACCAAATTGTCCAATTTATTTATTAAGAAATCAATCATCATATATGCAAGCATATTTAAAAACTATGGAAGAAAGAGCACAATATGAAAACATAGATTTAAGTTTTATATAGAAGATTAGTTTTCAACAATCACTAACTATGTAATATATAGTTAAAGAATTGTGAAATAAATGTGTAGTGGTGGAATAGACATATTACGTTTAGTGCGTAATATGGTAAAACTAAACGGCGGTAGAGTACGGTGGAAAGACCCATTATCGCTGAATGGTAATAGTAGACACTGTGCAGGTGCAGAATAACGCACGAACATAATTGACCTTAAATAGATTATGAAGTAGTGGCGGAGATATCCCAGTAGATAAGTTTAAGTAAAGCTCAAAAGTTATTCATATAAGGTGCAAATCCTTATCTACACTAAAATATAATTTACTATTAGGAGAAAATAAATGAAATTATGTGATACATGTAAAAATACTACATGTGAAAAGAAATTAATAATAGTAGAAAAGAATAATTTAACAATAATAAAATGTTTAGATTATGAAAAAGATGATAGTAAGATACAAGGATATAAAAAGCAGTTAAATAGAACAGCAAAGCAACAAGATACATTAATGAAGTTGAATATATAGAAGGAGGAATTAGAATGAAGAAGATTAGATTTCTAGTAAATGTACCAGATAAATATACAAGAGAAGAGTACAAAGAAGGACAAGAAAAAGAATTTGAAGATAAAAGAGCAGAGGAGATATTAAAAGCAAGAAGAGTAAATGGACAAGCTTATGCAGAACTAGTAGAAGAAATAAAAGAGATAGAAACAGCAACAAAGAAAGTAAAAGCAGAAACAGCAGTAAATAAAACAAGAACAGTTAAAAGCATAGAAATAGATTTAGATAAAGGAACAGTCAAAGAAAACGAATAAATAAAAGGAATTAAATATGACATATAGAGATAATCCAGAGATAGCAAAAAAATATAAAAGTAAAAGATGGCAAAGATTAAGAAAACAAAAGCTAATATTAACAAATGGATTATGTGAGAGATGTTTAAAGAAGCGGGTTATATGTACCTGCTTATTTTGTACATCATAAAGAATATATTACAGATTTAAATTATGAAGATGACAATGTATTCTTTAATATAGATAATACAGAGAGTCTTTGTAAAAAATGTCACAATCGGTGAACATTTTAAAACTAAAGTAGATTATACTTTTGATGAAGAAGGTAATTTAATAAAAGCATAGAGAACTATTGCAAGAGTTTTAAGAGAGGAAAATCAATCGCCTCTCTTTTTCTATGCTGTTATAAAAGGATTGAAAAGAAAGGATTGATATTATGAAAAGTTATAAACCAATAGGGAAAAGAAACGAATATTTGCTAAAAGGAGATTACGCAGAATTACATATACTCGATAAATATGGAAATATAAAGCAAATAGTATTAATTGATATAGATGATATAGAAAAATTAAAACAATATAGCTTTAGAACACATAACAAAGGATATATATCAACAAGTATAAAAGGAAAAACAAAATATTTACATCAAATTGTCTATGGAAACATAGAAGAAGGTTTTGAAATAGACCATATAAATAGAAATAAATTAGATAACAGAAAATGTAATCTAAGGAAATGCAAACATATAGATAATACTCATAACAGAGTAAAGGCAAATAAATATAAACAACAAGGGATAACAAAATTAAACAGATTAAAAGCAAAGCCATATCATGTGAGAGTGGCTAATAAACATATAGGATATTATGCGACAATAGAAGAAGCAACTCAAGCAAGAATAAAAGCAGAAAAAGAGATATATAAAGATTTTGCAACCGTATAAAAGAACATTTTAGTGAAGAAGCGGAATATGATTTTGATGAGAATGGAGATTTGATAAAGAATGAAAAAGAATATAAAAGAAATGCCATTAATTGATTTTAAAGGAATAATAGGTAAGTTTGTATCTTTAGAAGTAATTGCCAACAAATATTATGCTAATGAAGTACCTTATTATACTTATGCAGAATATGAATTAACAATGATAACAGAAGATGGATATGAAATAAAAATAAAACCAATCAAACAAGAAGATGCAGACAGAATTATAACTTGCTTACAATGTTCAAGAGGAAAGAAAGTAAAATGTTGGAGAGATTTATATGCATGAAACTAAGTAAAGAGTATATAAAAGCGTGGTTAAAGATATATAGCTGTGACGTAAATAAGAATATAGAGTGCAATAAGAAAAACTGTGCTATATGTCACGAAGACGGATATGGTTGTACTAATACAACACAGTATAAGTATGCCAAGAAGATATTACTAAATTTTATAAAGAAAATAATAAATAAAATACGAGGAGTATATAAATATGAGTAATCCAGAGATACAAATAGATATAAATATAAAAGATAGAGATATAGAAAGATTAGAAAAAGTAAAACAATTACTACAAGATATAAAAGAAATAGATAGTAGCTTTAAATTAAGTAACGTAATAGAAGCGGACGAAGATACAATACTAATATTTAATATAGACTGTCTTTATAAGAAAGAAACTTTAGAACAGATAGAAATAGACTTAACAAATAGATTAAAACATAAATGTATTATATTAAATTTTGGATTAACATTAGATAAAGCAATAAACTATGCAAAAGGAAGAGATTATACAACAGTAACTTATTATAATGAAGAAGGAAATCCAATAAAAGAAGAGACAACACAGTATAAATAGCCCCCCTATAGCAATAAAAAGAAGCGGACATGGGAGAACGGTGTGTGGGCATTCAAAAAATCGAAATGCAATATATGTGAGGGTGTAGTAGGAGGTGCAGATATGAATGGAGAAAATGTGATTTCAGCAGGAATATTAGAAGACAATGAAAATGAAAAGATTTCTGCAGAAGAATTAGAAAAGAAACGAAAGAAAATAAAATCTTTAAAAAATAAGTTGAGTAAAAATTTCAAAAATTTAGATAAGTCTACATATTCTTTAGTAGAAAATTTAATTAATGAATTAGCGTTCATGTCTGTAACTCTAGAAGAAAACAGGCAACACATTGAAGAATACGGTGTTAAAGAATTCTATATGAATGGAAAAGGACAATTTGGATATAAAGAGTCAGTAGAAAGTAAAAATTATAATGCAATGATAAAAAACTATACTAATGTAGTAAAACAACTTGTTGATTTTTTACCTAAAGAAGAAAAGAAAAATGCAGGAGAAGATTTGCTGCGATTTATAGCAGGTGGTAAAAAATGAATTATATAAAAGAGTATATAAATCAAATTGATGAAGGCAAAATCGTCGTTGGAGAAAAAGTAAAGAAAATATATAAAAGATTGTTAAAGGAAAGCGATGATAAAAGCCTTCCTTTTTATTTTGACGAAGAAACAGGAAACAGACCAATTAAATTTATAGAAACATTTTGCAAACAAGCAGAAGGAGAGATAGGAAAACCAATCAAACTGGAACTATTTCAAAAAGCTTATATACAAGCTTTGTTTGGCTTTATCTATAGAGATACAGGTCTAAGAAGATTTAATGAAACGATGTTTCTAGTTGGAAGAAAAAACGGTAAAACAACAATGCTATCAGCTATTGCTTTATACATGATGATTGCAGATGGAGAAGGCTCAGCAGAATGTTATTCAGTAGCTACAAAAAAAGACCAAGCATCTAAAGCTTTCAAAAGTGCTTGTGCTATGCGAGCACAATCGCCAGAGATAAGGGCAATTATAAATAAAAGACGTACAGATATGTACATGCCTTCTACTTTTAGTAGTTTTGAGCCACTTTCAAGTGACTCTGATACTCTTGATGGATTGAATTCACATTTAGTAATAATAGATGAATTACATGCAATTAAAGATAGAAACTTATATGATGTAATGAAACAGTCAACTTCTTCTAGAAGGCAACCTTTAGTTGTAATGATTACTACAGCGGGATACGTTAGAGAATGTATATTCGATGAAATATATGATTATGCAAATAATGTATTAAATGGAACAGTAAAAAATGACTCATTTTTACCAGTTCTTTATGAATTAGATAAAATAGAAGAATGGAAGGACATAAAATGTTGGGCAAAAGCTAATCCACGGTATAGGAACAATAAAATCATATAAATATTTATCTGAGCAAGTAGAAAGAGCCAAAGATGATATTAGTAGCAAACGAAGTATACTTTGTAAAGATTTTAATATTAGAAGTACAAGCGAAGAAAAATGGCTTGATTTTGACACAGTAAATAATGAAGATGTTTTTAATATAGAAGATATAAAAGGAAACTATGCAATTGGAGGAGCAGACTTATCAAGTACTACAGATTTAACATGTGCAACTTTACTTGTTATGAAAAAAGGAACTAAATATATACTTCAACAATATTTCATTCCAGAGGAGAAAATAATAGAAAAAGAAAATGACGATAAAGTACCATACAAAATATGGCAAGAAAGAGGACTTTTGACAGTTTGCGAAGGAGCACAAATAAATTTTTCAGATGTAACTAAATGGTTTCTTAAAATGCATGAAGAAATGGATATATCTGCGTTATGGGTCGGATACGATCCGTGGGGGTCTGTTTATTGGATAAATGAAATGAAAGAAGTTGGATTTGAAATGGAAGAGGTAATTCAGGGACCAAAAACAATGAGTAATCCTATGAAACAATTAGAAGCAGATTTAAAAGAAAAAAAAGTTAATTATAATAATAACCCAATTACAAAATGGTGCTTGTTAAATACATCAATCAAAACAGATGAAAACGACAACATAAGACCTGTAAAAGGAAAAAAGCAAAGGGCAAGAATAGATGGAGCTGTAAGTTTAATAGATGCTTATGTTGTCTTGTATAGAAAAATGAATGACTATTTAGCATTGCAGGAGGAGTGAGAATGAAAAAAGAAAGACGAAGCTTATATGAAGTTGTTTTTGGAAAAAAGAAGCAAGAGCCAATAAATACTACACAAACTCAATTTCAATTATTGAGTGGTTGGAGTAATGGATTTACCACTTTACAAAATGGAACATACGAAAGCAAAGTAGCAAGAGAATGCATAGACAGAATAGCAACACATTGTGCAAAATTAGTTCCAAAACACATTCAGAATAGCATAACAAACAATATAAAAGGCGATATAAATTTTTTACTAAGTAATCAGCCAAACCTTATTGAAAATACATATGACTTTATATATAGAGTTATTTCTCTACTGTATACTGACTGCAATGCTTTTATTTACATTGCAAGAGACAACACAGGATTTATAACAGCTTTTTATCCAGTTTTAGCACTAAATTATGATTTGTTAGAAGATAAAAAAGGAACAATGTACTTACAATTTAGATTTATAAATGGACAAACATACTTAATACCTTATTTAGAAGTTATACATTTAAGATTGTTTTACAATAAAAATGATATTTTTGGAACAAGTAATAAAGTGTTAACAACAGATTTAGAAACTGCACATACTGCATCAGAAGGAATAAAAAATGCAATTAAAACTACAGGAAATTTAAAAGGTATTTTGCAATACGAAAATAGCATGCTAAAGAATAAAGATTTAGTAAAGACTAAGGAAGATTTTGTCAAAGACTTTTTAAGTTTAGAAAACGAAAGTGGCATAGCGGCTTTAGATGCAAAAGCAAAGTTTATAGAAGTAAATTTAAAACCTGTTACTCTAGATGATGAACAATTAAAAAGAGTAAATTACAATATATTTGATTATTTTGGAGTATCGGAAAAAATTATAAATAATAGTTTTACAGAAGAAGAGTGGAATGCTTTTTATGAAGGCGTAGTAGAACCACGCGGAATTCAAATGGGTTATGCATTTACAAATAAAATATTTAAAAAACAATCAATTAAAGAAGGACATAGAATTGTATTTACAGCAAATAGATTACAATATGCTAGCTTAAAAACAAAAACAGAATTACTTAAAGTTGTAGCTCCGTGGGCTATGATAAAAGTAGATGAAGGTAGAGAAATTTTAGATTTAACACCACTCGGTGGAGAAGAAGGAAATAGGATATTGCAAAGTTTAAATAACATAGATAGTTCTATAGCAAATCAATATCAAGTAGGAGGCGAAAAATAATGGAAAAAGCAGTAAAAGAAATAAGATTAGTAGATATGAGAGCATTAGATAATACAGATGAAATGATAGTTGAAGGGTATGCTGCAGTATTTGATACTATTACTGATTTAGGATGGATCAAAGAAGTAATTGATAGACATGCATTTGATAATGCAGATATGTCGGATATTGTAATGAAATATAATCATGAAAGCTCTATCTTACCAATGGCAAGAACAAGAGGAGGCTCGCTACAATTTACTATTGATGATCATGGACTAAAAATAAGAGCTAAACTACCTGACACAATGCAAAATAAAGATATATACACTCTGATTAAAGATGGTGTATTAAGCAAAATGAGTTTTGCATTTACAGTAAAAAGGCAAGAATACGATTATGAAACAGATACTAGAAAAATATTGGAATTTGATAAAATATTTGATGTATCTGTCGTAGATGTACCAGCATATGAAACAACTGAAATCTATGCTAGAAGTAAAGAGCAATATGAAAGAGAAAAAAGACAATATGAGGCAAAAAAAGAGGAATACAAGTTAAATTTCGAAAAAGAAAAAATTAAATTAATGTTATGTATATAACTCTCGACAAGAGAAGCGGTGGTAGAACTGCTTCTTTTTTTTGTTGGTAGAAACAAAATAGAGCTTTATAGAGCGGTGGTAGAACTGCAAAAAAATATTTTAGGAGGAATAAAAAATGACAAAACAAGAAATTGAAAATAAGAAAACAGAATTAAGAAACAAAATTAATGAAGCTAAAACAGAAGGAGAATTAGTGGAATTAAGAAGACAAGCAGAAGAGTTAAACAAGGAAATTCCAGAAACTGAAAATTCAAACAATGGAACAATAACACATGAAGAAGAAAGAGCATTACTTGCAGATGTGAGTGAATTAGAACAAAGAAAAGCAGAAATAACAAAAATAATTAAATACAAGGAGGAAGAAAAAGTGGAAGAAAAAAGAACATTATCACAAGTTTTAGAGAGTCCAGAATACAGAACAGCGTGGGCAAAAAAATTGCTTGGAAGACCTGAAAAAGATTTTACAGCAGAAGAAAAGAGAGCATTAGGAGATGCTATAACAACAACAGATACAACTTTTGTAGCATCTGATGCAGATACACAAGGAATTAACAATGGTGGTCTATTTATTCCAAGAACAGTCAGAAATGATATTTTAGAAATCATTGTAGACTCTAGTCCAATTTTTAGGGATATAAGAAAATTAAATGTAGCTGGTAATGTGGAATTACCATATTTAGAACAAGCAGATGATGCAAAATGGTATACAGAGCTAAAAGAAACTGATAACGAAGGTCAAAAATATGCTAATTTACAATTAACTGGATGGGAACTTGCCAAAGATGTTGAAATAACATGGAAATTAGAGCAAATGGCAGTAGAAAGTTTTATTCCATTTATAGTAGAAGAGTTAGCAGCTAAAATGGGTATTGCTTTAGTAAATGCTGTTATTTATGGAGATGGAGCAAATAAACCAAAAGGAATAACTAAAGATTTAATACCAATAAAAGAAGGAGAAGACCCAATAGAAAGAATAATCTCTGCATATAAATCTTTAACAAAAGAAGCAAGAAGAGGAGCAAAAGCTTATATTTCTACTAATGTAAATATAGATATTGTAAGCTACAAAGATAACAATGGAAATTATCCATTCTTACAAGGAATTGCTACTAACAAACTAGTACCAGTAGAAGTAGACCCTTATTTGAATGATGATGACATTATCGTTGGTAACTGTAAAAATTACATATTAAACGAAGTTACTCCTATTAGAGTTGATAAAGAAATAAAATTAAAACCAAGAAGAATTGTATATGGTGGATATGCAATTTATGATGGTGTTGCAAGACCAAAATATTTCGCATATAGCCAAAAAGGAGAATAGGAGGTAACAAATGGATACTAAAGTAAAATTTTTAAAAGAATTAGCTTTGAAAGTTACATCTGCAACTTCTGTTGATGAAGTGACAGGAGAAACTATATGTGAAGTTCTTGATTACATAGTTCAAAATTATAAAGCCTCTGGAGGAGCAGCAGGACCTCAAGGTCCTGCTGGAGCAGATGGTAAAAGCGTAACATCTATTGCACTAACAACAGATGAAACAGGCAAAGTAACAGGCGGTACAGTTACTTATTCAGATGAGTCTACATCTGAAATAACTGTAACTGTTGCAGGAGTTTAATAAAAAATAGGAGGACTATATGGATAACTTACTAAAAATAGCAAAACAATGCTTAAGTATTGTTGAGACAGCTACATTAAAAGATGAAGAAATTAAAATGTGGATAAATGCAGGAATAGCAGATTTGAAAAGACAAGGAATAACAGCTAGTGAAGATACAAAAGACAGTCTTATACAGTCTGCTATTGTTATGTATGTAAAAGCAAATTTCGGTAATGTAGATATAAAAGAGAAAGAATTAGCACAGAGAACATATAGTCTTCTTTGTGCTAATTTAGGATTATCACAAGAATACTTAATAAAAGAGGAGAGCGATAGTAATGCGTGACGTAAGTTGTAAGTTGCTATCTACTACAATTCAAGAAGATAGTATAGGCGTGCAGAAAGAAGTTGTTAAAGAAATAGAAATACCAATTATAAAAGTAGAAGATGTATATGCTAATGAGTATTATGAAGCTAATCAAGCAGGATATCAACCAACACTAAGATTAAGAATTAGTGTGTTAAATTATAACAATGAAAAAGAACTTATATATATGAATACTACTTATACAATAATAAGAGTTCAAGAAATAACAGTAGACGAGCTAATTTTAGTTTGTGAAAGGAAAATAAAGAATGTCAAAAACAATTAAACCAGAAAATTTGCAAAAAGTTTTAAGTGATTATTTAGAGAACTATGTTGAAGACATTACAGAAGATGTTGAAGATACAACAGATACTTTAACTAAAGAAGCTGTTCAAGAATTAAAACAGACATCTCCAAAGGGACAAGGAAGCAGAGATAAACCATATCACAAGGGATGGACAAGACAAAAAGGTAAAGAAAACAGGGGAAGATATACTGTAAAAATTCATAATAAAACAAATTATCAATTAACGCACTTACTTGAATTTGGACATGCTACAAAAAATGGAGGAAGAACAAAAGCTATTCCACATATTAGACCTATAGAAGAAAAATATAACAAATTATATGAAAAAAGAATTACAACAGTAATTAAAAGGAGGTCAAAATGACGTTAGAAGAATTAAAAACACGATGTGAAAAAGAAGGCTTCAAATATGCTTATGGTAAATTTGAAGAAGAAACAGAACCTCCACATTTAATAACGATAACTATAGATACAGATAATTTTATGGCAGACAATAAAGTTTATCATAAAAATGTACCTATACAATTAGATTACACTTATATTTATAAGAACGTAGAGGAACAAAACAAAATAGAAAATAAAATTCTGGGCGATATAGCCTGGAATAAAACAGAGGAAACTTACTTACAAGACGAAAAAGTCTGGCAAGTAAGTTATTTTTTTGAAATTTAAAATTAAAGGGAGGAAATTAATAATGGCAGGAGAAACAAACAATAAAGTTTTATATGGTATTGAACAATGCTACGTAGCAAAAATAACAGAAACAGAAGAAGGAATTACATATGGTACACCATTTCCTATGCCAGGAGCAGTAGGATTAAACTTTGATCCAGAAGGGGAAGAAACACCTTTTTATGCTGATAATGTTAAATATTTTATTGCAAATTCTAATCAAGGATATTCAGGAGATTTAGAAATTGCAATGACACCAGAACAATTCTTAAAAGAAATTTTAGGAAGAACAGTTGATACAAATGGTGCGATATTTGAAAATGCAGATGATAAAACAGCAAGATTTGCATTAATGTTTCAAGGGCAAGGAGATTCTAAAAATAGAAGATGGGTATTCTTTGATTGTACTGCCACAAGACCAAGCAGAGAGAATAATACAAAAGAAGAATCTATTGAAGTAGGAACAGAGACAATGACAATAACAATGTCTCCACGTTCAACAGACAAAGCTGTTATGGCTTACATTGAGCCAAACGACACAAATGAAAAAGTTTATAATTCATTCTTTACAAAAGTTTATGAAAAAAACGCTGTAGCAGGTGTTTAGGAGGGTTTAAATGAAAAAAATAGTTATAAATGATAAAGAATTTGACATAGATTGTAATGCCTTTACAAGGTTTCAGTATAAGTCAATTTTTAAAAAAGGAATTTTTGCTGATATTAAAATTTTAAGTGATTATTCTCAAAAGCAAGAAAATTTAAAAAATAAATTAAAGCAAGAAGGAAAATCGGACGAAGAAATTGAAAAAGCTGTTAATTCAGAAATGATGGTGGATTTAGATGATTTTATCGATGTCATAGAAAAGATTGCTTACATATTGATTTATACAGCAAATAATAAAATTGGAAGTTTTGAAGATTGGCTTAAAAGTATAGAAAAAATAAACTTAAGTGATAGCTGGATTAGTGAGGTAACGGAATTTGCCGTTGCCTCATTTTGTTGATAAAGAATTAATGGAAGAAATCAAAGGAATAAAGATAAATAATTCAGAAGAAAAAGACACTTTAGAAGATTATAGATTTATAGCAAATTGCTTACAAATTGGATTGAAAATCGAAGATTTAAGAGAAATGAAATATAAAGATGTAGCAAAAATTTTAATTTGTTTTGCGGATAGAAAGAAAAAAACTAGAAAAGCAACACAAGCTGATTGGGACAAGTTAGCGGGAAGGAGGTAGTATGGCAGGAAGTATAAAAGGAATAATTGTTGAGATAGGTGGCGATACATCAGGATTACAAAAAGCTTTAAAACAAGTAAATACAACTACCTCAAACTTATCTAAAGAATTAAAAGGAATTAATAGTCTATTAAAACTTGATCCTAAAAATACAGAGCTTCTAGCACAAAAACAAGCTGTATTATCTCAAAATATTCAAGAAACAACTAACAAACTAAATCAATTAAAACAAGCACAAAAGCTAGCAGATGATACTATAAAAAATGGAGGAACAATTTCTCAAGAGAATTATAGAAACCTGCAAAGAGAAATCATAAACACTGAAAATAAATTAAAACAGTTAAAAGTAGAGGCATCTAATTGGACAAAAGTTAGTAAATCTTTAGATAATATTAGTTCTAAAATGAAATCTGTAGGTAATGTAGTTACAAGTGTAGGACAAAAGTTTTTAGGATTAACTGCAACACTGGGAGCAGGAATAGCTTATGGTGTAAAATATAATGCAGAAATGGAAAACCTAGCAACAAATCTCAAGGTATTGTTAGGAAGCCAAGATAAAGCGAACAAAATGCTAAAAGATTTAAAAGAAATGGCAGCAACGACACCATACGAAACAAATGATTTGGTATCTGCAACCAAAACTCTATTGTCTTTTGGAGTTAGTGCAGATAAAGTTCAAGGAATATTAAAGACACTTGGAGATGTTGCTATGGGTAATAAAGATAGTTTATCTTCTTTAGCTCTTGTTTTTGGACAAATTTCTGCTAATGGAAAGTTGACAGGACAGGATTTACTGCAATTAGTAAATGTTGGTTTCAATCCTTTACAAATTATTTCTGAGAAGACAGGAAAGTCAATGGAGATATTAAGAAAAGAAATGTCTGAGGGAAAGATAACAATAAATGATGTAGAAAAAGCTTTTAAAGTTGCAACTAGTGAAGGTGGACTTTTCTATAAGGGAATGGAGGAAGGCTCAAAGACACTTAGCGGAAAATTTTCTACTTCTATGGATGCAATGAAGGAAGCTATTGGTGGATTAACAAAATCACTATTACCTATTTTGACGAAGTTTTTAGACAAAGTGACTGAGTGGATAAATAAATTCAATTCGCTAGACCAAGGAACTAAGAATATAATATTAGTTATTACAGGACTTATTACTATAATAGGTCCTTTGTTAATTATTATAGGCAAAATTATTAGTGCTGGAGGAGTAATATTTGGTTTGTTAAGCAAAGTTTCAGGAGCAATTGCAGGAGTGTCTGCTGGTACAGGAACATTAAGTACAGTATTAACGACATTGACAGGACCAATAGGTGTAGTTATTGGTGTGATAACAGCTCTTGGGACAGCATTTGTATATTTATTTAATACAAATGAAGAATTTAGAAATAAAGCAATGGAAGTATGGAATAGTTTAGTTAATTTATTTAATGAAACTATAATACCAGCTTTTAATACTATAAAAGCTGCGGTAATGTCAGCGTTAAATACAGTTTGGAAGTTATGGCAACAATTGTGGGAAAAATTAGAACCTTTTGTAACAAAAATTTTAACATGGCTTATGAATTTCTGGAATAATACATTAAAAGGAATAATAGAAAATGTAGTGAATTTTATAACTAAATTGATACAAGGTTGGACCGAACTATATAATAATGTTATAGCACCGATTATTAGTGCTTTAGTCGACGTACTATGGCCTGTAGTAGAAAGAGTGCTAAATGCTATTTGGTCAACTATAAGTGGAGTATTTGATGCAATAGGAGGAGTTATAAAGGCTATCACAGGAATTTTAGATGGCTTAATAACATTTATTACAGGAGTATTTACAGGAGACTGGGAAAAAGCTTGGCAAGGCATCTCTGATATATTTAAGAATATAGTAGAAGGTTTATGGTCTATAATAAAAACACCTCTAAATTGGATAATTGATGGAATAAATGGACTAATAAGTGGAATTAATGGAATTAAAATTCCAGATTGGGTGCCTGGAGTTGGAGGAAAGAGTCTAAGCATTCCTAAAATTCCGAGACTTGCTAAAGGAGGTATTGTAGATCAAGCAACTTTAGCTATGGTTGGAGAAGGAAAGTCAGCAGAAGCAATAATTCCACTTGATAGAACATTAACAAGATATATGAGTGAAGCACTAAAAGATGCAGGAGCAAATAACAATATTACAGTTAATTTTTATCCTCAACAAATGACAGAAGCGGAACTTGACAACGCATTTAATTATATAAATAGAAGATTTGGATTACAATATTGACAAAATTAGACATATAAGTTAAAATTTTCTTGAAAAGGGGATGAGGAAATGTCAGAAAACTTAGATGAGAAGAAACCAATTTATAAGCAATTATGGTTTTGGATAATAATTGTTGTTTTTATAATAGGTATTGGACTAAATTTAATTCAAGATAATAAAGAACAAACAACAAGCAATGGCAATTTAGTAGAAAATAAAAATTATGAGCATATAAGTTATACTTTAGAAAATAATTCTACTGAAAAAGTTGAAAAATTAGCTGTAAAAGAAGATATTTCTAGCGAAGAAATGAAAGAAATATATGATGAGAAAAAAGAAGATAATACAAAATTTAAAAAATATACTATTTGGTTTTTTTCAAACAAAGATACAGCATTAAAAACAAATAATTATGAATTGGGATATGTTACTAGTAAAGATGAAAAAATTATTGTAGAAAATAAAAAAGAAATAAAGAAAGCAGAAGAAGAAATAAAAGAAAAAGAAAGGTTAAAAAAGGAAGAAAAAGAGAGAGTAGAAAAAGAAAGATTAGAGCAGGAAAAAAGACAGAAAATACAAAATGCTTCAATAGGAGAAAAAAATGCTTTAAATAAAGCAAAATCTTATTTAAATTATACAGCTTTTTCCTATTCAGGATTAGTAAAGCAATTAGAGTTTGAAGGGTTTTCAAATTCCGAAGCTAGATTCGGCGCTGATAATAGTGGAGCAAATTGGAAAGAGCAGGCAGCAAAAAAAGCAAAACAATATATGGATTATTCATCTTTTTCAAGAAAAGGCTTAATAGATCAGTTAGAATTTGAAGGATTTACATCAGAACAAGCTGAATATGGAGCAGCGGCTGTAGGATATTAAAATAAACAATAAAAAGCGAGATATAAATTTGAATAATGGATAGAAAAAGTTATGAGAGAATGTGTAAATTTAATTCAATATATATGACATCAGTATTTTTGTACTGGTGCTTTTTATTTGGAGGCAAAGATGGTAAGAGAATTTAAATTAATTAACGAAAAAGGTCAAGAGTTTTCATTGATGGACATATATAATCATACATTATTAACAGAACCCTCTGGTCTAGGATATACTTATATAACAGAATATCAACAATTAGGAGACACTTTTATAAGCAATTTAAGAAATATACAGCAAGGACAAATAAGTGGAACACTAAATTTTATAAATTATGAAAATTATACTTCTTTTGTTAATTTTGTAGAAAGTTCTGAAAGCTTAAGATTTGGATATAAAATACCATATTCAAACGGAACAATAAAAGAATATTTCAAAGATGTACAAATACAATCATTATCAAAAACTCAGCTACAAACAAATGGAATTTTATCGGAGGCAGTCGTATTCGACTGTCTTTCTTTGTGGTATGAAGAAAATACAATAATTTATACAATAGAAAAGTTAACAAACGAAATTAGGTGGGATTTTAGATGGGATAGTAGATTTACAGACTACGACTCAAGAAATTTACACTATATAAATACAGGACATGTAGAAGCACCGATTTATGTTGAAATGGATGGACATCTAGTAAATCCGAAAATTGAGTTGTACGTTGAAGGAGAATTATATCAAACAGTCAAAGTAACAACAGAAATAGCTGAATATGAAAAATTGTTATATGATACTAGAGAAAATCAATTTTTTATAGGAAAACAAAATACAGATGGAACTAGAGTAAGTTTGTTTAGTTTAGACTATATTGATTTTTATAATGATAATGTAATAAGACTTCCAAAAAACAAATCTTGTGAAATTAAATTAACAGCAGATAATGAAGTTTTAAATGCTAAACTTACTATATATCCTCGCTATAAAGCAGTATAGGAGGTTTGTATGAAAAATCAATTAACAGTAACATTCAATAATCAAAATTATATTGCAACATACAATGCTCAAACAGGTTACTATGAATTAGAGCTACAAGCACCTGGTGTAGGAGGAATATATAAAGCTGACATTAATTTCACTGACTTATATGAACAAGAGTATGAAGACAGTATAGCAATTCAAGTTTTAGCAAAAGAAAAAGTAAAAATAGAGACAAATAAAGTTTTCATGTGGATATTCGATCATATAGATTTTACAGTAAAAGATATAGTAGAAATTGCAAATTACGATATTAATATAGATGAAGAAACAAATGCAAATACACTAATTGATGTTTTAAAGAAAACTACAGCAAAAGCAAATGATATTATAGCAATAAAAAAGAATAATGAAGTAGTTTATTTTGGAAAAGTAGAAGATATTCAGAATGCAGATGGACAGATTTTATACAACTTCACAATGAAATATATAACTAATATATTTGACCAAGATATTATATTAAATGACTACGAAAATAGAACGACAATAACAAATGAAGCTGTTTATATAAAACCTGGTACATCTACAACAAAATACTTAGGTATTAACACAAATAATGTGGAAATTGTGGAAAAGCCTGTATTATTTAAAATAGAAAAGTATAATAATTATTATTTAATTAGAAATACATCAAACAATAAAGTATTAACTGTTGAAAGTTTAACAAGTGAAGCAAATGTAATAGTAGCAGATTATCAAAATTTAGATACACAAAAATGGCAAATAGAACAAGTATCTAATACTATATATAAAATAAAAATCAATAATTTTTATTTAACAATTCACTTAGGTGGAAGTGAAGAAGGAACAAATATAAAAATACACGAAGATTTAGGAGAAGATAATAAACAATACTTCTTCTTAGAAGTTAATGATGAAATCATTATTAGAGAAAGAGGAATAGAAGATTTTATTGCTAAAAAAATTACAGATAACTTTATATCTAATACAGATACTTTTGTTAATTTAAAATATTTACAACTAAAAGTTAAAACACATACTAAAAAAGAAACATCTGTCACAAATGTTCAAAATAATATATTTAATTTACATACATATATGACTAACTGTACACAAAATTACGATATTGTGTACAGCTTTTCTATTTCAAATAAGAAATTATTAATAACAATAGAAATAAAAACAGAAGAAAAAGAATTGATAGATGTAAATGCACAGGCTATTTCAAATTATTCTGAAGTGTTTGAAACAGATATAGTAAGTAAAGTAGTAGTTGTAACAAGCACAAGCATATATACACTATATTTGTTAAATGATAGAACTACAACGACAGATAAAACAAATAGAAACCGAGCAGCAGGAAAAACTGTAACAGTATATACAGAAAATTATTCAGATGCAAGACAGACAGCTTTAGATCAAATAAAGCAAAATACTTATAATCATAATATTACATTTAATTATTTAGATAAATTTATAAAAATTGGTGCACCTGTTGCGATTAAAACAAAAGAGTCTTTAATATTTGATACTTATATATCTGCAATTAGAATAACAAATAGTAAATTTATTGAATATACATGCGGAAATATAAGAACTAAATTTATAGATAAATTATTGAAAGAAAGGAATAAGTAAAATGTTAAAAGGACATGTTTTTTCTAAGCAAATATTCGGAAATCCCATATTTGCTTTATTTATTAATACTTTTCTAAATGGAGAAAATGGCGTTTCAAATAACTATAAAAATGGAATGAAACCCACATATAGCGGTTCTACTGTCAATATTGATAGTGGAGCTGTTTGCGTACAGGGTAGATTTTTAGAAGAAGATACATCAACATCTGTACAAGCAGGTACAAATAGTGCTTATTGCAAGCTAGTAGTAGAAATAGATTTAGATAAGCAAAATACAGAAAGTGAATTTAATCAAGCATCTTATAAGATAATAACAAGTTCAAGTAGTTATCCTGCTCTAACACAAACAAATATAGTAAAAAATAATTCTGGTATATATCAATATGAGTTAGCAAGATTTAAAACGTCTGAAAATGGAATTACTGACTTTAAAGATATGAGAACATACCTTGACTTTGACTCAATATTTGATGAAATAAGAACAAATTACAATGCTGTATTAGAAGAGTTACAACAATCTTTAGCAGATGTAAAAGACGGAAGCGATTATCTTCTAAAATCCATAGGGGGAACTGTAGAAGGAGAAATAAAAGCAAATGGCGGACTAAGTGGAGAATTAATACCTAAAATGCTTTTAAATGAAAATTTGAACAACTTGAAGGCAACAGGCTTTTATTATGCATATGGCGGAAATACAGTATCTAATAAACCAACAGGAATAAATAATTTTAGTTTATTAGTTACTAAAACTGGTAGTGATGCATATTCACAAATTATTATTGATGATAAAGGAAATATTTATTCAAGAACGTCAAATGGAGGTAACTGGTATAATTGGAAAAAATGCCTAAATAAAGAAAATTCATATTCGGTAATTGAAGGAACAATGATACTGAATGCAGGAGAAAATACTGTCGATACTTATGTTGCATATCCAAAAGGATTTAATGTTAATAATTCTATTATAGTAGGTTTGCAAATTGGTTATAATGGACGTCAACGTTGGGCGTCAGGTTCGAATTTTGATTCATCTGCATTAGTACAAGGAGCAAATCCAACAAAAGTTATATTAAGAGAAAATGAAATACAGATATCTTTAAGACAAATTTTGCTTAATGATGATAAAGTAATATTATTTGAAAGTAATGAAGCAATAACTATTTATTATAAATTGACTTTATTAAGAATTGATTAGGAGAAATGTATGTCTAATAAAATAACAGAAGTATTAATAGAACCGTCGCAAATAAGAGTGCGGTTCTATTTTTAAATTAAAAGTAAAAGCAATAAAATATTTAACTTATGAAGAAGTAAAAAGTAAAATCTATAACGATATAAAAAATTTTACTTATAGTGAGTTGAAAGGAGAATAGCTATGGCTACTACAGAAAGAGGAATATATTATCAAGACGATTATACAAAAGCTGCAGATATACTTGCTGACATGAAAAAAACGGCAGAAAGTACAGATGATGCAATAAAAAAATCTGAATACAATGATAAAGATGTAAAAGATAGTATAAAAGAGATACAAGATAAACAGACATTACAAGATAAAAATATAGAAAATATACAAACAAAAAATACAGAGCAAGACAAACTAATACAAAAGCTACAGAACAATGCGATACAAGAAAGTACAGAAGAAGCAACAAGCTTGCATGTAGAAGATGCATCTGACTTGCCTGCTGTGTTGAACATATCTGGAAATCACTATCAAGAAGTACAAGAAGGAACAAGTAACTTGGTCGTATTAAATGAAGGAAGTGTTACACAAGACGGGATAACAATAAATATAAAAGACGGTGTAGCAACTATGTCTGGTTCTAATACAAGTGATACTACAAACTATGTGATTGTTGGTACAGCATATTTATATGCAGGACAAACTTATTATATGAAAGCTGAAAGAAATCAAACTTCAGGAAGTAGTGGACTTTCAATAAAATTTGGGTCAACAGTAAAATGGTTTACTGTGGGTCAAGAGATTGCATTTGAGTGTACTCAAACAGGAGAATACGAAGTTCGTGTTAGCTTTGGAGTAAGCGCAGCTACAAATTCAGGAACATTTAAATTATTAATAAGTAAAACAAGCGGAGCGACATGGGTGCAAGGAAAGAAATCAATACCTTCTGTGGAATATCCTTCTGAAATAGAAACAGTAAAAGATAATATTAAAATAATACAATGCAATTCTAACTTCTTGAAGAAACAAGAAAAAGTAGAAAATGTATCTGTGAGAGGACTAGTAGGACAAGTACTTGATGATGGAACTATAGTTTTAAATGGTACAACAACAAATGATACATATATACAGCTTACAGATGAACTAAAAATAGCAGATTACAATGCTTCAAAGAATTTTGAAAAGCATGTATTACCAAGTGGAAGTTACAAATTTATTTCTGAAACAAGTGGACAAGTTAGTGCAAATGACGTACATGCTTTTTTATATCACGCAGATACAGAAAGCTTTTTAAATAATATTAATATTCAAAGAATATCAGAAAGTCCTAAGAAAGAAACATCATTTGAATTAGCAGAAAAATGGAGATATTATACGTACTTGTGGATAAAAGCAGGAACTACACTAACAGATTTCAAAATGAAATTTATGCTAAAAAGAACAGATGATAATTCAGAATATATACAAAATGAGCAGAAAGTATATAACTTAGCTGTACAACAAGAAATGTTACAAGGAGATTATTTTGACTTAGAAAGAGAAAAGGAATTACATCACTTTAATAAATTTATTGTCACTTCTAGCGAAGGAGATTGGATAGAAACAAGTGATATTAAAAAAAGATATGTTTTATTTACTAATAAAGTAAAATCTTCTTTATCTAATATAAAACAATGTTGTTCACACAATAAAAATTGCAATCAGTGGGCAATAACAGAAGATAGTTTTCAAGTAAGAAGTAATGGTTTATATTTTAGAAATAGTAATATAACGAATAAAGAAGAATTTAATAAATTTGTTGCCAAACAAGAAGAAGCTGGAACACCTGTTAATTTCTATTATGAATGCGAGAAATACGAATTAGACTTAACAGAAGAGCAAAAGCAAGTATTAAATGAATTAAACGCACTAGAACTTTTCAAAGGTGTAAATAACATATATACAGAACAAGATTTAGCACTATTACAACTAAATTATACAGCAGATACAAAGATGTATATAGATAATAAGATAAATAGCATTCTAGGAGGTAACTAATATGCAAGAAAAACAAATACTAGAAAGATTAACTGCTGTAGAAGAAAGAAGTAAATCTAATACAAAAAGAATAAATGCTATGGAAACAAAAATAAATGAAAACGAAAGAGTACTAAATAATGTAGATAAATCTTTATCTGTGACAGTAGAACAAATAAAAAATATAGCTGAAGATTTAAAACAGACAAGCATTAATTTTAAAGAAGCAATGATGAGAAGTAATGCGGCAAATACAAAAGAGACAGAAGTATTAAAAGAAAAATATAACGATTTAGAAAAGAAATATGAAAAATTAGATACAAAATTAGAGCAAGAAACTGTAGGAAAAGATGCAAAAGCATATAGAGACAGTAAGAGCAAAATAGCATCGTGGATAATTTCCGCAATTCTAGGAGTTGTGGCGGCAGCATTGGGAATTTCAAAATTTTTATAGAAAGGAGAGAGAAAAAATGGACCTATTTAATTACATAAAAGAATATATAAGGCCAGAACTATTGATATTAGCAATAGTTCTTTATTTTTTAGGTGTAGCAATAAAAAATACTGAAGTAATAAAAGATAAATACATTCCTTTAGTGTTAGGTTTAGTTGGAATTATATTCTCAGCAATATATGTAGTAGCAACTAGTACAATAGCAAGTTATCAAGATATATTAACAATTATCTTTACTTCAATTGTGCAAGGAATACTTGTAGCAGGAGCTTCAGTGTATGTAAATCAATTAATTAAGCAAAATAATAAGGAGGAATAATAAAAATGACAGAAAAAGAGAAAGTTATTAATATAGCATTAGGAGAAGTAGGCTACAGAGAAAAAGAAACAAATTCAAATTTAGATGATAAAACTGCGAATGCAGGAGATGAGAATTATACAAAGTATGCGAGAGATTTAGATAATGTCGCTGGCTTTTATAATGGAAAGAAAAACGGATATGACTGGTGCGATATTTTTGTAGACTGGTGCTTTGTAAAGGCACTAGGTGCAGAGAGAGCAATGCAGTTACTAAATCAACCAGAAAAGTCAGGTGGTGCAGGTTGTGGAGTTTCAATGAGCTATTTTGAAAAAATAGAGAGACTATTTAAAAGTCCTTCTCTAGGAGACCAGATATTCTTTACAGATGGCGAAAGTATCTATCATACAGGTCTAGTATACGATGTAGATGATACAAAAGTATATACAGTTGAAGGCAATACAAATGGTGGACAAGTAGCTAAGAAATCTTATCCTTTAGGAGCAAGCTATATTAGAGGATATGGCAGACCTCTTTGGAATGAGTCAGCAAATATAGAAGACAGAGAAGAAGAACCAGCAAAAGAAACAAAAGTCGATACAATAAAAGTAACAGCTAAAGAAGGGCTAAATATAAGAAAAGAACCTAATACAGAATGTTCAATCCTTGGAGCTTATGTATATAATACTTCAAAAGATATATACGAAATAAAAGGGAACTGGGGAAGAACACAAGATGGTTGGATATGCTTAGATTACACAGATTATAGTAAGTCTACAAATACTTCTAATACAACTTCAACTAAAAAATACACAACAGGAAGATACATTGTTAATACAGAAGTTCTAACTGTTAGAAAAGGTCCAGGAACGAATTATGACTGGTTAAGATATTCTGAGCTTACATCAAATGCACAGTCTCAAGTATATAGCAAATGCGGATATAAACCAAATGGTTTATGTGCTGGTGTAATTTGTGATGTTAGCGAAATAAAAGGCAAATGGGGAAAAATCCCTTCAGGCTGGATTTGTCTTGACTATTGTAAGAAACAATAGATTGATTTATAAAGAAAAATAATATAAAATAGTATCCATAGGAGGGAAAAATGGATACTATTTTATATAGTGCTATATCTGGTATAGCAGGCATTGTCATAGGTGCTGTAATTGATCATGTTTTATATGGCTCTAAAGTAAGGAAAGAACAAAAATCTAAAATTTTATCAAATAATACACAGGAAAGAGTAGAAGCGGTTAAGCAATTTAAGAAATTAATAAGCGAACTAAATAAAATAGAGATTTTATCAATTGCTCATCCAGAAGAATGTGGAGAAGGAAAAGGATATTGCTTTATTTTTAATAATTGGAAAACATTAAATGAGTTTGCTGACCGATATAGAACACTTAGAAATAAAAGTGAAGAACTACTTAATATTAGATGTTTAATGTGTATCATATTGGGAGATAAATATTTATGGGACTTGCAAAAAATGCAGTGCTATTTTACGGATGAAAATTTATATATTTTAGGAATATTTTTTACAAATGAAATAGAAAAATGGAAGCGAAAAACTATAGATAAATTAAATAAATTTCTAAATAAGCCTCCATTAAAGTTTCAAAGCAAAGATAATCTAATATATAAGATTAGATTAAGATTTGTAATGTTTAAGTATCATCAAAGTGTATTATATAAAGAATTATTAAAAGAAACTAAAATGGAAAAAGATGATATGCAAAATGCTTTTGAAGAGATTGATAATAAATTAAAAGAAAAAATAGAAAAAAATAAACACTAATTTATCTATTTTTTACATGTTCGACAACTTTCGACACACATAACTAACATATCTTTATGCATGTATCATTTACCTCTTCGTTTATCAAAATGTACCCATGTTGGAGTTAAAGATGCAGGTTCTACATAAGCCCATATTCCCGAATTTATAGCAGAAGTTCTTAATCTGTTTCTTTCACTGTTAGAAAGTCTTTGACCAACGTCAAAAGCAGTTCCTGCATAGTGCTGACTTTGGTTTCCGTGTCCGACCTTCATATGGTCTTTTAAATGCAAACCCAACATCTATTGGAGCACTAAATATATATCTTTGGCTATTCCAGGCTTGCATTACCCTTTTTTCTGTCCATAGTACATTACTTCTACTTGATCCTCTAAATTCTTTTACTGTTAATGTTCTATTTGCATTATATGGCATTGCTTCCGAGAGTCCTCTATAATATGTTTCCATACGGTTTGCATCATTGTTATATACCAATATCCTAGCCATAAATTATTATTCCTCCCTTATTTTTATAGCTCGCATTCTTTTTATATTATATGATATATTTATTTTTTTGTTACCTTATGCTATAATATTACTGCAAAGCAAATTTAATTTAGCTTTAATTAAAAGAAAGGTTACCACTTTATGGTAAATATATATAATATGAATAACATTTATGAAGAAACTAAATTTTTAATGAAAAAGTATAACTTAACGGCAAATAAAAAATTAGGGCAAAACTTTTTAGTAGATAGTGAAGCTATAAATAGTATTGTTGCATCTGCTAATCTTACTAAAAAAGATATGGTTATAGAAATAGGTCCAGGACTTGGAACTCTAACATCAATGTTAATAGAAAAAGCTGGTAAAGTTATTGCAATAGAATTAGACGATAGAATGATAAAAATTCTTGGTGATAGATTTTTATTATATGATAATTTTGAATTAATTAACGAAGATGTTTTGAAAGTAGATTTATCATCATTAATAGAGAAAAATAGTGAATTTGAAAATATAAAAGTTGTTGCAAATCTACCTTATTATATTACAACTCCAATAATAATGAAACTCTTAGAAAACAGGCTTAAAATCGAAAGTATAACAATTATGATGCAAAAAGAGGTTGCAGAAAGAATTGTGGCTACTCCCGGAAGTAAATTATCTGGGGCTATTACATATAGTGTGCATTATTATGCAGAACCTGAGAAAATAGCATTAGTACCTAATACATCCTTTATTCCATCACCTGAGGTGGATTCTGAAGTTATAAAACTAAATATTAGGAAAAGTCCACCAGTAAAAATAGATAATGAAAAATTGTTTTTTAATGTTATAAAAGCAAGTTTTATGCAGAGGAGAAAAACCTTATCAAATGGTTTGGTAAATGGAGGAATAGTAAAAAATAAAGCTAAAGCAATAGAAATATTAAAAAATATGGGATTGGAAGAAAATGTTAGAGGTGAAGAATTAACATTAGAACAATTTGCAAATTTAAGTAATAAAATAAATTAATTTTAGGTCAATTGAAAAAGTAAAATATAGATTACAACACTAAAATAAATTGCATAGTTCTTTCTTAATTTATTCTTAAGAAAAAAATTATATTAAATACTTTAAAAAAGATATTTGCTATGTTATAATATTATTGTATATGTATATTTGTTAGAAGGGAGAAGCATATGAATCAAATACTTGTAACAGAAAAAGTTTATGTTACACCAGATTTGAAAAGAAAAAAGAGATTATATAAGATAGAATTTTGTCTATCTATTCTTTTAATATGCCTTTTATCTTCTCTTTACATTTATGGAGCTTATGATAGAGATAAATCTGAAGAAGTATCTCAACAAATATTATCAAACATAGATAACACTATAAAAATTCAAGATGAAAATGACATTATGGTATTAGTTTTAGATGATACGGTACAAGAAGTTGAGGATGAAAATTTGCATGATGATGTAAACGCAAAAACATATACAGCTGAAAGTGGAAAAACATATACAACAGATGCTGTTTTATCTATACCTAAATTAGATATACAATATCCTGTACTATCTGAAACATCTGTAGAACTTTTAAAAGTATCTTTGAATAAATATTGGGGACCAAACCCAAATGAAATAGGTAATTACTGTATAGTAGGTCATAACTATAGAAATGATGCTTTTTTCGGAAACCTACATAAATTAAATGGAGGAGACAAGGTATATATAAAAGACAATTCTGGTAGAACTATAGAATATCAAGTCTATGATAAATATATTGTAGAACCTACAGACACAAGTTGTACATCACAACTTACAAACGGCAGAAAAGAAATTACATTAATTACATGTGCAAATTATGGAACACAAAGGCTTATTGTAAAATGTAGAGCAGTAAAGTAATTGATTAGCTTAATAATTTATTATTTGATTAAATTATTAAATTATATCTTTAAAGTAAAAAATATATAGCAAAATTTAACTTAGAAAACAGTTTTCTGTAAATAAATACACTTCATTTAGTAATCTTAGATTTGCAAATTACTTATATTAAGATTACTAAATGAAGACATTTTTTTATAGAAGGCTTTTTTATTATTATAATAGAAAAAATATTAATAGCTTATGTAAATTTTCGTCTATTTTTATTGATTTTTATAACTTATTATAATAAAATGTTTTTTATAAAATAACATTATTTTTATAATTGGAGGATTTAATGTATAAACCAAAGAATAAAAAAGTAAAAGCAGCATCTACTAATAAAAGATTAAGAGGGATATTAATTGCTGTTATTGTTATATTTTTAATTATTATATTTCGTATTGGTTGGTTACAATTTATAGAGGGTTCAGAGTTAAAAGAGATGATGTATGACCAATTAATTAAAAGTGAAATTCTTACCCCAAAAAGAGGTACTATATATGACTCGACCGGTAAAACTCTTGCAATAAGTGCACAAGTAGATACTGTTAGTGTTACTCCTTCTAGTTTTATTCAAAAAGATGAAGACGGAAATATAGATGATTTTAAAACCAAAGCTTATAGAGAAAAAGTGGCTAAAAGTTTATCAGATATCTTTGAATTAGAATATGAAGATACTTTAAATAAAATTTCTAGTGATAATTCATTTGTTATAATTGCTAAAAAAGTTGAGAAAGATAAAGTGGATAGATTAAGAGAGTGGATGAAAAAAGAAGAAATTTATACAGGAATAAATATTGATGAAGACACAAAAAGATATTATCCATATGATAATTTGGCTTCTAGTTTAATTGGTTTTTGTAATGATGATAATCAAGGTAGTGAAGGTTTGGAATATTACTGGAATAGTACACTTACTGGTACATCAGGAAGGATAGTTACATCTACAGATGCAATTAGCGGACTTATACCAGACGAAAACCAAACATATATTGCTCCACAAAATGGTAGTGATTTAACACTTACAATAGATGCAAATATTCAATCTATTGCAGAAAAGTATTTAAAACAGGGCTGTATAGAAAATGAGGCTAGTAGAGGTGGAAATGTAATAATTATGGATCCAAATACTGGAGACATTTTAGCAATGGCAACATATCCAGACTATAACTTAAATTCACCATATACACCTACTCACATTGACTCAAAAGAATGGAATAAATTAAGTAGTGAAGCACAATCAAATACTCTATATTCTTTATATAAGAACAGAGCAATTTCTGACACATATGAGCCTGGCTCTGTATTTAAAATTATAACTTCTGCAGTAGCTTTAGAAGAAGACTTAGCAACAACAGATGGAGCAAATAGTTATAAATGTACTGGTGTATATAATGTTTCCGGAATTAATATTAGTTGTTCTCATGGTGCTGTACATGGTAATCTTTCTTTAAGGCAAGCATTACAAAAGTCTTGTAATGCAGCATTTATGCAAATTGGACAAAAAGTTGGAGTAAAAACATTATATCAATATTATGATGCATTTGGATTTTTTGATAAAACAAATTTTGCAAGTGTTGGTGAGGCTTCAAGTAATTTTTGGAATATAAATGATGTTGGACCAATAGAACTTGCTACAATGTCATTTGGTCAAAGATTTAATATTACTCCTATCCAAATGATAACAGCTGTTTCTGCAGTAGCAAATTGTGGTAACTTAATGCAACCTAGAATAGTAAAAGAAATTAAAAATACATCAACAGGTGCTGTTCAAACTATTAATCCTATATCAGTTAGACAGGTTATTTCTAAAGAAACATCTGAAGAAATGCTTGATATGTTAGAATCTGTTGTTACAGATGGAACTGGTAGGTATGCTCAAGTTAAAGGTTACTCAATAGCTGGTAAGACAGGAACTTCTGAGCCTTCTCCAGGAGCTGAGGATCAAGGAAATGTTGCATCATTTGCTGCAATATCACCTGTAGAAAGCCCACAATTAGTAGTATTAGTAACTGTTTATGGACCAGAAGGTGCCAATAACGATGGTAGTCTAGTTGCAGGGCCGATAGCTGCTCAAATATTAAATGAAGTACTTCCATATATGCAAGTTCCTACAGATAGCACTTATTCAGCAAATACAGAAAAGATAAGCTTGCCAGATGTTACAAATAAAACGGTTGGAGAAGCTAAAAAGATATTAGAGGAGGCTGGCTTTATAGTAAAGACAGAAGGCGCAAATGAGGACATTATAACAGAGCAAGTTCCAAAGAAAGGAACAAATTTAATAAAGAATTCTATAATTAAATTGTACACCTCAGATGATGAGACAAAAGTTTCTGTAACAGTACCAGATTTAAAAATGAAAACATTGTCACAAGCAAAACAAATTCTTAAAGAAAAAAATCTTAATATAGATGTAAAAGGTTCTTCTGGAGTGGTACTTACACAAGATCCTATTAATGGTACTTCTGTTGAAGAAGGTAGTGTAATTACAGTAACATTGCAACAGCAATGAACTTAAAATGTCATTTTTCGACAAATTAATAAAAACTTAATAAAATATTGAGGAAATATTTATAAACATATGCTACAATAATAAAAATTAAAAATGTAAAAGGAAATGTGATAAAAATGAAGCAAAATACCAAAGATTATATAATTAAACTATTTTGGATTTTTATTATTGCTAGCATAATTGGATGTGCTGTAGAAACTATTGTCTGTATAGTACAAAAGGGTCATTTTGAAATAAGACAAGGTGTTATATATGGACCTTTTATACCCGTTTATGGTGCAGGAGCTGTTTTGTTTTATATATTTGTGCCTTTAATTACAGGTGCAACAGCAGAAAATGCAAAAGAAATAAGTAATATAAAAATATTTTTAAACACAATGGTTTTAGGAGGAATAACAGAATATTTATTTTCATATGGACAAGAAAAGCTATTTGGAACAATATCATGGGATTATAGCAATATACCGTTTAACATAAATGGTAGAACTAGTCTTTTACATTGTATATATTGGGGAATAGGTGGAATAATATTTATTAAATATTTATATCCATATACTGAAAATTTAACAAATAGAATGAATATGAAAAAACTTACAATTGCAACTACATTTTTAGCAATATTTATGGTATATAATATTTCTATATCAATGTTAGCAGGACAAAGACAAATGGAAAGAGTACAAAATATATCTGCAAATTCAAGATTAGATACATATTTAGATAAGAAATATCCAGATAAACTTTTGGACACTATTTTTTCAAATAAAAAAAACGTAATAGATACAGAAGGATAATATTTAATACAAAAATTGTATTAAACATTATATTAAAATAAGTTTGACAAAAAGACATTACTATGTTAATATACATTTACATAATTAAATAGAAAAAATTGTATATCTTTACAATTAATACCAAGCTCTGAAACTAGCATGGGAATTCATTTGTATAAATTAAACGAAAAATTAAATGAAATAAAATATGTAATTTCCGCCACAGCGGAGAGTTTCTGTGTTTAAATAGAACAAAATACAGATATATCTTTTGGTGAGGGAAAATGCATATTGAAATATTACTAGGGCAAGTAAGAGAAAAAAAAGGAATGACTTTAACTAGGCTAGCTGAGAAAAGCGGGGTTTCAAAAACTCATATTAATGATATTGAAAACAACGTAAAATCGCCTAGTTTATTAGTTATGGTAAAATTGGCAAAGGCGTTAAATGTTGATATTAACGAGTTATATAGGGTGAAATGGTAATGGCAGAAATGGAAAATAACGATTATTACAACAAAAGTTTAAAAGCTCTAATAGAGTATATAGAACAAGAGAAGAAAACTATTACTGAAGTAGAATGGAATAGGTATGCTTTTAAAAATAATTATCTATCTAGTGAGACAATGGGTTATCTTTCCAAAACAAAGTTTCATAAGTTATGTAAAAGCATTTTAAAAGAAATAAAAAAGAAATAAAAAAATACCTTTATATAATTTTTATAGTAAGATAGAATTATTTTACAATTATTAAAAAATATTTTAAATTACTATTTAGGGTATTTTATATTTGTAAAAATATTACAGAAAGCAATAAACTTAAAATAACTTAATAATTTTAAGTTTTTTTTGTCGGATAGATTTGTTAAATAAAAAGCACATTTTTAATTTAAAGCTTATTGTTTTAAACTAAAATCAATTTGTTATTAATTTGTATCTTTAAATTTAAAAATCATGAGTAACTTCCAATTTTAAAAATTAAATGTTGACTATATTACATAAAAATGTTAAATTATAATTAAATTATTAGGAAAGTAGTAGAAGTCTACAATATCAACATAATAATTATATTATAAAATAATTGTTTACAAAGGTTTATGGGCAACCTTTTAAAAACCTAAATCTATTATACAAGGAGATAATAGTTTTATAACTATTTATAAAATTTATGAATATATGGCATGATATAAATAAAGATAGAATTTCTAAAGATAATTTTGTATCAGTAATTGAGATAAATAAAAATTGCAGAAATAAATATGAATTAGATAAAGAGACAGGTATGTTAAAATTGGATAGAATATTATACACATCTACACATTATCCTGCAAATTATGGTTTTATTCCAAGAACTTATGCAGGAGATAATGATCCACTTGATGTTTTGGTTATATGTCAGGAGGAAATTGCGCCTATGACTTTGGTAGAAACTTATCCAATAGGTGTTTTAATAATGACAGACGATAATGAACAAGATGAGAAGATTATAGCAATATGCAAAAAAGATCCATTTTTAAATTGTTATAAAGATATTTCAGAATTGCCTCAAAATTTATTGTCAGAGATAAAACATTTTTTTGAAGTGTACAAGCAATTGGAAGGAAAACAAACGACTGTGGATAAAATGTTAGGTAGAGATGAGGCAGAGAAAATAATACAAAAATCCATAGAAGATTATATTAATAATTTTGAGAAATAACAGAATAACTATATAAAAATGTGGTTCAGGAAGGAATAATATGATAATAGAAAAAATAGTATTTGGGGTATTATCAATTGCACTTTTTACAATATTTTTTCTTAAAATGATAGGAAAAAATAATGCGACATATGTCTATTTATTAGTGGTGCAATTTATAGGTATGTTAATTAGTTTTTTAGAACTAATATTTTCTATAAAACTAAATGCAATAATAAAATTAATATCATATCTATTGGCTATAATCATACCAATTGTAATAATTATTATAGAAAAAATAAAAAAAGTACAATTTCCAGAATTATTTAACTTTATTACAGCAAAAATTTGTATAAAGCTAAATAAAAGTGAAATAGCAAAAAAATATCTTGAAAAAATAATAGAAGAAAACGAAGAAAGTTATATGGCACACAAAATGATAGCACAGATATATGAAGAAGAGGGAAATTATGAGTGGGCAATTGCAGAATATACGAAAGTTATTAGTATAAATTCAAGAGATTATGCCTCAACATATATACTTTCTAAAATTTTAAGTGAGCATGACAAGAAGAATGAAGCAGTTGATTTATTAACAGATTTAGTAAAAATAGTTCCAGAAAATTATAAAGCAGTAGATTTATTAGCAAATATTTATATGGACCAAGAAAAGTATAAAGAAGCCATTAATGTTTATATGAATGCTTTAAAATTTAATGCTACAAATTATGACATTTACTATAATTTAGGCATTGCATATACAATGCTCAATGATTTTCAGAAAGCAAAGGAATTTTATGAAAAAGCGGCAGAACTAAACTCACTTTTATATAATCCCAATTTTAGTTTAGGGCAAATTGCACTTCTATATGGTGATTTAGAAGAGGCTGAGAAATATTTTATGAAAAATGTTCAAAGTGAAGAAAAAGAAGCAGGACCATATTATTATCTAGCACAAATAGCTATGTTAAAAGGAGAGGAAGAAAAAGCTGTAAATTATATTAATTTAGCAATACAAATGGATTATGAAATTTATGAAAAAATAATAAAAGATCCTATCTTTTTTGCTATAAAAGCTAGAATACAGCCAAATTTAGAAAAAACAAAGTTAGAAGCAAAAATGAACGAAAAGGAGAAAAAAGCAAGAGAACATTTGAAAAATACATATATATTAGTTGGTAGACTTAATAATAATGACATAAAAATGATGGAAAATATGAGGAAAGTAAGTAAAGAAAAAGATCAAAGAGAATTAAATTAATTTTAAATATTAAGCCCATATATCAAGTTTGCAAAATTTGCATATAATATATGGGTGATTTTTTTATGAGAAAAATATGTTTAATAGGTGGAGACAAAAGAAATTTGGAACTTGCCAAATTTCTTTTGGAAGATAAAGAAAATAATATATCAATTTTTGCAAATGAAAAGATGAAAGAAGAATTAACCAATAAAAAAATAGAAGATGACGAACTAAAAAATATTATAAAAAAAATAAATAACAACGTAGATTTATGTAACGATAAAAAGAGATTTTATAATAATATCCTAAAAATAAAAGAGATAAATAATAAAAATTATATAAATGAATATAAAAGCAAAATTATAGAATATAAAAGTTTAGAAGAAGGAATAATAAAAAGTGATATAGTTGTTACGGCAGTGCCAATTAGCAAAGATAAATTAACTTTAACAGGAGAATATACGGATTTAAAAATAAGTTTGGAAGATTTTTTTATGAAATTGAAAAATGTCTTTTTAGTTTCGGGCATGGTTCCAGACAAATTTAGCAAAGTTTTAACTGAAAATAATGTAAAAGTTTTGGATTTATTAAAAGATGAGAGCTACATAATTTTTAATGCAAAAATTACTGTTGAAGGAATAATAAAGTATTTAATAGAAAATACAGAGGATACAATTTTCAATAGTAAAATTTTGGTCTTAGGATATGGAAGAATAGGAAAAATTTTATGTAATGTTTTAAAAAGTTTTACAGAAAATATATATTGTATGCCTAACAGTAAAGAAGAGTTAGAATGGTTAAAATCTAATTGTGTGAATTATATATTTGAAGAAAATTTTAATGATTTAAATAAAAATTTAAAAAAAGTTGATAATATTGCTAAAAAAGAATTACATAAATTTTTAGGCAATTTTGAAATAATTATTAATACAATTCCAAGAATAATTTTAAATGAAAAAGAGATTAGTTCTCTTAATAAAAATGTTTTTATACTAGATGTTGCATCAAAACCAGGTGGAATTAATCAGGAAAATGCCATGAAAAATAATATAAATTTTTTATGGAAGTTGGGCATTCCAGCAGAAATATCTGCAAAAGCTTGTGCGAAAAAAATTAAAAATATGATATATGAAAATAATATTACATATATGTTACAATGATATTACATTTGCATTAAAAATTGAAAGCAAATATTGACTTTTTCTATAAAAACGATAAAATTTAAATAATAATATAAGGTTATTTTGACTAAAAAAAGGGGAATTTGTAACTTTAGAAAAAAATACAAGTATTTTTATTATGTTTATGAGAAATATATTAGTGTAAAAGTTTATTTAGACGAAGGAGAAAGAAATGACAAGTTGCTTAGGATTATACGTAGAAAGTAATGTAATTAAATATGCGAAAATTTCAAAAGATCGTGATAACTTAAAAGTAGAGTCATTCGGTTTAAAGTTTTATGACAAATTAGGAGATGCTATAAAGCAAATAATTTCAGAAACATATAGTTTTAAAGTGCCTATAAGTATAAACTTAGCAGACGAAGTGTACAGCTACTTTTATATGTTTAGTATGCTTAATAAAAAGGATTTGAAAAAGGCTATAGAAACAGAATATGAAGCATATTGCACAGAAAAAGGGCTAAATAAAAATGCTGTAGAAACAAGATATGCACTTGTCAATTCTTTAAGTGATAAAGATAGGGTTAAAGTTATACATGTAGCAGCAAACAAAAATAACCTTAATGCAATAGAACAGCAACTTGCAGAAAATAAAATAGCAGCAATTTCTCCTATAGGTATGACAATTGCAAATATTGCTAAAATGAAACAAAAAGAGAATATTGCAATTATAAATATGGAAGACAAAACAACTGTAACTATAATTGTAAATCAAAAAGTTTATAGTGTAGATACAATAGAAAATGGCTCAAGCCAAGTTTTAGATGGAATAAATGCAAAAGAAAATTCTTATTCAAAAGCTTATGAAATTTGTAAAAATTCTACTATTTATACAATGGAAGGACAAGAATTACAAGATACAGAAAATGAGTATTTAGATAACATTATGCCAACATTATATAAAATAGCAGAAAATTCAAAAAAGATAATAGAGAATTCAGCAATAGATATAGATAGAATATATATCACAGGTACATTATCAGTTGTAAATAATATAGATTTATATTTTCAAGAGTTTTTTAACACAGAAAAGTGTGAAATTTTAAAACCATTTTTTATAAAAGATTCCATAAAAGTGAATATAAAAGACTATGTGGAAGTTAATTCAGCTATAGCTATGGCTATGCAAGGACTTGGATATGGTGTTAAAGACATGAACTTTAAAAAGCATAGTATTACAGATAATCTTCCAGAATGGATGACAATAGACCTTGGAAGTCCAAATGCTAATAGTAAAATAGGAAATGGACTAAAAGAATTTTTCTCAGTAGATTGGAAAGCGAAGTTAGATACAACAGAAAAATGGTTATTAAGAGTAGCAGGCGGATTTTTAATACTTGTTTTACTATATACAGGTTTTACAATAGTAATTAATAACCAATACGAACAAAAAACTTTAGAAGCAAATGAAGTAAGACAAGATACAATGACAAAATTAGCAGCAGTAAATTCAGATATAAACTCTGTAAAAGCTAAAACAAATCAATATTTGCAATTAGCAGATAATTTAAGAAGTACAAGTGAAAAAATACAAGATGATCAAAAAAGCAAAAATGCAGTAACTACAATGCTTAGTGAGATAATGTATATAATTCCTAAAGGAGTACAACTTACATCAGTAGAAAATACTACAGGAAGCCATATTGTTATCAATGCACAATCTGAAAAATATGAACAATTAGGTTATTTTAAAGTCAAAATAGCTAATGAAAATATATTAAAAGCAGATACAGTTGTATCAACAATGGGAACAAAAGATGGAAATATGGTTAAAATTGTAATAGAAGGAGATTTACCATGAAGAAATTATTAATTATAATTCTTATAATTTTATTATGTGTGCTGGGATATTTTGCAATATTTAATGGAATTTCAATTGGAAATTTTCAAATATTAAGTGTAAGCCAAATAAAAGAAAAGAATGATAAACTAGATCAAGAAATAAGTGATATAGAAACACAAAGAGTAAGTACTTTTCCATCTAAAACATCAGAATTAGGAAGAGAAACAGATACTATGATGAGTGCGAAGAAAACTTATTTAGATTTAGCAAGTGTAAGTACAGAGGGAGAGCTAAAAGAAGCTAATCAAGAAGAAACTTATTTAATTGAATTTTTATGGACAAGAATGGGAAACCATGCAACAAAAGAAGGAGTAATTGCTAAATTTGAAATAGTTTCAGGAGATACAGGAGACAGTAACTTATATAATATTAACTTTACAATAACAGGACATTATATAGCAATTATAAACTTTGTTTCTGCAATAGAAAATGACAGCAAACTTGGATTTAGAATAGAAAACTTTAAAGTAGTTCCAGGGGGAGATGACCTAACAGCTACATTTGTTGTAAGAAATATAAGGATTAAAAATGAAAAGACGACTACAAGTACTACACAAACGCAGACAACAGACACAACTAATACAACTACAAATACTACAGAAACTACAGTAGATAATACAACTACAACAAATACACAATCATAATTTATGTAGGAGGATAAAATGGTAAAATCAATAATTAAAGAAATTATTATTATGTTATTGTTATGTGTTGCTATATTATTAATACTTGGGGTATTATTTTATGATTACATTCCAAGTAATAAGGTGGTTCCAGGTAAAATAGCATATTCAACTCCAGAAAATATTCAAGAAGAAGTAAATGAAGAAGTAATAGAAGCTAATAAAACTAAAATTACTTATGAAGTAACAGATGCAGATTTAAATATATATAAACAAAGTAACAGTTATGTGCCAGGAAAAAGAGATCCATTTTCTATGGAATCTACTCAAGCAACTGGAAATTCGACTGGAGGAACAACTAATAATAATGGAGAAATTGTGGAAACAAATACGAATTCAGACCCAAACTCAACAGGAACTTTCTTTAATGAAACTGGGAAAAAATAATTAATTTCGGTTATATTTATTAAATATAAATATATACAAAAAATCTAAAGAGAAAGGAGTAAGTAAAATGTTAGAAAAAACAAAAGGACAAGGTGGTATTACACTAGTAGCATTAGTTGTTACAATCGTAGTATTATTAATACTAGCAGGAATAACAATAGCATTAGTATTTGCACAAAATGGTGTAGTAGGAAAAGCTCAAGAAGCTGCAGCTGACTCAAACAAAGGAACAATAGCTGATAACATTCAAGGATATATAGTATCTAGACAAATGGATGCAATTCAAACAGGTACAGCACCTGGAAATGTTACAGAAGATATGACAACTAAACTTCAAGCTGCAGGAATTACAGTAGATGCAGCAACAGGTTCTGGAACAATAACAGTTAATGCAGATACAACTGTAACAATAGCAGGAACAGTAAAATTCACATTAAATGGACAAAGCTATAATCTAACAGTTAAGGGATATGATACAGGATATCCTACATTAACTGCTGTAGGTAAATAATATTAAAAAATTTTTACTTTAGAGAAAGGAGTAAATAAAATGTTAGAAAAAACAAAAGGACAAGGTGGTATTACACTAGTAGCATTAGTTGTTACAATCGTAGTATTATTAATACTAGCAGGAATAACAATAGCATTAGTATTTGCACAAAATGGTGTGGTAGGAAAAGCACAAGAAGCTGCAGCTAGTTCAAATAAAGGAACAATAGCTGATAACATTCAAGGATATATAGTATCTAAACAAATGGAAGCTTTACAAACAAATAAAGCACCTGGAGATGTTACAGCAGATATGACAACTAAACTTCAAGCTGCTGGAATTACAGTAACTGCTTCAAGTAATACAATTAGTATTGCGGCAGATACAACAGTAACAATAAGTGGAGATATAACATTTGAATTAAATGGACAAACTTATACTTTAAGTACTGGTGGTTATGACACAGGATATCCAGAATTAAAATAAAATATATAGTTTGTTTTTAATATATCTAAAATAAGAAGGGAGAATACAACATGTTAAAGAAAACAAAAGGACAAAGTGGTATTACATTAGTAGCATTAGTTGTTACAATCGTAGTATTATTAATTTTAGCAGGAATAACAATAGCATTAGTATTTGCGCAAAATGGTGTAGTAGGAAAAGCACAAGAAGCTGCTAAAGAATCAAATAAAGGAACAATAGCAGACAATATTCAAGGATATGTAGTATCTAAACAAATGGAAGCACTTCAATCAAATGCTGAACAAGATATTACAGCTGATTTAAAAGCTGCTCTTACAAAAGTAGGAATTACAAATAGTGGTTCTGGAACAGTAAAAGTTAAAGCTGATACAACAGTAGCTGTTGCAGGAACAATTACATTCACATTAGGTGGACAAAGCTATAATTTTACAGCTTATAATAATGGTTATCCAACATTAGAAGCTGCAAGTACTACAGTAGGACCATAATTAATGCATAATATGGCATATGCAAAGTTAATGTATATGCCTTATTTTTTAATATAACAATTAGGAGAAAAAGATGGACATTATTTTATATATACTACTTTTTTGTATGGGAACAGTTTTCGGAAGTTTTTTTACATTAGCAGTTAGTAGAATTCCAATAGGACAGGATATTACACATGAACGTTCTTATTGTCCAAATTGTAACCATAAATTAAGCTTTTTAGATATGATACCTATTTTAAGTTATATATTTTTGGGTGGAAAATGCAGATACTGCAAACAAAAAATAAGAATAAGATATTTAATCTTAGAAGTATTTTCTGGAATAGTATTTGTTTTATTTGCATTGTCTATAAAGTTTAGTATGTATAATTTAAGTGTTAATAATATGGCATATTTAATATTTGGATTATTATATATATCAACATTATTTATTATTGCAGGAATAGATAAAGAAAAAATAAGAATTGAAAAGTCTGTATTATTATTTGGATATATATTAACTACAGCATATATAATTTATCTATATATAGTAGAGCATGATACTAGTATATATAGATATGTTATATATTTATTTGTCGTTCTTATACTTATGCTAATAGATATATTTTATTTAAGGAAAAAAGTAAAAGATAATTATCCTGTAGAAGTGCTACTATTATCAATATTAATGATAGCATTTACATATGAATTACAATATGCAATTACAGTCACTATGACACTGCTTACAATTGCTTTTGTACTAATTTTTTCTAAAATTAAAAATAGAAAAGCAAAAAGTATAAAAACAAAGAAAAATAAAGATATAAAATTACCTATTGGATTTTTCATGTGTGTTTCAAATATAATAGTTTTAATTATAACAAATGCAATTAGCTTTTATGCATAAGGCAGTTGAGGGAAAACTTGGAAGATAATTATGATTTTTCCAACCGAATTGTGCTTTAAGGAAGGAATGTTTGTAAAAATGGATAATGTAAATTTAAAGAAAGTAAATACAAAATCAGAAAGTGGCTTTACATTTACAGACTTAGCTATTGCCATATTTATAATTATGCTTTTTACAGGAACAATAGGTACTATAATGTATCAAATTACAGAGGTAAAATTAAGTACACAACTTTCTGCTGAAGCAACTGTTTGTGCTATACAAATATTAGAAGATATAGATAAAACAGACTATGACCTTATCCAAAATGGAATGGAGAATTCGTATAGAACTAAATTTCAAATACCATCAGGTTTTGCAATAAGAATAGATGTAATAGACTCTGCTTATACTATTGCAGGACAACCTACAAAAAGGGTGGAACTTAGAATAAAATATAAATTTAAAGGAAGAGATGAAGAACTTGCAATAACTAGATATAAAGTTAAAGAAGCTTAAAATTATGAGGGTAGTTTAAGGAAATATTTCATAACTATATGTGCCTTTGAGCAAAGGAGAAAGGAATGGAATTCATGATGAAAAGTCAAAAGGGTGTTACATTAGTTGCATTAGTAATTTATATTATAGTTTTTACAATAGTTATATCAATTTTATCAGTAATATCTAGCTTTTTCTTTTCAAATGTAAATTTTGTAAAAGAGCAAGCAAATTATGCACCTGAATTTAATAAATTTAATATGTTTTTTATACAGGATGTTAAAAATAATAAAAATGTAACAGTGAATAATAATACAATTGAATTTGCAGATGGAACAAGATATGACTTTAATTCAGACCAAAAAGCAATATACAGAAATGGAAAAGCAATAGCAAAAAATATTCAAGTTGCAGTATTTAAACCATCTACAGTAACTATAAGAAACACTACAAAGAATATAGTAAATGTCAATATAGCAATAGGAAAAGCAGGGTCTTTATTTACTAAAGATATAGATTATGTATTAAAATATTGGTAATTAATGGAGTTATACGATATTTATATTTAAAATTAAAATTTTATAGTATAATATTTATTATAAGACTAAACTTAAGAGGAGGATAACCTATGGACGTAAAAAGAAGCCAACCAATAGGAATAGAATTAGTAAGAAGAGGAATTGTTACAGAAGCAGATATAGACAAAGCATTAGACTATCAAAAAAGACACCCAAAAAAGAAGATTGGTGATATATTAGATATTTTAAAATTGTGTGATCCACATATATTAATAGATGCAATAGGTGAAATATTAGAAGAAAGAGCAATATATTTGCAAGAAAATGATATAAAAATAAATGTTTTAGATTATGTGTCTTTAGATATTATAAAAGAAAATAAGGCTATACCTTTTGATATTGTTTCTGGTAGGGTAAAAGTATGTTTTGCAGATACTTCTAATAGAAAATCTACAGATGTAATAAGGCTATTACTTTTAAATAAAGGACTTGTAATGGACCGCTATATTACTTTTGAGAGTAATATAGATAATATAGTAAATTCACTAGAAGGTGTAGTTTCTGACGATATTAATACAAATACAGATGTTTCTGGAATGGTGGATAGTATTATAAAAACAGCTATGGAAAAGAGAGCAAGTGATATACACATAGAGCCAATGGAGAAATTTGTTAGAGTTAGATATAGAATAGATGGACAACTAATTACAGCAGCAACAGTAGATAAAGAAAAACAAGCACAAATAGTAGGTAGATTAAAAGCTATTTCTAACATGCATCAGGAAAAGCAAGAAGCACAAGATGGTAGAATTTTAGCATATCCAGATTACAACATACGTGTATCTTCACAAAAAAATGTTAATGGAGAAAAATTTGTTTTAAGATTATTAAAGAAAAATGAGGATATAAAAAGGTTATTTGAACTTGGATTTCCAGATGACGAGAAATTGGTTAATGACTGTTTTAATAAGAAAAATAGTATTACAGTTGTTGCTGCTCCAACAGGAGAGGGAAAAACAACAACATTATATAGTATTATAGATTATTTAAATAGACCAGAAATAAATATTACAACTATTGAAGACCCAGTAGAAATAAGAATTGATGGATTAAATCAAATAGAGGTAGAAGCCAAAACAACATTCCAAGATTCTTTAAGAACAGTTTTAAGACAAGATCCAGATATAATTTTAGTAGGAGAAATTAGAGATAGAGAAACTGCAGAGATTGCAATGCAAGCAGGTCAAACAGGTCACTATGTATTATCTACAATTCATACAATAGATGCAATAGAAGTTATAACACGACTAAGAAAAATGGGAGTTTCGGATTATGATATATCTAGTACATTAGCAACATCTGTTTCTGAAAGATTAGTAAGAAAAGTATGCCCAAACTGCGCAAGAGAAAGAGAGTTTACTCTACGAGAGAAGGAGATTATAAATAAATTTGCAGAAAAATATGGTTGTAAATTTGATTTAGATAATGCAAAAACATATGACATAGTAGGATGTAAAAAGTGTAATAATACAGGTTACTATGGAAGAATTGGTATATTTGAAGTATTATCTATAACAGATACAATAAGAGAATTAATTACAAGAGGAGCATCAAGCATAGAAATAAGAAAAGCAGCATTAGAAGAAGGATACAGACCTTTAATTATAGACGGAATAGGCAAAGTTATTTCAGGTATAACAACATTAGATGAGCTTAATAACAAATTAGTTATATATTAACAAAAGATAGGGGGAAAAATAATGATAGACATTGACAAAATAATGTATTTAGCAATGAAAAAGGATGCATCAGATATTCACTTAATTGCTGGAATAAAACCAGTAATGAGAGTGAGAAGAGATTTAATAAGTTATGAAGATTTCGATATATTAACAGAAGAAGATATGTGGGAGATATATGACTATTTTGTTAGAGGAAATGTTGATAAAGATAGAGTATTTAAGGAAACCAAAAGATTAGATTCTTCTTTTGTATTTTCAGATATACGTTTAAGAGTAAATATTTCACTTTCAAATGAAATCCCTGTAGTAACTCTAAGGCTTATAAAAAATCAATTACCATCATATGAATCATTAGGAGTACCAGATATAGTAAGAAGAATGATGTACCAACCACAAGGACTTATACTTGTAACTGGTAAAACTAACTCTGGAAAGACAACAACTTTAAATGCTTTAATTAATGAAATTAATGAAAATCAAAATAAAAAAATATTGACATTAGAAAGTCCAATAGAGTATAAACATAAATGTAAAAAGTCAATTATTGTACAAAAAGAAGTTGGAGTTGGGCAAGACTGCTTAACATACAGCAGTGGAGTAAAGAACTCTTTAAGAGAGGACTGTGACATATTAGTTATAGGTGAGATTCGTGATAAAGAAACAATGGATGCAGCTATAGAAACAGCCGAAGCAGGTCATTTAGTAATAGGAACACTTCATACAAAATCTTGTGCAGAAACAATAGACAGAATGATAAACTTTTATGACATAAGAGATCAACAAACTATAAAGTTCTTAATAGCTTCTTTATTAAAATTGGTTGTATCTCAAAGATTATTACCTGGAAGGTCTGGAGAATTAGTTCTAGTTCCGGAAGTAATGGTTGTAGATAACATTGTATCAGGTATAATTAGAAAAGATAAAATAAGCGTTTCTGAAATAGAAGATGCTATACAAAGTAATTCTGAAAAAGGCAGTATTGGTTTAATAAATTCGTTAGCAGAGCTATTTACAAAAGATAAAATTACATTAGAGCAAGCTAAAGCTCAAATAGAAGAAAAGAATATAGAAGTATTAAATAGGACTATAATGCAGTTGAAAATAAAAAAAGAAAATAGAAGGCAACAAAATGACAACTAGAAAGGAGGTTTTTAAATGCCAGAATATGTTTATAGAGCTGTAACCGAAAAAGGACAAATAGTAAGAAATAGGGTAGAAGATGTAAGTAAAAATACATTAATAAAAAGACTGAAAAGTAATAATTTGCTACCAATTAGTGTTTCGCAGGTAGGTTATAGGAGTGCTAAAAAGCATAAAAGTAAGAAGAGAAATGTAACAGATATAGATGATATTATGAAAATGGCAAACTCAGCCGATGTAATGCAAGGTAGAAGAGCTAGAGACCAAAAGTTATCTGAAAAGGTAAGTCTTGCTTTATCTCTTGAAGAAAGAATAACGGAAAGAGATGTAAGAATTTTTACACAGAACTTTTTCTTATTAAAGAAAGCTAATTTTAATAACATACATGCATTAAATACTTTAATACAAAGTACAGAAAACATGTCTTTTAGAGGTGTATTAGAAGATATTCTAGCAGGCGTTGAGGCTGGTGAATATATGTATACAACAATGGAATATTATGCAGATGTATTTCCATATATATATATTAATATGATAAAAGTAGGGGAATTATCTGGATCTCTTACTCAGTCATTACAACAGGCTGTAAAATATTTGGATGATACAAGTTCAAGGAATAGAAAATTAAAAGCAATTTTAATACCAAACTTAGTTCAATTTATAGCAATTATAGTTTTGCTATTTGTAGGTACAATTTATGTATTACCTTTGATACAAGATGTATTTGAGCAAGTTGGCTCAAGTATGAAACTTCCAGATATCACATTATGGTTTATGGATTTTGTAGATATTATTATGGCATATTGGTATGTTCCAGTAATAATTATAGCAGCGATTGCAGCAGGTATATTCTGGTATATAAATACTCCAAGAGGGAGATATAATTTTGACTATTTTAAATATAAGATGCCAATATTCGGTTCACTAATATATGCTATAGACTTTTCAAGATTAATGAGAGCAATGCTTTTAAATTTACAAAATGGTATGAGAATACAAGAGTCACTAGAGGTTTCTAAGTCTGTAGTAAAAAATTATGTTATGCTATCTATAATAGAATCATCTATAAATAATATTTTAATAGGTGGCTCATGGATAGAACCATTTGAAAATTCTGGTTTATCATCTGCAATGGAAACAGAGATGTTAAAAATAGGTATGCAAACAGACTTGTCTGAAATGATGGCAAAATTGCTAGACTATATGGATATAGATATAGACAACAAGATGCAAAAGATAATGAAAGTATTACCAGAAATTTCATATGCATTTGTCGGAGCAATATTAATTTTCTTAGTAGTTGTAGTGTTAGTTCCATGTATCCAATTGTATATGGGTAACTGGTTAATAGACGCAATGGGAGTGTAAAAATGACTTTAAATTTATAAATAATTATAAATAATATATCCCCTAAATGATAGATTTGTCTAAAATTTGGGGGATATATTATTTGTAGACTTTTATAAAAACTATATAAAAATTAAAAAAGTTTAAATTTAAGAAGAGTCATTAAAAAGTTAAATATTATTTTTAATTTAATGTAATACTATTAAATTTAGTTTTAGGATATGCAAAACTTATGATATAATATAATTGAAAATAATACATTATATAAAATAAAAATAGAAATATATATAATAAAGTAGATATTAATTATAAGAGGAGAGTTTATGAAAATAGGTATAGATATAGGTGGAAGTCATATTGCTATTGCTTTAGTAAATGCAGAAGGAAAGATTATAGAAAAAAATGAAACAGACATAGAAGATATAGAAAATGTAGAAATATTTATCGAAAAATATATTATGAAAAATATTCATAATATGGTACCACAAAACGAAATAGAATTAATTGGAATTGCATCTCCAGGTACACCTAAAGATGGAAAGATATTTTCTATGTACAATTTAGGAATTAGTGAATTAGATATAGCAAAAATGATACAAAAATACTATAATATTCCAATAAGTATACGCAATGATGGAAAATGCTCAGCTTTAGCAGAAAAAGAGTTTGGAAGTTTAAAAAACTATGATGACTGTATATTTTTATGCTTAGGAACAGGTATAGGAGCAGGAATATTTTTAAATGGTAAGCTTTTAGAGACAAAAAGAGCTCCTGGTTTTGAAATAGGTCATATGGTTATAAATAAAAATGGAATAAGGTGTAATTGCGGAAAAATTGGATGTTTTGAAACATATTGCTCAATGAAAAGATTTAAGGATAATGCAAAGGAAATTTTGAAAATAAATTCAGAAATATCTTCAGTAGAGTTGCTTAATATTATAGAAAAAAGAAAAGATGAAGAAGAAGTTAAAGTTCTAGTAGATGAGTATATAGAAAATTTAATTATAGGATTTTCTAATTTAATAGATATGTTTGAGCCAGAAGCAATATCACTTGGAGGAAGTTTTGTATATTTTAGAGACATCTTTTATGATAAGTTAGTAAGTGAATTTAATAAGAAAAAATATTATTTTAACAAAGATATAAAAACAGAGATAAAGCTTGCTATGCTTGGAAATGATGCAGGAATAATTGGGGCAACAATAAATTAGGATAGAATTTTCATAAATAAACGTTAAATGAAAGGTTAAAGGTATTTTATAATAAACCTCAAGTAAAAAAATTAAATGCAATTTTGAGGAAATAAAATTTTTAAATAAATTTCCCCGAAAAAAATTTGACACTATCGTATATTTTTCTTAATTTGACAAATAATTAGATATATAGTATAATAATACCAGTTGTTACCAAGAGATGGTAAAGAAGAGATTTATATATTATTTATTTTTAATTGAGAAAAATAATAGTTAGTTTTATTTTGTGCGGGTTAATATAAAAAATTATAATGTATTTATAAAAAATAAATATATGCTTTTGTGCGTGAATTTTAAAAGCATAATAATAAATATATAAAATATTTTATAGTAAATAATTTTAAAATATTATTAGCTAACTGTATATTTTTTCCAATTTTAAAACTTACTATATAGACCTTAAGAAAGAAGAAGGAGAGAAAATATATGACAAATGAGTTAAATACAAATGAAGCTAGGATGAAGAAAAAAAATGAAAATAACCTAGCAAGAAAAAATGTTCATAGAACACAAAGAAAGAATACTAATATAAATAAAGAAGAACAAAATGAATTAAAAGATACGAAAAAAACAAGAGTTTCAAAAATAAATGATGAGAAAGAAATATTAGAAAGTACAAAACAAAGAAAAGGAAGAGAAAATAGAAATATAAGTAATACATCTGAGACTAGAGCTAGAAAAAATGAGATAAAGAAAGTAAAAACTAACAAAAGAGAATTAGACTTTTCTTTTAAAAAATCGCGTTTAAAAATTGCACCTCTAGGAGGACTAGGGGAGATAGGAAAGAATATTACTATATTTGAATATGAAGACGAAATAGTAGTAGTAGATTGTGGTTTAGAGTTTCCAGAAGATGATATGCTTGGTGTGGATTTGGTTATACCAGATGTAACATATTTGATAAAAAATAAAGATAGAGTTAAAGGAATAGTTATAACTCATGGACATGAAGACCATATAGGAGCTATTCCATATATTTTAAAACAGATAAATTTACCTATTTATGCAACAAAGTTAACAATAGAATTAATAAAAAATAAGTTAGAAGAACATCATCTTTTGAATAGTACTAAATTACATGTAGTAGAAGCTGGCAAAACAGTTAATTTTGGAAAAATTAAAGCAGAATTTATTAGAAGTTCACATAGTATTCCAGATGCTGTTATGATAGCAATGCATACTCCAGTAGGTGTTGTACTTCATACTGGTGACTTTAAGGTTGACTATACACCAATAGATGATAAAATAATGGACTTAGGTAGAATTGCAGAACTAGGAAATAATGGTATACTTGCTTTACTTTCAGATAGTACAAACTCAGAAAAGAAAGGTTTTACTATGTCAGAAAGTAGTATAGGAGATGTATTTGATAGATTATTTCAAGGAAATAAAAAGAGAATAGTTGTTGCAACATTTGCTTCAAATGTCCACAGAGTTCAACAAATTGTGAATTCAGCTGTTAAATATGGAAGAAAAATAGCAGTTTGTGGTAGAAGTATGATAAATATGATAGATGCAGCAAGAAGACTTGGATATATTGAAGTTCCAGATAATGTATTTATAGACATAGATATGATTAAAAATTATACAGATGACCAATTGGTTATAATTACTACAGGAAGCCAAGGAGAAACAATGTCTGCACTTACAAGAATGGCAAATGGAGAACACAAAAAGGTAACTTTAACTCCAAACGATATGGTAATAATATCTGCTACACCTATTCCAGGAAATGAAAAGGGTGTATCAAGAGTTATTAATGAATTAATGAAAAGTGGAGTAGAGGTAATATATAGTTCATTGGAAGCTATACATGTTTCAGGACATGCTTGCCAAGAAGAACAAAAATTAATTTTAGCATTAGCTAAACCTAAATATTTTATTCCTGTTCATGGTGAATATAGACAGCTAAAAGCTCATATGGAAACAGCAAAACAAATGGGAATAGAACAAGAAAATATTTTTATATTAGAAAATGGTAAAGTGTTGGAACTAAACGAAAACGAAGCTAAGTTTAATGGAACTATTCAATCTGGAAAAATTTTAGTAGATGGACTTGGTGTAGGAGACGTAGGAAATATAGTTTTAAGAGATAGACAACATTTATCACAAGATGGATTAATAGTAATAGTTATGACAATGGACTCTAATACAGGAGAAGTAATATCAGGACCAGATGTAGTTTCAAGAGGATTTGTTTATGTAAGAGAATCTGAAAACTTAATGGATGAAGTAAAGCAAGTTATTTCAGAGGAAGTTAGAAAATGTGAGGAAAATAGTATAAGAGATTGGAGTACTATTAAGTCTAATATAAAAGATACATTAAGAGATTATATTTTTAAGAAAACAAAAAGAAATCCTATGATTTTACCAATTATAATGGAAGTTTAATAAAATGCAGTAATACCAAAACGATAACCACAGATTCTATAATTTGAATCTGTGGTTACCGTTTTAGGATTGATTATCTTTTTCTATCAATGGAAAAAATAAATCCTGTGAGGAATAAAATCACGAAGGTTATTAAAATCAAGATGCACTTAACTTCAGTTCCATCAATTCCATTATAGGAATAAATGAAAGCAAACATTAAGGTGTATACCGTACAAATGAGGAAACCTAAAAGCATAAGGTCTCCAAGGCGTTCCTTGAAATTCCGTTTTTTCATGATGTTCACTCCTCAAAATAAAAATAGCATTGCTGCTTATGCATATTATAACATACTAAACATAAAAAATCTAATAATCACAATAAATTATTGAAAATCTAGTAATTATGGAGTATTATATATAAAATTAATAAACAAAACGAGGAGATAATATGAAACTAAATATTGTAATGGTAGAACCAGAAATACCACAGAATACAGGTAATATAGCAAGAACATGTGCAGCAATTGGCGCTAAATTACATTTAGTAGAGCCATTAGGATTTAAAATAACGGATAAATATTTAAAAAGGGCAGGTTTAGACTATTGGGATAAATTAGATATAGAAATGCATAGTTCACTAGAAAAATTTTTAAATAAATATAAGCCAGAAGAAAATAATATGTATTTTTCCACAACTAAGGGAAAACATTGTTATTCAGATGTAGATTACTCTAATTTAGAAGAAGTATTTATTTTATTTGGAAAAGAGACAAAAGGGCTTCCAGAAGACTTACTGCAGAAATATATAACTAATACAATAAGAATTCCTATGAGAGAACATTTGCGTTCATTAAATTTATCTAATTCTGTTGCGATAGTAGCGTATGAAATATGTAGACAAGTTGGATTTGATAATTTAGAGCAAATTAGTAAATATTTTGATTAATGTTAAAAAAATATAAATATTATAAAAAATACACATAATAAAATTAATTATAAAGATTAAGAAAAAGGTAAATTCTAAAAGTAAAATATAGTTTGTAGAGCTAAAATAAATCAAGAAAAATGCGGCAAAACAGCTAAAATACTGGACTTTTTAGCTGTTTTGTGGTATAATAATATTGTGTGGTGTTTATAGAAAAAGTTTATTGTGGAGGTAATTTATATGTTTAATGAAAATGAATTTAAATTTAATATAGATAATATAAAAAATGACTTAGCAATAGAAGGAATGGACATTTCACAAAATGACATAGATATGTATAAAATGTATGCAAATAATGAAATAACAATGCCAGATTTAATAGAAATGATAAAGCAAGAATCACTATAATAAAATTTATAACTTATATAAAAATTTACATTTTATTATATTAAGTGTAAAATGTGACCAAATGAGGTAAAAATGGAAGAAATATATAAAGATATTGGTTCTATACATTGCTATCCAGGGACAAATATATTAATAAATAAGTTAAACATAAAAGATGGAAACAAATTGCTTAAATACGAAGCTAAAATAACAGCAGCAAAATCCTTAGCATTAAGGCAAAAAGGTATTACTGGAAATTTCGATGTTGAACATTTTAAATCAATACATAAATTTTTATTTGAAGATATTTATTTATTTGCTGGAATTTTAAGAGATGAAAATATTTGCAAAGGTGAATTTAGATTTGCGAGTTTTGAATATATAGAACCAGAATTAAATAGACTTATGAGAGAATTAAAAAATGAAAATTACTTAAAAGGATTAAATAAGGAAGAATTAGCAAAAAGATTAGCATATTATTTATCTGAGTTAAACGTTTTACATCCTTTTAGAGAAGGAAATGGAAGAACGACGAGAGAATTTATAAGGCAATTAGCATTAAAAAATGGATATAAATTAAATTTAAAAAAAGTAATGCCAGAAGAGGTCTTAAATGCTAGTATAGAGTCTATTGTGGACACTAATCATTTAGAAAAAATATTTAATATATGTTTAGAAAAATAGCAATTTAGTAATATAATCAAATAATAATTAATTCAAAACATATATTTGGATATTAATAAGCTATATAAGGAAGGAATTATAATATGCAAGAAAAGTTAAGAGAGATATTGAAAAATAGTTATAGTCCATATTCAAATTTTAAAGTAGCGGCAATTGTTGTAATGAAGGATGGAAGTGAATTTAAGGGTGTTAATGTAGAAAATGCAAGTTATGGAGCTGCAATTTGTGCAGAGCGTAGTGCTATTGTTAGCGCTGTAAGTGCAGGATATAAAATAGGAGATTTTAAAGAATTACATGTTATGGTCGGAAGCGGAAAGATAGGAATGCCTTGTTTTATATGTAGACAGGTAATAAGTGAAATGTTTGAAAAAGATAATAATGTATATTGTTATGACACAAATGGAAATGTTAAAAAATATAAAGTAGAACAACTTTGCCCATATCCATTTGGAAAAGAGGATTTATAAATAAATAATATTAGAAAAAAGGTCAATTGAAAAGTTGAATGCAATTTTGAAAAAGTAAATGTAATATTAGAGAAAAGCGAATTTATAAACAATATTAGTTGCAATTGTAATAAGAGTATGTTATAATATTCTTTATCTACAGAGAAAGGACTGATTTTATGAATCAGCGGAGAAAAATCATTGTAAGGTCTTTAGGCAATTCGGATGTTACTCTCGAAGAGAGTGATGCTATTATCGAGAAGGTTATTAAGACCATCTTGAAGAACGGCGGGCGTAAGGTGCGCAACAACATCTACGAGATTAAAGACATCACCCCGGCTATTAAGAGGTTCAGTGATTTGAAGTATCGCTAAGGAAAATCTGGCGGCCAGACTATAATAAGTCGGCTGCCAGTTTTTTTTGACACTATAAATGTTTAATTTAAAGAAAAGTAGAAAAAAGATATTTTATATGATATATTAGTAATAAATATTAAATACTAATAAATTTTTATAAAATAATTTATTAGTAAATTATTTTATATTTGTTTTAAAAATGTAATTTAGTTTTGCAATTAACTATAAAATATGTATATGACTATATATAGGATTATCTTAATTTTCTTCAATTGGAATAATTCAACATAGTATTAATTTTCTTAAAGGGAATAGTTCAAATTAGTTTTTGTTTTAAACTGGAGGTAGTTATGCAGAAAATTTTAATAGTAGAAGATGACAAGAAATTATCAAAAGAATTAGAAAAATTTTTATCGCAAAATGGATATGAGATTAGTAGAATTACTAGTTTTGAAAATATAATTAATGATATATTAAATAGTAAATGCAATATGGTATTATTAGATATAAATTTACCAGGAAATAATGGAGAATATATATGCAAAGAAGTGAGAAAAATTTCAGAAGTACCAATTGTTATGATAACAAGTGTAGATAGTGAATTAGACCAGTTAATAAGTTTAAATTATGGTGCAGATGATTATATTACGAAACCTTTTAACATTCAAATATTACTTGCTAAGATTGCTACAATTTTGAAAAGAACTAATTCTAATAATAAAGATCAATCAAAAATAGACTGTAAAGATTTTATTTTAAATTTATCCAAAAGTACTATAGAAAAAGAAGAAAAGGAAATTGAGCTTACAAAAAATGAATTTAAAATAATATACTATTTAGTGCAAAATAGAGGTAAAATTGTTCCTAGGGAAGAGATAATGAGCTATTTATGGGATAGCGAGATGTTTGTTGATGATAATACATTAACAGTAAATATTACAAGAATTAGAAATAAATTAGAAGAAATTAATTTAAAAGATATATTAGAAACAAGAAGAGGACAGGGATATATATTAATTTAGAAAATATAAGAAGAATTTTTATATTAAGATTAAAATAAAAAATTAAAAAACAAAAAACAAATAATAAATAATAAATAACAGTAAAGACAAGGATAAATATTTTACTATATATGTTTTACAAGAAATAAAGTCAGTGTTATATATGGTATCTATAATGAAGATTGAAGAAAGGAAGTTTATATGAAAATAAGTGAATTTTTAAAAGATAAAACATTAGAAATAATTTTTGCGATATTTTTAATTATTACAATAATTGCTTTTCTTTCAGTTACACAGGTTGACTTATTTATTAAAATGTATATTCCAATAGCAATATTATTATTTTTTATAATTGTATTAACAGTAGAATATATAAAAAAGAAGAAGTTTTATAATGCAGTAAAAGAAAGTTTGATAGAATTAGATGAAAAATATTTAATAGCAGAGACTATAGAAAATCCATCTTTCTTAGATGGAAAATTGCTAAAAAATATTTTAATAGAAACAGATAAGTCTATGATAGAACATGTTAATAAGTATAAATATTTACAAGAAGAATATAAAGAGTACATAGAATTGTGGATACACGAGATTAAAACACCAATTGCAGCAGGAAAGTTAATAGTGCAAAATAATAAAAATGAAGTTACGAAAAGTATAGATGAGGAATTAGATAAAATAGAATATTATGTAGAACAAGCTTTATATTATGCAAGAAGCAATACTGTAGAAAAAGATTACTGTATTACAAAGTGTAACTTACAAGATATTGTAAATACAGTTATAAAAAAGAACAAAGACGATTTAATTAATAATAAAATTAAAATAAATATAGAAGATATTAATGAAAATGTTTATACAGATAGCAAATGGATAATATTTATATTAAATCAAATTATAACAAATTGTATAAAATATTCTAAAACAGAAAATGCAGAAATTAATATAAATGTAGAAATAAAAAAAGCAAGGGTAATATTAGATATTAAAGATAATGGAATAGGAATAAGAAAAGGTGAAATAACAAAAGTATTTGAAAAGGGATTTACAGGAAGTAACGGAAGAAAAGAAGGGAAAAAATCTACAGGTATAGGGCTATATTTATGCAGAAAATTATGTGGAAAATTGGGAATTGGAATAGAACTTAATTCAGAAGAAAATATTGGAACAGATGTAAAACTAGTATTTCCGAAAAACGATTATAACTTGATTGAGTAATTTAAGAAAATATGATTATATAGTTTAAGAATGTGTATGGTATAGTTTAAGAGAATTGTATCATACACATTAAAAAGTAATTTTAAGAAAAAAGAAGCTAATCTAACAGTGGACTGGACCAAAATTGCATAACTTTTGGGTTTGGTACAACAGTAGATTTGCTTCTTATTTTTGTAAATGTAGATAATATTACATTTGTATATCTTACGATTTTGTAATATTATTGAAAGCTAAATCGATGGTAATTCAGAAAAATAAAAGTTATAATAATATTAAATTAAGAAATTTATTTTTTAGAAACTATTAAAAATATTGATATGAGATGTTATTAAAGGAATGTTTTAAACATTAATATATGATAAAAAAACAAAAATAGTTTTGATTAAGAATTAAATTTTTAATAAATATACAAGGAGGAAAATTATGCAAGAAGTATTGGAAGTAAAAAATATTGAAAAATACTATGGAAACAAAGGAAATTTAACAAAGGCAATAGACAATATTAGTTTTAACATTGCAAAAGGAGAATTTGTTGGAATAATGGGAGCAAGTGGAAGCGGAAAAAGTACACTTTTAAATTGTATTTCAACAATAGACAGAGTAACGTCAGGGAATATTAAAGTAAATGGAGAAGAAATTACAAAGTTAAAAGGAAATAAATTAAACAAGTTTAGAAGAGAAGAGCTAGGCTTTATATTTCAAGATTTTAACTTATTAGACACATTGAGCTGTTATGAAAATATAGCGCTAGCATTAACTATTCAAAAGGTTCCTGCAAAGGAAATTCAAAAAAGAGTAAATGATGTAGCAGAAAAGTTAGGAATTACAGAAATATTAAAAAAATATCCTTATCAAGTTTCTGGTGGACAAAAGCAAAGGGTTGCATCTGCAAGAGCTATAATAACAAATCCAAAACTTATTTTAGCAGATGAACCAACAGGAGCGTTAGACTCAAAAGCAGCAAGGATGCTATTAGAAAACTTTGAATATTTAAATAAAGTAATGAATGCTACAATTTTAATGGTAACACATGATGCATTTACAGCAAGTTATGCTAATAGAATTTTATTTATTAAAGATGGAAAAATATTTAATGAATTAGTAAAAGGAAATGATACCAGAAAACAATTCTTTGAGAAGATTATTGAAGTTGTAACTCTTCTTGGAGGTGATTTAAATGATGTCATTTAAACTTGCCTTTAAAAGTATGAAGAAAAATATGAAAGACTATGTTATATATTTTTTAACATTAGTTTTAGGAGTAGCAATATTTTACATATTTAATAGCTTAGATGCACAACAAGCAATGTTAGAAATGTCTGAGTCTAAAAGACATATTATAGATTTAATGATACAAATGCTTGGAGGAGTTTCAGTTTTTGTATCATTTGTATTAGGATTTTTAATTGTATTTGCAAATAACTTTTTAATAAAAAGAAGGAAAAAAGAATTTGGGTTATACATGCTTTTAGGGATGGGAAAAGGCGGAATTTCTAAAATCTTATTAATTGAAACTTTATTAATAGGAGCATTTTCTTTAGCAATTGGTTTATTAATAGGTGTTTTTGCATCTCAATTCATGTCAGTATTAGTTGCAAATTTATTTGAAGCAGATATGATGGAATATCAATTTGTATTTTCACAGTCTGCTTTAATTAAAACAATTATCTATTTTGCAATAATTTATATAATTGTTATGCTATTAAATTTATTTACAACATCAAAATATAAATTAATAGATTTATTAACAGCAAACAAAAAGAATGAAAAAGTAAAATTTAGAAATCCAGTATTATCTGTACTTATATTTTTAGTATCTGTTGTAGTATTAGGAATAGCTTATTATTTAGCAATTACAGAAATAGTTAGTGTAGAAGCAACAGGAGTTATGATAGCAATTGCACTAGGATGTATAGGAACATTTTTGTTTTTCTACTCTTTATCTGGCTTTTTATTAAAGTTTATACAAACAAGTAAAAAAATATATATGAAAAACTTAAATATTTTTGTATTAAGACAAGTAAACAGCCAAGTAAATACAACAACATTTTCTATGACAATAATATCAATTTTGCTATTTTTAACAATTTGCATATTTTCATCAGCAATATCACTTAATAATACAATGACACAACAACTAGAAGAATGTAATCCAGTAGATATTACAGTATATAGAAGTGCTAATCATATGAGTGATAATGGAAAACCAAAAACAGTAGCAGAAACATTGAAATTAGTAGGAATAGATCCAGAAAAATATTTTAGTGAATATATAGAAACACCAGTATATGTAACAGAAGAGTTAACTATTGGAAAAGGATTAGGAGAAGAAATATTTAACAGTGCTAAACTAGAATTTTCTGGAATAAGAGATGATCAATTAGAAAGAATTATGAAAGTATCTGACTATAATAAAATTGCAAGAATGTTTGGAGAGCAAGAGATAAATATAGACAGTAATGAATATGCAATTATAGGAGACTATGATGCAGTTGTTGATATTAGAAACAAATCATTATCAATAGGACATGAAATCGTTTTAGATGGAGAAACATACAGACCAGCATATAATGAATGTGTATATGGATTTATAAGTGATTCAACTCAACATATGGAAACAGGAATATTTATAGTACCAGATAGTGCAGTAAAAGAAGAATGGAGAAAATTTAATTACTTAAATGCAAATTATATTGGCGAAACTGAAGAAGAAAAGCAAATAGTAGAAGAGAAAATTGTAAATTTATCAGATGATGAAACAATAAATGCCTCAAATGTAGGTGATATGATGGCATTAAGTAAATTAACAAATTATGAAGCTAGTAAAGGAATAGGAAGTATAGTTATATTTATAGGACTATATTTAGGCGTAATATTTTTAATATCATGTGCAGCAATACTTGCACTTAAACAACTTTCAGAAAGTGCAGATAATAAAGAAAGATATGACATATTAAGGAAAATAGGTGCTGACGAAAAAATGATAAATGGAGCATTATTTAAACAAATTGCGATATTTTATATGATACCATTAGCCTTAGCTATAATTCATTCGATTTTTGGAATAATTACAGCAGGAAAAATACTAGCAGTATTTGGTAAGCAAGACGTTGTAGGAGGAATAATAACTACAGCAATACTTATTGTAACAATATATGGAGGTTATTTCTTAGCAACTTACTTCGGAAGCAAAAACATTATAAAAAGTGGAAATTAATACAAATAATTTTTTATAAACTTAGGAAAAAAATGTAATTAACTAAGAGTAAAATATTTAAACAATCCATGTAGTAAATTTTTAAGTTCGACTGCGGACGCATGGCTACTTACAATTTGCGTTAAAACACAAATTGTAAGACCTTGTTTCACTACTAAATTACTACATGGATTGTTTTTTTATGTTTATAAAAATATATAAATAAAAATTTTGAATAATTGGAAAGCAATCCAATAGTCAACAATTTCTTCCACATATTGTTAAAAATAAGTGGAAAGAAGTATGTAAAAAATAATTTTAAAAAGAATTAAAAATAAAAAAATTATAAAAAATAAAAAAAATTACAAAAAAAGCTTGCTATTTCTAAAATGTTGTATTACAATTTAAGTGAAGTGGAGAAAAGTGGTGGAAAGTGCCACAAAAAGATAGCGAGGTGAAACAAAGTGCTAATCGGTGAATTTGAGCATTCTCTAGACATAAAAGGCAGATTAATTTTACCATCAAAAATTAGAGAAGACTTAGGAGAAAAATTCATATTAACAAAGGGCTTAGATGGCTGTTTGTTTGGATTTTCTAAAACCGAATGGGCAAATTTTGAAGAAAAGCTAAAAACACTTCCACTTACTAATAAAAATGCAAGAGATTTTGTAAGATTTTTCTTATCTGGTGCAACAGAATGCGAGATGGACAAGCAAGGTAGATTTTTAATAGCAAGTAACCTAAGAGATTATGCTACATTAGAAAAAGAAGCTGTTATTATTGGTGTTGGTACTAGAATTGAAATTTGGAATAAAGACAAATGGAAAGATTACAATAGTGATGAAAACATTTCAGCAGATCAAATTGCAGAAAATATGACAATGTTAGGAATATAAAAAAGGGTAATTACTAATTAATTTGTTATATAACTTTAAAAAGTTTATATAAATTTAAACTAAAGAAAATTAGAGAAAAACAAAAGATAGCTAAAACAAAAGAAAAGAAATAAGATACAAAAGATAAAATTATTTGAGTATTTACAAAAGATAATCAAATAATTTACAAAAGTATTAAGTATCACCAAAGAAGGTTAAAGGCCTACTAAAGAAAAATATATAAAAATACGAAAGTATCAAACGAAAGATAAGAGAAAAAAATACACATAAGAAAAATTATTTGTTTCTTAAAGTTTATAATATCTACACAAAAGAAAAAGCCAAACAAAAGATAAGGAAAATAGGAAGCATATAACAGTTGGTATTTTTATACCAACTGCTTGTGCTATAATATTTTAGCATTTTAGAAACAATGTTAAAGGTGGTATTACAATTGGAATTTAAACATGAACCAGTTTTACTAAAAGAATGCATAAAAGCACTTAATATAAATCCAGATGGAATTTATATTGATGGAACATTAGGTGGAGCTGGGCATAGCTTAGAAATTGCAAAAAAACTATCACCAAAAGGTCTATTAATAGGAATAGATAGAGATACAGAAGCTTTAAGAGCTGCAAAAGATAAATTAAAAAATTATACAAATGTAAAATATATTCATGATAACCATGATAATATAAAACAAATTTTAGAAGAATTACAAATAAATGGCGTAGATGGAATTTTATTAGACTTAGGAGTTTCTTCATACCAGCTAGATGAAAAGAGTAGGGGATTTAGCTATATAACTGATGCTGAGTTAGATATGAGAATGGATAAAGAACAAAAGCTAACAGCTAGAGAAATAGTAAATACTTATTCAGAAGAAAAATTAGCAAATATAATATGGGAGTATGGAGAAGAGAGATTTTCTAGACAAATTGCAAGAAATATTTGTAAATCTAGAGAACAAAAGAAAATAGAAACAACAGGAGAATTGGTAGAAATTATAAAAAAATCAATACCACTTTCAAAACAAAAAGATGGGCATCCTGCTAAAAGAACATTTCAAGCCATTAGAATAGAAGTTAATAATGAAATTCAACCATTATATAATACTATTTTAGATTGCATAAATTGTTTAAATAAAAATGGTAGACTAGCTGTATTAACATTTCACTCTCTAGAAGATAGAGCAGTAAAAAAAGCATACAATGAAGCAGAAGGAAAATGTACTTGCCCAAGTGACTTACCATATTGTGTATGTGGAGCAATATCACAGGGAAAAATAATAAATAAAAAACCAATAGAAGCGACTAAAGAAGAAACAGAAAGAAATTCAAGAGCAAAAAGTGCGAAGTTAAGAATTTTTGAAAAAAAGATAAAAACAAAGGAGGTGAGATAACTTATGGCAAGCTATAGAAATAGTGGATATCAATATGAGACAAGTCCACGAAAAATAGCTCCAGAATATAGCCCAAAGAAAGAACAAACAGTAAATAAGACTAAAAAAGTAAATACCAAAAATAAAGGTAGAGCAAAAACTAAACCAAAATTAAAACCACATGCAAAAACAATATTATATGTGTTCTTTGGGTTTGCGTTGTTATTTGCCCTAAGTTATCAAAACTCATTAATAAACGAAAGTTTTGACCAAAAAGAAGACTTAAAAAAAGAATTAGCAACATTAGAAAAGGAAAATGAGCAAGCAAGGGTTAATATTCAAAACAGCTTAAATTTGTCTAATGTAGAGAAATCTGCAAAAGATATGCTAGGAATGAAAAAATTAGATGCTTCTCAAAAAGTATATGTAAGTTTACCAAAGAAAGATTATGTAGAACCTGCAACAGAAAAGGTAATTATAAATGCAGAAGAAACATGGTGGCAAAAAATACTAAATTCAATAATAGATTTTATAGGATAAAATAAAAATTTTAAAATAAGATTTATAATAAAATTTTTAATAAATGTTATTAAAAAAAGGCGTTTTAAAAGACGTCTTTTTTGCTAATTAATAATATTGCTGATTTTATTGTTATAAGTATTAATTTATTAAATTAATACTTATAACAATTTTTTTTATTTATTATAAGAAGAGTTATAAAAGTAAATATTAAAAGTAAAATACAGTAATTATTATATTGCGAAATGCTTAAAATTGCAGTATAATAATATCGATTAGATAAGAAAAGAGGAGAACAATTATGAATTATAAGGATTTAGCAGATTTACTTTTTCCAGATGCAAAGCCAATAGCATATTACGAGGAAAAATATCCAGCGAGAAATTTAAAAGAAGGAGCAGCTGTAGTTAGGTTTGCACCAAGCCCAACAGGATTTGTTCATATTGGTGGACTTTATCAAAGTATTATAAACAGAAAATTAGCAGACCAAACAGGTGGTGTGTTTATATTAAGAATAGAAGATACTGACCAAAAAAGACAGATAGAAAATGGTGTTGTACAAATAGTAGATTCTTTAAAAGACTTTGATATAATACCAGATGAGGGAATGACAGGAGAAAACATAGAAAAAGGAATATATGGACCATATAAACAAAGTGCTAGAAAGGATATATATCAAGCATTTGCAAAATATTTAATAGAGCAGGGAAGAGCTTATCCTTGTTTTGCAACATCAGAAGAATTAGAAGAAATGAGAGCAAAACAAGAATCTGCAAAAATTAGACCTGGATATTATGGAATTTGGGCAAAATATAGAACTTTATCTGTAGATGAGGCAATAGAAAAGGTAAAAGCAGGAATTCCATGGGTTGTACGTTTTAAATCAATGGGACAAGAGGATAGAAAAATTAAGCATCATGATTTAATTAAAGGAAACATAGAGTTTCCAGAAAATGACCAAGATATAGTTATAATAAAAGCAGATGGACTTCCAACATATCATTTTGCACATGCTGTTGATGATCACTTAATGAGAGTAACACATGTTATTCGTGCAGATGAGTGGTTATCTTCTGTACCATTACATTTAGAACTATTTAAAACATTAGGATTTAAAACACCAAAATATGCACATACAGCATCTATAATGAAAGAGGACGATGGTAAAAAGCGTAAGATTAGTAAAAGAAAAGACCCAGAGGCAGCAGTTAGTTATTATCATGAAGAGGGAATTCCATCACAAGCTGTATATGAGTATTTATTAAATATTGCTAATTCGAATTTTGAAGGATGGAGAAAGGCAAATCCAGATAAAGATATTTCAGAATTTAAATTTGAGCTTGGAAAAATGAGTGTAAGTGGTGCAGTTTTTGATATGGTAAAACTTTTAGATGTATCAAAAAATGTTATATCTAAATATACTAAAGAAAGATTGTATGATGAAGTCTTAACATGGGCGAAGAGATATGATTCTGAATTGGAAGAAATGTTAAATGATAAAGAATATTCTTTAAATGTATTTGGAATAGAAAGAGGAAATACAAAGCCTAGAAAAGACATTGCTAAATGGAGTGATGTAAAAGAAAGTATTATATATATGTATAATAATAAATTTGCAGATACAAATGTGGAATATCAATTTGGAAAAATAGACAATAAAGAAGAAATAAATAAAATTTTAATATCATATATAGAAAAACATTTTAGTATTTCAGATGATAAGCAAACTTGGTTTGACAAAATGAAAGATTTAGCGGAAGAATATGGATATGCAAGAGAAGTGAAAGAATATAAGCAAAATCCAGAAAATTATAAAGGACATGTTGGAGATATAAGTACAGTAATAAGAGTTGCTTTAACTGGAAGACAAAACACACCAGATTTATATGAAATAATGCAAGTTTTAGGAGAGAATAGCATTAGGGAGAGAATAGAAAAGGTTATAGGAAAATAAAATATATTAAAAATGCAAAAATATATTTTTATACTATATTATACCAATATATTTGACAATATAGTATAAAATATATTGATATATAAATATTGAAACCCATTTTTATGAAAAATATTATATAGCAAAAGAGGCAGGTGTTTTAACATCTGCCTCTTATTTGACCAATTACTAAAAAGTAATCAGAATGGGGTGAAACACATAATCTTGCGGCGAGCATATGCGCTGTTTTCAGACATAGCGCGAATGTCAGCCAGTGCGGATTTGGGAGCCCAAATACATACCGTCACATCCGAAAGGGTGAATTTACAGTCCGGAAAACTTGAGGTAAGACCTAAGGTAAAGGCCTCAGCCCGTTCGTCGGTTGCAAACTCCATGCGGATATCTTCTTTGGGGGTTTTAGTTTTTTTCTTTTTCTGTCCCATAATGTCACACTCCAGTTGGGTTATTTGTTCAACTGAACAAACCGTGATAAACGTTCATTGAACATAATAATATTATAATACGAAAAATGTGTTAAGTCAATTAAATTATGTAAATTTAAAATATTGTAGATTCAAAATGACTAATTATAGATCTATATATTCACATATTTTATTCCAAACATCTTCGGTATATATTTTTCTTTCACTAGAAAATGGAAGAAAAATAAAATCACGCATAGGATTTAACTCATCTTGTAATCTTTTTACAGAATCTGCTACTTTTGTAATAGCAATTTTGTCTGCTTTATTTGCTATTACAATACAAGGCAGATTGCAATGAACAATATAGTCATACATAATTTTATCATTAGCTCCAGGAGAATGTCTAATGTCAATTAAAAATACAACTAAGGCTATATTTTTAGATTTTTTTAAGTATTCATCTATAAAAAGATTTACTTTTGATTGCTCTTGTTTAGACATTTTACTAAATCCATACCCAGGTAAATCAACAAAATAAAATCTATTATCCATATTATAAAAATTAATTTGTCTAGTTTTTCCAGGTTCACTACTTGTTCTGGCAAGTTTTTTTCTGTTTACCATTGTGTTAATAAATGATGACTTTCCAACATTTGATTTACCAACAAGAACAATTTGGGGTAAATTGTTTTGTGGATATTGTTTTGGATTAACAGCAGAAATTTCAAACTGAGGATTTTTTATAATCATATGATATTCAATTCCTTTTTAATATATTATTTTTTAGGTACTAGTTTTTCTGTACCACCCATATAAGGCCATAATACTTTTGGAATAGATATAGTTCCATCTTCATTGTAGTTGTTTTCTAATAAAGCAATTAACATACGAGGTGGGGCAACTACTGTATTATTTAATGTATGTGCATAGTAATTTCCTTTTTCGCCTTTTATACGTATTCCTAAACGTCTAGCTTGAGCATCTGTTAAGTTAGAGCAACTTCCAACTTCAAAGTATTTCTTTTGTCTTGGGCTCCATGCTTCAACATCACAGCTTTTGGCTTTTAAATCTGCTAAGTCACCACTACAGCATTCAAGTGTACGAACAGGAATATCCATGCTTCTAAATAGTTCTACAGTATAAGACCATAATTTATCATACCAATTCCAACTGTCTTCTGGTTCACAGACAACAATCATTTCTTGTTTTTCAAATTGATGTATACGGTAAACTCCACGTTCTTCTATTCCATGTGCACCTTTTTCTTTTCTAAAACATGGAGAATATGATGTCATTGTGTAAGGAACTTCATTTTTAGGAAGCAATTGACCTTTAAATTTTCCTATCATAGAATGCTCGCTTGTACCAATTAAGTATAAATCTTCACCTTCTATTTTATACATCATAGCATCCATTTCTTCGAAGCTCATAACTCCGTTTACAACATCACTTCTTATCATAAAAGGAGGGATACAATAAGTAAATCCTTTGTTTATCATAAAATCTCTGGCATATGATATAACAGCAGAATGTAATCTTGCGATATCTCCTACTAAATAATAGAATCCATTTCCTGCAACCCTACGTGCCGAGTCCAAATCTATACCAGATAAAGATTCCATAATATCTGTATGATATGGAACTTCATAAGGAGGTACAACTGGATCTCCAAATTTTTCTATCTCAACATTTTTGCTGTCATCTTCTCCAAGGGGAACAGATTCATGCATAATGTTAGGAATTTTCATCATTCTTTCTTTTATTTCTGAATTATATTTTTCTTCAAGCTTTTCATTTTCCTCAAGTTTTGAATTTATTTTTTGAACTTTCTTTTTTATTTCTTCAGCTTCGGACTTTTTATTTTCTTTCATTAAGACACCTATTTGACTGCTTAATGAATTTCTTTGCATTCTAAGTTCGTCACCTTTTAATTTTACTTCGCGGTTTTTTTCGTCTAAATCTCTTACTTCGTCTACTAAGACTAGTTTATGGTCTTGAAATTTCTTCTTGATATTTTCTTTTACAATATCGGGATTTTCTCTAATTAGTTTAATATCAATCATGAACATTACCTCTTTTCTTAAAATAGTGATATTATTCTATCATAAAAGTATGGTATAATCAAGTTTTGCATATTAAAGTTTAACTAATTTGTATAGACCATAAACTAAAAAGTTAAATATAATTTTGTAAATATTAAATTGTATTTAATTTTTTAGTTTAGTAATTTGTATAAAATTAAGTAGATTGACATATAATAGTAATATTAACATATTAATGAAAAATGAAAGACGTAAATATAATTAAATTTTTAATATTTCTAGTATTTAAAATGTTAAAAAAATTAGTGTGTTTTGCATTTTTAAAGCTTTAAAAAACTTAAAAGTTATTTGCAACATTATTGTTTTTCTAAGTATAAAGATAATATAGAAAGGGAATGAAAAATAATGGAAGATAAATATATTCAAGATGGAAAAAAAGTTAAAGATAAGACAGAAGAGCAAAAAAATATAGAACTTGTTGTTAGTATACTCAAAACTAAAAGAGATTTAGATATGGCTAATCACAATTTTGAATTTGCTGAAAGGGAACTAATAGATTATTATGCATATCAAATTAAAGCTAATAAAAGTAAATTAGATTATTTAATGAAAAAAGCAAAAGAACAGGGAATAGCACTAGACATGACTAATGAAATATATTTAAGAAAAAATGAAGTAGTATAGTAATAATTGTCCAAGAAATCTCATAATATTAATTAAAGAGGTGAGATTTCTTGGACAATAATATTTTAATAACATTTGCAGTATGTGTTATATCAATTTTTATATTAGGAAGAATATTTGCTTGGCCATTAAAAGGAATATTAAAGTTAATAGGAAATTCTATTGTTGGAGGAATTATTATATTTTTAATAAACCTAATAGGTGCAAATTTTGGTTTTCATATAGGTTTAAATATAGGTACTGCATTAGTTGTAGGAATATTAGGTATTCCAGGAGCAATTTTATTAATTATATTAACACTATTTTTATTATAAAATTATAAAATTTATGTATAGATGATTGAAATATAGTACTAAATTGGGTTTACATGTAATATATGGATAAAAATAGTATTAAACTGGATTTACATGAATTATCGATAAATAAACACTTGGTAATTTATTTATCTTTTTTTCCAAGCTATCAGCTATTTTATGGCTTTCAAAAGTAGACATATTTCCATCTAAATCTATTGAGATAGAAATTAAATATTGGTATCCAACAGGAGTAGATGTAAAATGCTTTGCTCCTTTAATTTCTTTATATGTACTTATAATTTCGAAGATTTCTTCTTTTGTTGTATTATCAATTGCTTTATCCATTAAAACATTATAACTTTCTATAAAAATTTTAATACCTGTTATACAAATCCATATAGAAATTCCAATACCAACAACACTATCAAACCAATAAATATTTATTATACTAAGAAGAACAGAAATTAAAGTAAATGTAGTAATTATACAATCATTTCTATGGTCTTTCATATTTGCTTTTAATAATAAATTATTGTTTATTTTGTACAATTTAAGTGTATACAAAAATAGTGATAATTTAGTAATTATTGTAATGAAACAAACTAAAACTAACATCCATGAAAATGTAAATTTTGTGCCTAAAATTAAGTTTGTTGTTGAATCATATAATAATTTAAAAGCAATAATAATCATAGAAAGACTTATTAAAAGCGAAAAAATATATTCTGCCTTTCCATGACCAAAGTTATGGTCATCATCTTGTGGTGCGCTTGCAATTTTACTACCAATAGAAGTCATTGCAGATGCAAAGATATCTCCAAAACTATTGGCTGCATCAGCAATCATTGCTTGACTATGGGTAAAAAATCCTATAGCTCCTTTAATAATTAACAAAAATATATTTCCTAGTATTCCTATAATTCCAGCTTTTTGAGAACTTTCGTATCTTTCTTCCATTTTTTATACCTCTTATAAAATGATATAATAAAAAATATTATATATTTTTATTATATATATTTTCAAATTTATTTAATATTAATATTTTTTTAGGTTTAATATTTAGTTTTAAAATGAAAATGAATATTAAACCTAATATCCATTTTCATTTATATTATATTTATTATATGATATTTTATTTTATAAACTATTCAACTGTAACAGATTTGGCCAAATTTCTTGGTTTATCAACATCCAATCCTTTATTTTTAGAAATATAATAAGAAAGGAGTTGAAGTGGGATAACAGATAATATAGGTGATAGAAAATCACTAGTATTTGGTATATTTATTACGTAATTAAAGTGGTTAGAAGGTAATATTTGATTTGTAATTATTAATGTTTTGGCTCCACGAGTAATTACTTCTTGAATATTACTTAATGATTTTTCAACTAAGTTAGGGTCTGTTACTATTCCTATTACAGTTACATTATTTTCTATTAATGCAATTGGTCCATGTTTTAATTCCCCTGCAGCATAAGCCTCAGAATGTATATAAGAAATTTCTTTTAGTTTTAGAGACCCCTCTAAAGCTACGTTATAATCTGTTCCTCTACCTAAGAAAAACATATCTTTTTCAATATATACTTTTTTTGCAAATTTTTTAATTTCTTCTGTATTATCTAATATATTACTAATTTTTACAGGTAAATCTAGTATTTCAGATTTTAAATTTTCTAAAACATTTTCTGGAGTACTATTTAATACTTCTGCAAAATATATAGCAAGAATAGCAAGTAATACTACTTGAGAAGAATATGCTTTAGTAGAAGCAACTGCAATTTCTGGACCAGCATGTGTATATATAGTATAATCTGCTTCACGAGTTATAGAACTTCCTATAACATTTGAGATTGCAAGAGTTGTAGCACCTTTCTGCTTAGAAAGTTTTAAAGCTGCAATAGTGTCTGCTGTTTCACCAGATTGGCTAATAAAAATACATAAAGTATTTTCATCTATTATAGGATCTCTATATCTATATTCAGATGCAATATCTACAGTTACAGGGATTCTGCAAAGTTTTTCTATAATTGTTTTACCAGTTAATCCTGCATGCATAGCTGTTCCACATGCTACTATATAAATTTTATTAATTTTAGATAAAAATTCTTTAGTAAAGTGTAAATCGTCAAAGTCACATTTTTCACCAAGTTTAAATCTAGATCCTATAGTTTCTCTAATTGCATTAGGTTGCTCATAAATTTCTTTTAACATATAGTCTTCAAAACCATCTTTTTCTGCGGCACAAGCATCCCATTCTATATTTTTTATAGCTTTAGAATGCTCTACTAAACTTGAATCATAAAACCTAATTGTATTTTTGAAAATTTCTACAAATTCGTTATCATCTGGAAGATAGAAATCTCTTGTATATGGTAATATGGCAGGAATATCAGATGCAATAAAATTTTCTCCGTTTCCTTTACCTATTACTAATGGACTGTCCTTTCTTACAACTATAAGTTTATCTGGATATTTGTAAGAAATTACACCAATAGCATAACTTCCTTTTAAATCATCTACTGCAGATTTTACAGCACGCAAAAATGGATTTTCTCCTTGTATACCATTTTCATAATAATAGTGTATTAAGTTTGGTATTACCTCAGTATCTGTTTGAGATAAAAAATTGTAGCCTTTATTTTCCAAGAAGTTTCTTATTTCTGTATAATTTTCGATAATTCCATTATGAACAACTGCAAAAGTATTACTATTATCCATATGAGGGTGTGAATTTTCTTTAGATGGTTTACCATGTGTTGCCCATCTAGTATGAGCTATTCCAATATTTCCTAATAAATCATTAATTCCATCTATATCATATAAATTATTAACTCTTCCTTTATTTTTCATTACAGCAATTTTATTATTATCTAAAACTGCTATTCCTGCAGAGTCATAACCTCTATATTCTAAACTTAAAAGCCCATTAATTAATATTGGAGTAGCCTTTTTATCTCCAATATATCCAACAATTCCGCACATAAAATATACCTCCTAAAATTCATAAATAAAATTTTTAAGAAAGCAATACAAATTAAGTTACCCTATTAGATTTGTTATATTATATTACTATAATTTTTTGTCTAATATTTAATGGCAGTAACATGCCATAGGACCATCCGCCGAGTCTTTCGATAAATCCTAACCTCGTCAACAGAAAAGCTCTGTCCAGGCGCTAAAACACAGTCTATCCTCCTTTATTAAATTGTAGAAAATTTGTAAACTTTCTAATGTTAATATATTACTATAAAATTATAAATGTGTCAAAAAAAAATTATTATTTTTTTACAAAAACTAGAAAGCTTAAGAATATTGATTTTTAAGCTTTTTTGTGATAAAATATATAAAGCTTTATTAAAAAATAAGGAGAAAAAAATGGTAAAATTAAATGGACAAGAGCAATTAGATTTAATTTATGACCTTTTACTAAAAGGGGTTGGAACAAGTGAACTACAAAAGCTGGGAATTAATATAAGTAAGCTTTCTATTGTAAGACAGTGTAAATTAGCAGAAAAATTAATAAGAAGCGGATATTCTAAAGAAAATTTATCTGGTTTAGGAATTAGTATGGATAAATTTCCTATACAAGAGCAAATAAAGTTAAATACTATGGATGCTAGACTAAAAAATCAACAAAAAAAAGAAGCTGCACTTGAAGAGGAAATTGAAAAATAAAGGGGGAAGGAGAACATAGTAAGTTTACTATGTATAAAATAGAATGGCATATAAAACAGATAAAACTTCTAAGGAATTAAAAATTATGCTAAATGAGAATACTGTTGAGTCTAAGGAACTTAAAGAACTAATAGTTGATCTTGTGCAATTTTCTATTATAATAGGTAAATCAATAAATAAAAATGATGTGATAAAAGCAGTTAATTTAGCAAAGAAATGGAAAGTAACAACTGGTAAGCAACCGAAAAGTATAGCTGACTTTCAAAGAATTAAGCAAAAGGCTAATTTTGATTTAATGGGTTTTATAAACTATGAAGCAAGTATTTTAACAAACTTAGACTTTTTTGATATACAACATGATTTAAAACGGAATTTTTGAAACTTATATGAAGGATTTGCAAGAAATAAAACCAGATGCAACTAAAGAAGAATTATTTTGTGTGAAATATACTGTAAAAGATTATAGTAAGCAATTTACAGATATAAGACAAAGAGAACCAGCAGAAGTATATGCAAATTTAATGTATTTGTCTAACCAATTAGCACATGTTTTTACAGTAAGAGAAAATGGCAATAAGGCATATTTTGACCAAATGTCATTTATAAGAGAATCTTTTATGAAAATAAAAGACTGGTGTATACATAAAATAATAGATGAAAAAAGAAAAGGGGCAAATATAGAATTAGTTATTGATAGAAAAAATACATCATTTAAATATGACTCTGTTTTGTCTGTAGCCTTACCAACTTATTTTGAGCCTTTTAGAGTTCATATTCCAAATAATTTACTTTCAGAAGAAGAAATAAATTTATGTATGGATGATAGTAATAAAATTTGGAGACAGGGATTAAAAACTACTTTTCCATCTTATATTTCTGACGAAAAGGCAGAACTTTTACAGAAAATTTATAATGAAAAATATTTAAAGATAAAAAAAGGTGCTAGAGTAGATACAAATAGTAGGGAGAGATTAAAGTTATTTTTAGGCACAAGAAATAGAATATTAAAACGTAAAACAATTAAGGGAGCAACAACTGCAAGGAATATGCAGAAGAAATCAAAACAAGTTGCAATACAAAAAGATAATAATATTTTATTTAAAGAGTTGGCTCAACAATTGAACATACAATTTCCGAAGTATTTTAAAAATGGTTTCTTAAAAAGGACAAGCTATTCTTTAGGAGATGTACATGGAAAAATATATGAATTATCTAAAGAAATTTTAAAGAAACATGGTATAAAAGAAGAAAATATGGATAGCGAAATTGCAAAATTGTTTATTTACATGAAAGTAACAGAGCCATTAAGTTCATTTATGAAGTTAGCAGAACAAGAAAGAAAAGATATGGTAGAACAAGATGCTAAACTATATATAGATGGATTTGAATTTATTACAAATAATTTATCGATAGAAACAAATTATAATACACTAAGAACAAAAACTAAGAATTTAACAGCTTCAAAAGGTACAGCCATTAAGCCAGATAATAATATATTAACTGAAAATGCAGAATTAATAGCTGAAGTACAACAATTAAGAATAGAAGTAAATAGACTTACAGAAGAACTTCAAGATTGCAGAATAAAGCTTGCAAATTCAAGAAGATTACTAAATGCAAGCAGAAAAGATAATAGAAAATTAAATAAAAATAACGAACAACTAAGACAAGAAAATATAAGACTTAAAACACAAGAAGCATCGACTAAAGCAAGAACACAAAGAAGCGGAGGAAAAATACAGAAGAGTGGTAAAGAAACGCAAGGAGATGACGAAAATGAAAAATAATTTCAAAAATGAAGTAAATAGTCAGTCAAGCCTTACAATTAACAAAAATATTGCCCTATTTTTGTATGAGAAAGTAAAAAATGGTGACCTTGACCCAAAATATGTTCCAGATAAATATTTAAATATAATAAAAGAGCTGTTATTGGAAGAAAAAAGGCTAAAAACAGATAAACTGAATAAATTTAATAAATTATAAATTTTAACAGGGATAATTTAAGTTTTATGATTAATTAATGAGTTATTATAAATTAAACTGATTAAATATATACTTAAAATATTAAAGTACTAAAATATTGGAAGTATTAATGTATTTTAAGCATAGTATATTTAAATAAACTAAGGTATAGGAGTTATAATGTTTAATATTGAGGAAGAACTTAAGAAATTGCCAAGTAAACCACGGAGTATATATAATGCATGATAAAAATGATAAAATTATATATGTTGGAAAGGCAGTATCTTTAAAAAATAGAGTAAGGCAATATTTTAGAAAAACAAATAAAACGAAAAGAATAGAAAATATGGTTGCCTTAATAGACCATTTTGAATATATAGTAACAGATAATGAGGCAGAGGCGCTAATATTAGAATGTAACTTGATAAAAAAGAATATGCCTAAGTTTAATGTACTTTTAAAAGACGACAAAACATACCCATATATAAAAGTAAATATAAAAGCAGACTATCCAGATGTGTATATAACAAGAAGAATTTTAAATGATGGAGCTAAATATTTTGGACCATATGCAAATGCAGGCAGTGCAAAAGAGATGGTGGATTTCATAAAAACAAAATTTAAAATAAGACAATGTAAAACATTTAAGTATAAAGATAGACCATGTTTAAATTATCATATAAAAAAATGTTTGGCACCATGTATGGGATATATTAGCAAAGAAGAATATATGGAACAGATAAATCAAATTATAGATCTTTTAGAAGGGAAGACAGACAAAATTATTAGACAACTAAAGAAAGAAATGGAAGAAGCATCTATAAAATTTGAATATGAAAAAGCAGCATACATAAGGGATAAAATTTTAGCAATAGATAATATAAGCAAAAGACAAAAAGTATCTAATTTATCTGAAAACGATATAGATGTAATAGGAATTGCAAAAAGCAAATATCAAGTTTGCTTGGAAATGTTTTTTATAAGAAATAGTAAAATGATAGGAAGAAAACATTACTTTCTTGCAAATATACAAGATGAAGAAGATAGTGAAATTTTATCTAGTTTTATAAAACAGTATTATGTTGGAAACCCTATTTTGCCACATAAAATTATGATAAAGGAAAACATAGAAGATAAAGAAATAATAGAAAAGTCATTAACAGAACAAGCAGGGCGAAAGGTAGAAATAAAAGCTCCACAAAAAGGAGAAAAATTAAGATTAGTAGAAATGGCAGAAAATAATGCAAAAATAACATTAGAAAATAAAGAAAAAGACAAAACAACAATATTAACAGAACTAAAAGAAGCTTTAAGTTTGGAAAATATACCAAGAAAAATAGAATGTTTTGATATTTCAAATATATCTGGTACAAACGTAGTTGCAGGTATGTGTGTAATGCAAGATGGTGTTATAAAAAAGAATTTATCTAGAAGATTTAAAATAAAAACTGTAATTGGTCAAGATGACCCTGCGTGCATGAGAGAAGTTGTAACGAGAAGATTAAAACATTCTATAGAAAATTCAGAAGGAGGTTTTGGAAAACTTCCAGATGTTATATTTGCAGACGGAGGAATTACACAAATAAGAGCAATAAAACAGGCAATTTCTGATGTTCAAAAGTGGATAAATAGCGAATTGAGTGGAAGTGTAAAATTAAATATTGCTGTATTTGGAATGGTAAAAGATGACACACATTCAACTAGAGCATTAATAGATGAAGAAAGAAACGAAATACAAATATCTGAAAAGCTTATGAATTTAATAACAAACTTTCAAGACCAAGTTCATGAAACAGCAATAAGTTATCATAGAAAATTAAGAGATAAAGAAATTACAAAATCTGAATTAGATGAAATAAAAGGCATTGGAGAAACTAAGAAAAAAGAACTTTTAAAACATTTCGGAAGTATTAATAAAATAAGAGAAGCAAATATAGAAGAAATAGCAAAAATAAAAGGAATAAATTTAGAATTAGCAAAAACTATAAAAAATAAACTAAAATAATGGAGTAATATGTAAAAAAGTTAAGTACGATATTATGCATAAACTATAATAAATGTTCATATATAATAATAAGCAGGTAAAAAGTGCTTAATTATTTATAGGGGGAATTTTATTATGGAGTATGCAAAAGATGTTTCGTTTAATTTAAAGTGTGGAAATAAGGAAAATATAAAAACACATAGGACAAACCTTATTTCTAAATGTATGTTAAAAGCTAAAAAACATAAAACAATAATTTCTATTGTAATTTTAACTATTTTAATGATAGCATTAGATTGTTTTTTAATAGCAAATTTTATTAATGTGTTAACAAGTTTATAAAATGTTAATCATTAAGAGAAGAATACAAATAAAAAGTAAAAAAGAAATACAAATATATAAATAAAAAAAGAAATGCGAAAATATTAAAATAAATAAAAAATAAATGTAAGAACAAGAAATAAAAGTAACATAAAAAAATAAAATTAAGTAAATTACAAAAATAATGAAGGAGTAATAAGCTAGTTTAAGCTAGTAAAAAAGTTTAGTTATGGAAATAGCAAAAAATTGGAAAGATTATGAAATAATAGATATGGCAAATGGCGAAAAGTTAGAAAGATGGGGAAATGTATATTTAATTAGGCCAGACCCACAGATTATTTGGAAGGAAAAAACATTTGCTAATAAATGGAAGATGGCAAATGCTAGATATAGTAGAAGTTCAACAGGAGGAGGAAACTGGAATTATATAAAAAAAGTTCCAGCAAATTGGCAAGTAAAATATAAAGAATTAACATTTAATATAAAACCAATGGGGTTTAAACATACAGGATTATTTCCAGAGCAAGCAGTTAACTGGGACTGGATGATTAATAAAATAAAAAATGCAAATAGAGATATTAAAGTGTTAAATCTATTTGCATATACAGGTGGAGCAACAGTTGCTTGCAGCTATGCAGGTGCTTCTGTATGCCATGTGGATAGTTCAAAAGGAATGGTAACATGGGCAAAAGAAAATATAGTTTCGTCAGGGCTAAAGGACAAACCAGTTAGATTTATAGTAGATGATGTTGTAAAATTTGTAAATAGAGAAATACGTAGAGGTAATAAATATGATGCTATAATAATGGATCCACCATCATATGGTAGAGGAACTAACGGAGAAGTATGGAAGTTTGAAGAAAATATAGGAAGTTTAGTAGAACTTTGCACAAAAGTTTTATCTGATAAGCCATTATTTTTCTTAATTAATTCATATACTACAGGAATATCAAGTATGGTTTTAGAAAACATTTTAAGATTATCTATTAATAAAAAGGGGAAATTGAGCTGTGGAGAAATTGGACTACCCATGTCAAACTCAGATTTAATTTTACCATGTGGAATTTACGCAAGATATGAGGGAGAGTAGACTTAGAATAGAACATGTTGGCGTTTAATTAAAAATAAAGTTGTAGTAATAATAAAGCATAAAATAAGGAGAAAAAATTGGAAGAGCTAAAAGTAATATATGAAGATAATCATATAATTGTAGTAGAAAAGCCTGTAAATATACCTTCTCAAGGAGATAAAACAGGTGATATAGATATGCTTACAATTATTAAACAATATATTAAAGAAAAGTATAATAAACCAGGAAATGTGTATTTGGGATTAATACATAGGTTGGATAGACCAGTTGGTGGAGTTATGGTGTTTGCAAAAACTTCAAAAGCAGCATCTAGGCTAAGTGAAGAGGTAAGAGAAAAGATTTTTCAAAAAACATATTTAGTTATAGCAAATGGAAAATTTGAAGAAGAGAAGCGGAATATTTGAAGATTATCTAATAAAAAACGAAAAAAACAACATTAGTAGAGTAACAAATGACCAAAAAAAGGGCAAATTTGCAAGTTTGGATTATGAAGTTTTAAAATATAATGAAGAATTAAATCTTTCAGTTGTAAAAATAAATTTACATACAGGAAGACATCATCAAATAAGAGTACAATTATCTAGTAGAGACCATAGCATATATGGTGACCAAAAATATAGTAGAAGAGGTCATGGAAAACAAATAACTCTTTGGGCATATAAACTAAAAATTATTCATCCAACTACTAAAGAAGAAATGGAATTTACTTCTGTGCCAGAAAAAATAGGAAGCTGGAAAATATTAGAGGGATTAGAACTCTAGAATAGCATATTATTTATAAATGTTAGATAAAATACTTAGTATTAGATTATCATGATTTAATACTAAGTGTTTTATTTTTGGATTAAATTTAATTTATCAAATAATTCCGTATTTAGATAGAATTAATAGTTAAAAATTAGATATTAAATAAGTAGATAAATAAAAAACAAACTGATAAGTTAATAAATTAATAAGTATTATACGAAAAATAAGAAATACTATATGAAAAATAAAAAACTAGATTTTCGTATATTTTTTTATGCTTTTCGTATAACTTTCATAAAAAATAAAGTATAAAGATGTATTATGTGGTCAGAGCAAATGGGGTGAACAAAATGATAGATAAATTTTGTGACTATATAACAAAAAAGATTAAAGAGAAAAATCCAGATATGGATGAAGAAAAAACATTAGTAGTAGACTTTGGTGTAAAACTAATTTTTGGGGAATTACCTAAAATTTTATTTTTATTTATAATTGGATTTTTACTTGGAATAGGTTGGTACACACTACTTGCATTTCTATTATTATGCCCATATAGAAGTTTTACAGGAGGATTTCATTTAAAAACTCATTTGGGATGTATGATATGTACAATAGTATTGTATTGTGGACCTGTAATACTTGCAAAATATATAACAATTGAACCACTATATATAAAATATACAATAACAGCTCTAATTGGAATATTAGCAATAGTATTAATTGCAAAATATGCTCCAGCAGATACGGAATATATACCAATTATTAGTAAAAGCGAAAGAAAGCGTAAAAAAATAAGTGGCTTTATATCATTAGCAATACTAATTACAATAATTATATTTGTACCAGATAAAGTAATATCAAATATGTTACTTTATGGAGTATTTATGCAGACATTAACAATTACAAGAATAGCATATAAAATTACCAATAATAAATATGGACATGAAGAATATGAAAAAGAGCAGCAAATAGCTGCATAAATTTGGTAATAGACATTGCCGGCAATGTTTTATTATATATTTACTTTTAAGGGGGAAAAGAACATGTTAAAAATATTAGCAAAGATAGCTGAAAAATATGCAAAATCTACTAATACAGCATGTTGGCTATTAGGAATATTACATCAACCAAAAATGCCAGCATCTTTAATAAAGAAGGACTAGAAAATTCTTCTATTTCAACATATTAGACAAAAGAAGACTCTTTACAAGGAAAGAGTCTTTAAAATTTTAATAATATATTTCTAGTTGTTGTCTAAAATACTCACTATTTTTAGTAGTAAATAAATTTAAATTATTATTTCTGTTTAATATTTTTCTTACTTCATATAATCCAAGTCCATGACTTTCTTTATCATTTTTAGAAGTATAATTTTTTTCAAAAATTTTATCTATATTAACATCTTTATTTTTATATGTATTTTCTACAATTATTAATAATCTATGCCTATTTAATTCTTTTCTAAAATATACATTTATTTCTTTTTTCTTGCACTCTTTTGCGGCTTCAATTGCATTATCTAATAAAATACCAAACATTCTAACAAATTCATATATTTTCATATTATCTTCTATTTCTTTTAAATTTAAGAAAGATTCAATATTCATAACTATATTATTTTCATTTGCTTTATAATATTTAGAAGAAAGAATATTATAAATTGCAGGACTGTTAATAACATTTGGATCTAATGCTGCTAAATTAACTGTAATTTTACAATCTGCAAGCAAGCCTGAGTAGTATTTTCTTAATCCATCCATATCATCTTTATCTAAATAACCACCAATACTTTGAATAATATTGTTAAAGTCATGTTTAAAAGTTCTTAAATTATCATGCATATCTTGTAATTCTTTATTATGCCAATGCTGTACTTCTAGATCTCTAGTAGTTATTTCTAATTTTGTTACATTTAACATAGAATATAAACTTAAAAATAGATATCCAGCTAGACCTATTATACTTACCAGAGTTATGATAACAGGTAAACTATCACTATAATAACTAATTAAATATAATTGTGTACCAATTACACATAAACCGAGAATAGCATTAATGATATAAAGAATTTTATTCTTTTTACTTAATATATCTAAATTTATATTGAATTTTATATATTTTATCAACTTATAGAATAAATACAATATTAAATATATAGATAATGTTGATATAAATCTATAAAAAGGAATACTCATTAAATTTTCATAATCTAAATTAAAAACTTTTAGGTAAACTTTAAATATAATTAGTTCTAAAGCAGAAATTATAAATATTGGTACGAATATAGAAAATAAACCTTTAATAAAATTAGTTTTAAATATAAACATAATTAATATTAGCATAGAAGTCATATTTACAATAGTTCCAATTGGATTAGGTAGAACTATTCTAGATATGAATCCAACTATTGAAAAGGCTAATACATAAGCAAGTTTACTTTTTCTATTTGTTTTAATATCTAGTAAAGTTGTAAATAAACACATGCTAACATATGCCTCAATAAAACATAAGAAAAATCCACTTATGTTTATTAATGTTTCATTTGGCGTGCTTATTGCGTTCCAGATTATTTGAAAAATATTCATTTTTGAAAACCTCCATAAAATTGTTTTTATATTTTGGACCTATGTAACATTTTGTATCTTGGCTATTATTAAGATAAATAGTATTTGTTTTTATATCAATATTTGTTATTTTATCTGTGTTGACGATATAAGATTTATGACAGCGCACAAAATTTTGAGGCAAGTTTGTTGAGACTTTAAGAAATGAACTATAAGAGTTGTAATCTCTAGTATCTGTATGAAATATAATTTTCATGCCTTCTTTTTTTATATATTGTACAGTGTCTTGCTTTATAATTGTTTTATTATTATCAAGTCTTATATATGTATAGCTGTTACCATGTATGTCTTCTATTAATCTTAAGATAGTATCTTCTAGTCTTTCTTTTGTAATAGGTTTTGGTAAGTAATCAAAAGTTTTATACTTGTAAGCTACTAAGCCATATTCTAAGTGTGCCGTAGAAAATATAAGATAAATACTTTTATCTTTTTTTCTAATTTGTTCTGCAATGTCTAATCCAGAGATATGAGATTTTAAGTCAATATCAAGAATAAGAACATTAGCAGAGTTTTCATCTAGATATTTTATTAATTCTTTAGGATTAGTTGTTTTATATGAAATACAAGCCTCAATATCATGTTTTGCGAAAATAGATTCTAAAATTTTGCTTAATCTATCTATGATAGTAGAATTGTCATCGCATAAAACAAAATTTAACATAAATTTTACCCTCCGTTTAATATAACAAAAAAATATAAAAATAGGCACAAAAAAATATACAAGAAAATACAAGAAAATAATTTCCAATAATATCCAGTAACTATTTAACTATAATCTAAAATTTTAAACTTGTCAAGGAAATTAACGAAATAAATACAAAAAAATGTCGAAACGTGACAAGTATTGAAAAATAAAGAAATATTAATCTCAAAATAATTAAAGAAAGTAAAATATTTGTAATTTTTTTAATTATTTTTTTAATAATTTTTTTATTATTGCACTTTTGAAATGTTTTTTAAGTGCAATAAACTTAAAGGTAAAATTTTACAAAAAATAGTGATTAAATTTTTCTTATAATGGTTATTTTTCTGTTTTTACTTTCATAAACTTAAACAAAAAGTTAAAAGTAGGAGGTTATAATGAAACAAAAAAATATAAGACTTTTTATAATGTTTGCTACATGTTTTATATTTGTTTTTACTATTGCAGTTGTAAATGAAAATAAAATACAAGTAATAGAAACAAGTTCAGCACTTTCTCTTAGTAATGAAAAAATAGGTTGGGGAATAAAGAGAAACAATAACCACGAACAACCGGATTTAGGAGTAAAAAATAAAACGATAATAGATAAATATAATGGTATAGCTATGGGAAATAAAGAAAAGCCATATGTTTATTTAACATTTGATGGTGGATATGAGGCAGGTTATACTGAAAAAATATTAGAAGTACTAAAACAAAATGATGTAAAAGCTACTTTTTTTATAACAGGTCACTATTTAAATACACAACCAGATTTAGTTAAGAAAATGATAGACGAAGGGCATATTGTGGGAAACCATACTGTAAACCATAAAAGTATGCCAGATATAGATGATAATACAATAAAAAAGGAAGTAATGGATTTACATACAGCAGTATATGAAAAATTTGGATATGAAATGAAATATGTAAGGCCACCAAAAGGAGAATATAGTGAAAGAACAATAGATTGTACAAATAGTTTAGGATATAAAACAGTAATGTGGTCTTTTGCATATGATGACTGGGATGAAAACAAACAAGGAAAAGAAGAATATGGTAAAAAGAAAATATTAGATAATATACACAATGGAGAAATTATATTATTACATTCAACATCTAAAGATAATAGTAATATTTTAGATTATTGTATAAAAGAAATTAAAAATATGGGGTATGAATTTAAAAGTTTAGACGAATTTGAATAATAGAAGTATACAGGGTTTATAGGCATCCTTTTAAAAACCTAAATATATTAATTTAAGGAGCATTGAGGTATTTAAAATATAAATGCTTCATATAAATTTGTTATATGAAAAGAAATAAGAAAAAAGGCGTAAGTAAATTAGATAGATTATTAGAATTGCCAGATGAATTAATTTCTAATGAGCCTAAAATAACAATAATGGCATTTAACAAGTGCTTAATAGAAAATTATAAATCTATTTTAGAATATCAAGAGTTTTACATTAGACTAAGTACTTATATAGGAATTATAAATATAAATGGTTTTAATATGCAATTAAATGAAATGACAAATGATGATTTATTAATAGAAGGAAAAATTGAGAGTATAGATTTTGAGAGTACAATAGAAAACAAGGAGGAATAACTTTGCGTTTTAAGATATTACTTGCTTATATTTTGGGATATTTAGAGATAAAAGTAGAAGGATATTTTATAGAAAAATTTATAAATAATTGCTTAAAAAGTAATATTTTTTTATGGAATATAAAAAGAAAAAGAACTACTATAATGACATGTAATATAGGAGTAAAAGATTTTAAAAATATAAGAAAAATATTAAAGAAAACAAATTGTAGAATAAAAATAGAAAAGAAAAAAGGTCTACCATTTACATTTAATAAATATAGAAAAAGAAAAATTTTTGCTTTGTTAATATTTATAATTTTAATAATAATTGCAATATTATCAAATTTTGTATGGAATATACAAATAGAGGGAACAGAAAAAATAAGTAAAGATGAATTAATACAAACTTTAAAAGAAGAAGGATTATCTATAGGTAAGTTTAAACCAGGAATAGAAACTAGAGAAATTATAAATAAAGTAAGATTAGATAGAGATGATATAGCGTGGATTGGAATTGAAATTACTGGAACAAATGCAATTGTTAAAGTGGTGGAAGCCGAGGAAAAGCCAGAAATTGTAGATGAAGATGAGTATTGTAATATTGTTGCAACAAAAGATGGAGTTGTAACTAAGATAATGGCGCAAAATGGTACACCCCTAGTAAAAAATGGAGATTTAATAAAAAAAGGTACAGTGCTAATAGGTGGATGGCTTGAGGGAAAATATACAGGAACTCGTTATGTGCATTCAAATGGGCAAGTTGAGGCAAAAGTTTGGTATACACAAAAAGAAAGAGTATATTTAAAAGAGACTAAAAAGGAAGATACAGGAGAGGCTCAAAATAAATATTCCGTAAATATAAATAATTTTATAATAAATTTTAATAAAAGGGTTTCAAAATTCGAAAATTATGATACAATAGAAGAGGCTAAAAAAATAAAGTTATTTTCTAATTTTTACTTACCAATAGAATTAGTAAAAACTACTTATAAAGAGTACAAAGTTGTAGAAATAGCACATACTTTAGAAGAAGCTAAAACAATTGGTATTGAAAGGGCAAAAGATAAATTAAATGCGCAAATAGAAAATACTAACAATATAAGCGATGAACAAGTTAACATAAAAGAAGAAACAAATTTTGTTGATGTAGAAGTTGTTTATGAAGTAAAAGAAAATATAGGGACAAAAGAAAAAATAGTATTTTGAAAGGAAGAGTGCATATGGAAGAAAGAAGTTTAAGAGTATACAATTCAGAGAGAACATTTTTTAATAAAATAGCAAATGGTTTAACAAAAATGTTAATACCAACTAAAATTGGAATTAATGGTTTCTTAATAACTATAAAAAGAACTAATATTTTAAAAGCATACGAAGAAGTAAAGAAAAATGTAGACATAGAAGATGATGAAAAGAAGGAAATGCTAGACAAAAAATATGAAGATATGTATGCTTTATACTTAGAAGCTATAGATAAATACATAATGGATTCAATTTATAAAAAGGTGAAAACAGATACTGCAAGTGATTTTGAAAAAAATGCCTTATCAAATTATTATAATATAATTCAATTAAAAGATAATGATTATACAGAATTTAAGTATAGAAAACAAATATATTTATTAGGATTAGACTACGATAATATAGAGTCACATGGAAAACCTCAAGCAATAGAAAGGTACAGAAATTTCTATGGAAGTGAAATGGAAACTCTATATAAAGGACTTTTAAAACATTACTCTATAAAATTGTCAGACAATTTAACAGCAGGAGATAGAGATACAGTTTATAATAAAATATTTAATACATTAGCAGATTATGTAGAAAATATTTTACCAATAAAAATGCAAGAAGATGGAGAAAAATATAAAGAAGTTGTAGAAGAATATAATAACTTTGACAAATTTACAATAGGAAAACTAGACCAAAATGATGTAATAGAGAAAAATTTAATTTTGATTGGAATTAGTAGAAAATTGTTTACACACAGCCTACCACTAGTTGTAGCAGAAAGTTGTTATATCAAATTACTTAAAGATGCAAGAAATTTAATAGTAGATACAAAAATTTTGAGAAAAAAGGAAAAAGCATATTCTTTATTAATTAATATAATAGAAGAATACAATTTAAGAGTATTACTAACTAAAATTTATTGGGACAAGCCAGATCAAAGAGAGGAATATAAAGAATTTTCTAAAAAATATAGAGAGGTAGAAAAGTTAAGTATTATAAATAAAGAAGAATATTTAAGACAAAAACAAATATTATTCTTAAAAGCAGATTTAAAGAAAGTATACCAAAATGAAAACCGTTATTATAAAATTATAAAGTTTTATAAAGATAAGCTTGTAGAACTAGGTGCAATGAGAAAATTAAAAAATGGTTGTATATCTTATGGTTACTATATAAAAGTTGACAAAAAGTTAAAAAAAGTTGTTAACAAATAGGAGGACTTATGAAAATTACATCAGAAATAACTCTTAAAGGAGTAGATAAAAAAGATAGCCACGAAGACCTAATAGATAGAGTTGTAGAAAAATGTTTTGAAATAGAAAACTTAGATTCAGATAAAGTTTATGTTGCAATTACATTAACAACTCCTGAAAATATAAGAGAAATAAATAAAGAATTTAGGAATATAGATAAGGAAACAGATGTGCTATCTTTTCCTATTTTTGAAAAAAAAGACATAGATATGCTTAGAAAAAATGATGAAGTTGTAGATAAAAATATGCCACAAGATGTTCTAGGAGATATTATAATATCTGTAAAAAAAGTAGAAGAACAAGCAGAAGAATATGGACATAGTATTGAAAGAGAACTTGCATATATGATAGTACATGGTTTTTATCATTTAATGGGATATGACCATATGAATGATGAAGATAAAAAAGCTATGAGAGAGAAAGAGGAAAAAGTTTTAAAAAGTTTAGATATAGTTAGAGAATAAAGGGATGATAAATTGTTATGAAAAAAGACAATAATGGGGAAAAAGAAACTAAAAAAAACTCAAAAGAAACAAAAGTTAACTCAGATAAAAGAATAAAAAACAGTGGATTTATAGATGCTTGGAAAAACGCTATAAACGGTATTATTTATGCAACAACTACACAAAGCAATATTAAAAAACAACTTATTATTGCTGTTGTAGTTGTTGTTATTAGTTTATTTTTTAATTTATCTAAAGCAGAATTTTTATGCTTTTTATTTACAATAATATTAATTTTATTTGCAGAAATGACTAATACAGCAATAGAAACAGTTGTTGACTTATGTACAGAAGTATATCATCCAAAAGCTAAAATTGCTAAAGATGTAGCAGCAGGAGGAGTAGTAGTAACAACTATAAATGCTGTTATTGTAGCTTATTTCTTATTTTTTGATAAGTTAAGCGAAATGGGAATTGCATTTTTACAAAATATAGCTACATCACCACAACATTTGGCTTTTTCTGTAATAATTATAGTAATTATAGCAGCTTTGGCATTAATAGCATTTTCTAAAACAAACAAGCATAAAATATTTAATGATAAATTTATTCCAAGTGGTCATGCAACAATAGCTTTTGCAGCAAACACTATTATATGGATTTCTACCCAAAATCCAGTAATATTAATTTTATCACTTGTAATGGCTATATTAATTGCAGAAAGTAGAATTCAAGCGAAAGAGCATAGGCTTTCTGAGGTGATTTTTAGTGCTTGTTTGGGAACTATTTTAGTACTAGTTTTATATGGAATAGCTAGATTATTTATAGCATAGAAAATGGTTTATAGGTTACCACATAAAACCTAAATATGTTGTACAAGGAGAAGTATAATAATTTTATTATACGGTAAATAAGTATGAAAATTAAAAGTCAAAAAGGTGGAGTAAAAGTTTTAGTAGGAATTTTAATAGTTTTAATACTTGCAGCAGGGGCTCTTTTAGCAGTAAAGTATTTAAAAGGAGATAAAACACAAGTAACTGCTAATGAAAATGTAGATGGAATGGAAGCAAATAAAGTAGAAGAAAAAAAGCCAGTTACTTTTTCTGGTAAAGATAGACCATTTGCAGTAATGATAGACAACCACAAAAGTGCAATGCCACAAGCAAATTTGTCAGAAGCAGAACTAGTTTATGAAATAATAGTAGAATATGGTGAAACTAGATTAATGGCAATATATAAAGGAGACAATTTAGATAAAATAGGTCCAATAAGAAGTGCTAGGCACTATTTTGTAGATTATGCATTAGAAAATGATGCTATTTATGTTCACTTTGGTGAAAGCCCACAGGCAGAAGAGGCAATAGATAAATATTTTGTTCCAGATATAAACGGAATAAATGAAAGTGAGAAATATTTTAGAAGAACAAATAGCAGATATGCTCCACATAATGTTGTAACAGATACAAAAAGTTTGTTAGATATATCTAATAAAAAAGGTTATAGAACAACATCGGATGAAGATAGTGTATTAAATTATGTTTTGGATGAAGTAAATTTAGACAATGGTCAAAGTGCTGTAAATATAACTATTCCATATTCAATTTATAATACAGTAAAATATAAATATGATAGTGAAAACAAAAATTATATTAGATATTCAAGAGACGAAAAACAAGTAGATTGGGATACTAAAGAACCAGTAACTGTAAAAAATATAATAATAGCCAAAGTAAAAAATAAAACTTTAAATGATGGTTCAGAAAAAGATAGACAAACAATAGATAATATAGGTACATTGGAAGGATATTATATTACAAATGGAAAAGCAATTCCTATAACTTGTGAAAAAGAATCTGTTACTTCAAAAACTGTATATAAAGACTTAGAAGGAAATGAAATAAAAGTAAATGATGGAAATACATTTATACAAATGTGCCCAAGTGATGCAAAACTAGCAATAGAGTAGAAATAAATATAAAGTGATATTTGCTGAAAATAATAAACTTTAAGTTTATTATTAGTGATTATAAATTTAGAATAATTATATAAAAGTTTATATGCATAGCATTGTTAAAGTAAATAATATAATGAAAGGAGATATGATGTATTTATTTATTAAAGTAAGTAGATACATCATAAAAAATATATATGAGTTGTGTAGATGAAAAAATAATAGAAGAAACAAATAAAATACTTGAAAAATATAAAAAAGAAAAAGATAATTTAATTCCAATACTAAATGATATACAAGTTAAATTTGGATATATACCAAAAAGGTCTCAAATCGAGATTTCCAAATATTTACAAATTCCGATGGCAGAAATTTTTGGTGTTATAACTTTTTATTCAAGATTTTCTCTTGAACCAAAAGGAAAATATAATATATCTGTATGTTTAGGTACAGCTTGCTTTGTAAAAGGTTCACAGGCAATATTTGATAGGTTAAAAGAAAGACTAAAATTAGAAGATGGCCAAACAAGTGCAGATGGAAAGTTTTCTATAGATACTACTAGATGTGTTGGAGCATGTGGCATAGCACCAGTATTTACTGTAAACAACGAAGTATATGGGCATGCAACAGTAAAGAAATTAGACGAAGTATTAGATAAATTAGAAAAAGAAGGATAGTAAATACATTTTAAAATTATTTTTATATAGAATATTAATTTTAATAAAAAGTAATATAAAAACAGTAGTAATTGTATAATTAAAACGGTTTATCATTGTTATAAGGAGGTTTTAAATGAAGACTATAGAACAGTTAAATAAAATAAGAGTAGAAAAAAGAATAGAATTAGATTTAAGAAAAAATACAAATGCTGACACAAGAGAAAAACACATTTTGGTATGTAATGGTACAGGATGTACTTCTTCAAAATCACCCCAAATATTAGATAATTTCAGAAAAATAATAGAAGAAAAAGGTATAAAGAATGTAAAAGTTATAAAAACAGGCTGTTTTGGATTATGTGCCAAAGGTCCAATTGTTATAATAAGACCAGAAGATACTTTTTATGCAATGGTAAAACCAGAAGATTGTGAAGAAATTATACAGTCACATATAATAGATGGAAAAATTGTAGAAAGATTATTATGCAAAGATGTAGATGGTAAAATAGTAAATAAATTGGATGATCTTACATTTTACAAAAAACAAAAAAGAATAGCTTTAAAAAATTGTGGTGTAATAAATCCAGAAGACATAGATGAATACATAGCTTTTGATGGATATAGAGCATTAGCTAGAGTTTTGGTAGAAATGACACCAGATGAAGTAATACAGACCATAGATAAATCAGGTTTGCGTGGAAGAGGTGGAGCAGGTTTTCCAACAGGAAAAAAGTGGAGAAGCACAAAAGATGCAGTAGGAGAAAAGAAATTTGTTGTATGTAATGCAGATGAAGGGGATCCAGGAGCTTTTATGGATAGGAGTATATTAGAAGGAGACCCTCATGCAGTACTAGAAGCAATGGAGATTGCTGGATACTCAATAGGTGCAGAAAAAGGTTTTATATATGTAAGAGCTGAATATCCAATTGCAGTAAATAGATTACAAATTGCTATAAATCAAGCAAGAGAATATGGTATACTTGGGAAAAATATTTTTGGAACAGGATTTAATTTTGATATAGAAATAAGACTAGGTGCAGGGGCTTTTGTATGTGGAGAAGAAACAGCATTATTAGAGTCAATAGAGGGAAGACGTGGTCAACCAAGAGTAAAACCACCATATCCAGCACAAAGTGGTTTATGGGGATATCCAACATTAATAAATAATGTTGAAACATATGCTAATATAGCACAAATTATATTAAAAGGACCAGAATGGTATTCTTCTATAGGAACACAGAATTCAAAAGGAACAAAAGTATTTGCTTTAGGTGGAAATGTTAATAATGTTGGATTAGTTGAAGTACCAATGGGAACAACTTTAAGGGAAATTGTTTACGACATAGGTGGTGGAATACCAAATGGTAGAGAATTTAAAGCAGCACAAACAGGTGGACCTTCTGGTGGTTGCATTCCAAAAGAGCATCTAGATACACCTATAGATTATGAATCTTTAAAAGCTATAGGTTCAATGATGGGGTCTGGTGGACTTATTGTAATGGATGATACTAAATGCATGGTGTGTTTAGCAAAATTTTATTTACAATTTACAGTAAGTGAGAGCTGTGGAAAATGTACACCATGTAGAATTGGAACAAAAAGAATGCTAGAAATACTAGAAAAGTTATGTAGTGGGGAAGGAAACGAATATGACATATATAGACTAGAAAAATTAGCTGTAAATATACAAAAATCTAGCATATGCGGTTTAGGTCAAAGTGCTCCAAACCCAGTAATAAGTACATTAAAATATTTTAGAGAAGAATTTAGACAACATGCTATAGAAAAAGAATGTAAAGCAATGGAATGTAAAGCTTTAGCAAAAATAGAAATAGATGAGGATAAGTGTAAAGCTTGTGGATTATGCCAGAAAAATTGTCCAGTAAATGCAATTGAAGGTAAAGGAAGAGATAAAAGACATATTAATCAAGATAAATGTATTAAGTGTACTACTTGTATTAGGTCTTGCCCTTTCCATGCCATAGGCTAATTCAAAAAACAAACTTCGCATTTCGTTGTCAAAATTTAGATAAAAAATCCTCGACGTACACAAAGTACGCCTTCGGTTTTTTACTAAATTTTTCCTAGAACTACTCGTTTCTTTTTTGAATTATTATAAGGTTAAAGTTAGTTTAGTAATACTTGTTTTTTATTAAAGCTGTTAATGCAAAAAATAAATATTCCAAGGAGGAGAAGAATGGTTAATTTAAAAATAGATGGAAAAAATGTTGTTGTTCCAGAGGGTACTACAATATTAGATGCAGCAAAACAAGCAGGAATAGATATCCCAACATTGTGCTTTTTGAAAGAAATAAATGAAGTTGGAGATTGTAGAATGTGTATTGTTGAAGTTGAAGGAAGAAAAGGTTTTGCAACTTCATGTATACAAAAGGTAGAAGAAGGAATGGTTGTACATACACATACACCAAATGTATTAGAAGCAAGACATACCATACTTGATTTAATTATTTCTAATCACTCTAAAGATTGCTTAACTTGTACACGTTCTGGTAATTGCGAACTTCAAGATTTAGCAATTAAGTTTAATGTTTTGGATATAGATTATAAAGGAGAGAGAACAGAACACAAAATAGATGATAAATCTCCTTCAATTGTAAGAGATTTTAATAAATGTATTTTGTGTAGAAGATGTGTGGCAACTTGTAAAAATGTTCAAAATATTGGTGCAATTGATTGTATTGAAAGAGGTTTTGAGTCTTGTATTTCTACTACATATGACCATAGTTTAAATGATGTAAACTGTACATTTTGTGGTCAATGTATAGAAGCTTGTCCAACAGGTGCTCTTCATGAGAAAGAAAATATAAATGATGTGTGGGCAAAATTAAAAGACCCTGATACATATGTTGTAGTTCAAACAGCACCATCTGTAAGAGTAGCACTTGGAGAAGAATTTAAAATGGAAATTGGCACAAATGTTACTGGAAAGATGGTATCTGCATTAAAACGTTTGGGATTTGATAAAGTATTTGATACAAATACAGGAGCAGATTTTACAATTATGGAAGAAGCAACTGAGTTTGTGAAAAGATTTAAAGAAAATGATAATTTACCAATGACTACATCATGTTGCCCAGGTTGGGTAAGATTTGCAGAAATGGAATATCCAGAAAATTTAAGTCATTTATCTAGTTGTAAGTCACCACATCAAATGTTTGGAGCAATAATAAAATCTTATTATGCAGAGAAAAATAAGATTGATCCTAAGAATATATATGTAGTTTCTGTAATGCCATGTATAGCTAAAAAGTTTGAAAGACAGAGAGAAGAAATGAAAGTGAATGGATTATGGGATGTTGATAGTGTAATTACTACTCGTGAACTTGCAAGGATGATAAAACAAGCGAATATAGAATTTGATAAATTAGAGGATGAAACTTTTGACAGTCCAATGGGAGAAGCTACAGGAGCTGCTGCTATATTTGGAGTTACAGGTGGAGTTATGGAGGCTGCACTTCGTACAGCATATGAGTTAATTACTGGAAAAGAGTTAAAAAAGTTAGAGTTTGAAGAAATAAGAGGAGCAAAAGGAATAAAAAAAGCAACTGTACAAATCGGAGATAAAGAAGTAAAAGTAGCTGTTGCACATGGATTAAGCAATGCTAGAAAAATAATGGAAGAAATAAAAAATGGTACATCAGATTATCAATTTGTAGAAGTAATGGCATGCCCAGGTGGATGCATAATGGGTGGAGGTCAACCTATTAAAAGTTCAAAGGTAAGAATGACAGTAGATGTAGCTGCAAAAAGAGCAGAAGCAATGTATTCTATAGATGAAAGAAGTGTAATTAGAAAGTCTCATGAAAATTCTATATTAAAACAAATTTATAAGGAATATATAGGAAAACCAGGAGAACATAAAGCACATGAACTTTTACATACACATTATATGAAAAGAGAAATGAACTTTGAAGATATTTCTTAAAAATATAAACCTCGGAAAGGAGCGCCTTTCCGAGGTTTATTCTTACTTTAATTTAAAGTGACAAATGCGGAACTGAACTAAGAGAAGCAACAAATCAATGATAAAGACTACCGATATATTAATAGATATCTGGAATGCTGCAAATAGTCCTGCTATACAAGCAATTAGTCCTAAGACTACAGTTCCTAACAGTTGCTGAAATTGCAACCGCTCTGTGTAATCCAGTTGTTTGCTAGATTTTAACAATATGATTACTGTAAAGATAAATCCAGAAATAATACATATTGTAAGCAATATTGTTACAAATAGCAACAACAGAAACATACTATCACTCCTTTCATAAAGTAGTAGTGCAATTTTACAAATCTTAATTCAAAGATAGGAAAATTACATAAAAATAAATGCGCTCCATAAGTTAATTATAAGATATTTTACACAATATGTCAAAATTATGTGAATTAAATAAGATGAAAGTGGCAAGTTAAGACGTTGAAAATAGTAAAAAAATGTGATATAAATAAAAATATTAATAAACTTAAAAAATCTCAAAATAGACTAATAAGGTTTTATAAAATGTCTAAAAATTTTGCAAAATATTAATTAAATAAAAATAAGCTCAAAAATTCAAGAAAAATAAACTAAGTTTACAAAATCAAGTGAAAAAGTACGAAATTTTAGTAAAATTTATTTACATGTTTCTACAAAAAAGTAACTTAATAGAATATATAATAAATAAGCTAACTAAAAGGTATATTAAAAATAAACAAGAAAGGAACAGAAAAACAAAATGGATAAAGTATTTAAATCAGGATTTGTTTCAATAATAGGTAGAACAAACGTAGGAAAGTCTAGTATATTAAATAGTTTGGTAAATGAAAAGGTAGCTGCTATTGCAAATAAACCTCAAACTACAAGAACTCAAATTAAGGCAATTGTAAATAGACCTAATTCGCAAATTATATTTATGGATACTCCAGGAATTCATAAACCAAAGTCTAAACTTGGAAATGTTATGGTAGAAAATGCATTTGGCTCTATTGGTGATTGTGATGTTTTGCTTTTTGTTATTGAAGCAACATCAAAAGAGATAGGAAAAGGTGATAGATTAATTTTAGACAAAATAAAAGATTCTAATAGAAAAACTATTTTAATAATAAATAAAATAGATTTGGTAAATAAGGAAGAGATAGCTAATTTAATAAATTTATATAAAGATGAATATAACTTTGCAGCAATTATTCCAGTATCTGTTGAAAAAAATTATAATTTAGAAACAATATTAGATGAGATAGAGAGTAACCTAAAAGAAGGTCCTGCATATTATAATACAGAAGAGTATACAGACCAAACATTAAGACAATTAACAGAGGAAACAATAAGAGAAAAAGCATTAAGATTATTAAAAGACGAAGTTCCACATGGGATATTTATAGAAGTGGATAAGATGAAATTAAGAAAAACTATGGATAAAGAACCAATTTATGATATAGAAGCAACAATTTATTGTATAAGAGAATCACATAAGGGTATTATAATTGGAAAAAGTGGAGCAATGCTTAAAAAGATTGGAACATATGCAAGACAGGATTTAGAGAAAATGTTTGATTGCAAAATTAACTTAAAAATTTGGGTAAAGGTGAAGCAAGATTGGATAAATAATGAGAATTTTGTAAAAAAATTCAAAAGTGGAAATTAATAGTTTTAAAGTTTTATTTTTTAAATTTTTATAAGATAAATAGAGTAAATTAATATAAATAAAAAATAACAAATTTATCCTAGTATAAATTTGTAATATTTGCTTAAGATAAAATTAAACAACATTATAAAATAATATTATGAAATATAATAAAAAATTATAATGTCTATGCGAATATTAAAATATTTGCTTATTAAACAGGAGATGATTTCTATGATAAAACAGATTGCTTGGAATACTTTTAAAAATACTGGTAATATAGACACTTTTATGGAATTAATGGAAGTAGAGAATGTAGAGAAAACGATGAAAGGTATGTACGACTATGGGAATAATAAAAACGAAGGGAATAATAATAGCAGAAAACAATATGAGCGACTTTGATAAAATGGTAACAATTTTAACTCCAAGTGGAAAAATTGGGTGTGCTGCTAGAGGTGCGAGAAAGCCAAAAAGTATGCTAATGGCAGCAACTCAGTTTTTATGTTTTGGAGAATATATGCTATATAGAGGTACTAATTCGTACAGTGTAAATTCGTGTGATACAATAGAAATATTTTATAATATAAGAACAGATTTGGATAAATTAAAATATGCTACACATATAACTAAAATAATAAATGACGTAACAGACGAAAATCAAAATACATATAAAATTTTACAATTATTTTTAAATACTTTATATATGATTTCAGAAACAGATAAAGATTTAGATTTTATAAATTCTGTTTTTAAGATAAGACTTTCTTGCTTATTAGGATTTATGCCAATAATAAATAAATGTACATCTTGTGGTGAAATTGGTGCTGAAAGCTATTTTAGCTTTGAAGATAGTGGATTTAAATGTGAAGCATGTGCAAGACAGGATAAAGGAGCAATAAAAATAAGTAAATCTACTGCAAATGCGATTAAATACATAATTTTAGCAGATGCAAAAAAGATTTTTTCATTTAACATAGCAGAAGAAAACAAAAGGGAGTTAGAAATTATTGCAAAACTTTATTTAAATGATAAATTAGATAAAGAATATAAAATAGAAGATTTATTTTAGCAGATATTGAATATCAATATAAAAATGCAGATTATTTTAGAAATAATCTGCATTTTATGTAATTTTATAATTAAGAAAATATTAATAATATAGTTCTATAAAAAGCAATTTATATATTTGACATTTGCCGTAATAAAATGATATAATAAGTAAGCTAATAAACGTTTTTGAGGGAGATATTATGAGTAAAGTAATAAAGTTTGGTATAGGTTTTGTTACAGGAAGACCTAATATTTGTAAGCTTATTAATAATACCTGTAAGCATTTAGCAGAACAAGTTAATAAATCAGATGTAAAAATAGAATTAACAATTTTTATACTATTCGATTTACAATATCAATTTACAACAAGAATAGATTTTTATGGACTTATGCCAGATGTATATAAAAATGTTAATATAAAGTATATAACACCAGAAGATTTAGAAGAACAAAAAAAGATATTAATAGGTAAAGAAATATTAACGAAAAAAGAAGCGGATTTATTTTTAGGATATGGTTATGCTAAAGGTAGAAATACTATAATGTATTATGCATTAAAGAAAGAAATAGATTATTTATTATTTTGGGATGATGATGAATATCCTGTAGCATGTCTAAAAGAAGATGAAGACGAAGAAATAACATGGGTAAAACAGGATAATATTATAAACACAATAAATTATATGAAAAAAGCAGATGTGGCTTTAGGTCATAAATGTGGTTATGTATCGCCTATTCCATATATAGAGCTAAAAGAAGATATAAATGAAGACTTATTTAAAGATTATATAGAGGCTGTTTCAAATGAGGCTATATCATGGGAAGGAATAAGAGAGCAATTAGTTAAATATCATGGTTTTAGATATGTTCCAAAAAGTGAATTAGAAGAATCAAAAGTAAGAGAAATAAAATTTGATGGAATTGGAAAGTGGGTATTAGGTTCACCTCTTTGTTTAAACTTTACTCACTTAGATAAAATACCTTCGTTTTATAATCCAGAAGGAGCGAGAGGAGAAGATGCCTTTTTCTCTACATGGTTAGAAAATTCAAAAGTAATTGAAATGCCAGTATATCATTTTCATGATGCTTTCTTAAAGTATACAAATATTTTAAATGAGAAATATCCTAAAAAATTAAGAAAGATAAAAATGGAAGATGAACAAACCACAGAAAGATTTATAAAAGCTTCAATAGGATGGATAAGATATAAACCATTATTTATATATTTAACAGACAGAAAGAATTATAATGAAAAAATAGATCAGATACGTGAAAAATTAAGAATAAGTATACCAGAAGTTAATAAATTATTTGCAAATTCAGATTTAAATTTATTATTACCTGAATTAGAAAAATTTAATTCTAGTGTAAAAAAAGATTATGATGATTATATAAAAACAGATGAGGCTTGGAAAAAAGTAAAAAAGGCAATGACAGAAAATAAGTAATGAATAAATAAAAATGATGTAATAATAATAAAAAGTTGGATTTTTCCAACTTTTTATTATTATATTAAATTTGTAAAAATTTTAATAATTAAATTGATAGAAATCTAAATTGATAAAAATACAAATGCTTAAATTGGTAAAAAATACAAATTTAAGCAAAGAAGGGATATAAGTAAATAGCCAAGAATAAGTATACATAATTAATTTACCGGGCAAAAAAGGAGAACCTTGTAATTAGCATTAAAACTGAAAAAGGATTGCTTTTTTTATTTAATTATGTTATAATACAAAAGATTGAGAAATAATATAAAAAGTGACAATTGTATTAATTTAATTGTCATATAGAAAGGAGTAATTATGAAAAATGTTGGAATTGTAACTCTTTTTGGAGAATATAACTTTGGAAACAGATTGCAAAATTATGCGGTGCAACAAGTGCTGAAAAAAAACGGATTTAACACAGAGACAATAAAATATATAGGACTAGAAGATGACGTTCCCATTATTCATAATGAAAGAGATGAAAATAGATTAAATAAATTTAAAGATTTTAATAAATATATAAAATTTTCAGATGATATTATGTATAAAGAATATGAGGCTCCACAGAAAATTAAAGAATGTTATGACTATATAGTATTAGGAAGCGATCAAATTTGGAATTTTACATTTGACAAAATCTTTTCAGATAAAGCATTAGGAGCTTTTGTTCCTAGTGAAAAAAGAGTTTCTTTTTCTGCTAGTTTTGGAGTGAATTATATACCTAAAGAGGGTAGCGAAGAGTATAGAATTTGTAAGGAAAATTTGAAAGATATGAAGGCTATATCTGTACGCGAATTTGCTGGAAAGGATATAGTTAAGAATCTAACTGGCAGAGATGATATAGAAGTACTAATAGACCCTACAATGATGCTTGAAAGTGCTGAATGGGAAAGCGTAATGAAAAAGCCAGAAAAACTAAAAACAGATAGATTTATATTAAAAACTTTTTTAGGAAATGTTTCAAATAATGCTTGGGATGAAATGAATAGAATTGCAAAAGAAAATGACTGTGAAATTATAGATATTTCAGATAAAAATAGTCCTTATTATGATATGGGACCAGCAGAATTTTTATATTTAGAAAAAAATGCTTTTTTAGTAGCTACAGATTCTTTCCATTCATGTGTATTTGCAATACTTTTTTCAACACCATTTGTTATATTTAAAAGAGAAGATAATCAACTAGAAAGTATGTATTCAAGGATTGAAACATTATTAGAGAAATTTGAAATAGAAAATAGAATGTTTAGTGGAAAAATAACACCAGATATATTAAGCAATGATTATAAGAGAGCTCACGAAATATTAAATGGTGAAAGGAAGAATGCATATAAATTTATAACAAGAGCATTTGAATAAAGAGGTGTTAATATGAAAAAAATAGATACACTAGAAAAAAAGGATTGTTCAGGATGCATGGCATGTATGAATATATGTCCAAAAAACGCAATTATAATGAAAGAAGACAAAAATGGTTTTAAATATCCTAAAATAGATGAAAAATTGTGCATAGATTGTGGTTTATGCTCTAAAGCATGCCCAGTAATGAATAAACTAAAGGAAAATTTATATAATATTAAAGTTTATGCATGTAAGAATAAAGATGAAAATATAAGAAAAAAAAGTTCATCTGGAGGGTTATTTACTTTATTTGCTAAATACATTTTAGATCAAGAAGGGGTTGTATTTGGAGCAAAATATGATGAAAATCTTAGAGTAATTCATGATTATATAGAAAAAGATGGTAATATAAATGAATTTAGAGGATCTAAATATGTTCAAAGTGATATAAATAGTACATATGCTAAAGCAAAAAAATTTCTTTCTAATGGAAGAAAGGTACTTTTTACTGGCACACCTTGTCAAATAGAAGGACTAATTACATATTTAGGAAAGAATTATAGTAATTTATATACACAAGATTTTATTTGTCATGGAGTACCATCTCCAAAAGTTTGGAAAAAATATTTAGACTATAAGAAAGAAAAATGTGGAGAAGATCCTATAAAAGTAAATTTTAGAGACAAAGAAGTTTTAGGATGGAGCAATTTTCAAGTTAAATATAAATATAAAAGTAAAGATGAGATTGTTCACCATGATGATGATTATTATATGAATTTCTTTTTAAGAAATTATGATTTGAGAGAATCTTGCTATAATTGTCATTTTAAGAAAATTCGCAGAAATTCTGATTTAACAATAGCAGATTTTTGGGGAATAAATGAAGTTTTACCAGAATTTAACGATGAAAAGGGAATATCTTCATTAATTATAAATTCAAATAAAGGGCAAGAAATTTTCGATAATATAAAATCTAGTATAGACTTTGCAGAAGTGAGTATAGAAGATATCATAAAACATAATTCACCATTATATGTTTCAGTACCATATAATGAAAAAAGGGAAAAGTTTTTTGATTATTTGGATAATTATAATTTTGAAGATATAATAAACGAATTTTTAGAAAACAAATAGGAAAGAAGGTATAAAGGTGAAAATTAGCCATAAAAAACAAAAATATATAGGAAATGTATTAAAAATTTTACAAGGTTTTAAAATTAAATCACCAGAAGAAACAATAGATAAAATAATAAATGATAATTGCTCAATAACAAGATTTGGCGATGGGGAATTTGATATGATTTTAGGTAAAGGAATGAAATATCAAACATATAATGAGCAATTAGGAAGAAGGTTGGAGCAAGTTCTAAAAAGTAATGATGAAAAGCTACTTATAGGAATAAACAATGTAATTGACTTAAAATATTCAGAAAATTACAATGATTTTGCTAATAACTTTTGGAAAGGATGGCTACGCAGTAATAAATTTAAGCTATTAAAGTTATTATCTAAAAATAAACAATATTATTCGTCAAACATTACTAGATTTTATATAGATTATAAAGATAAAACTAATGTAAAAAAATATGTGGAAAAGCTAAGAGGTATATGGGACAAAAAGGATATTTTAATAGTTGAAGGAGAATATAGTAGATTAGGAGTAGGAAATGATTTATTTGACAATGCAAATTCTATAGAAAGAATTATATGTCCTTCAGAAAATGCTTATGATATATATGATAAAATACTTTCAGAAACTAAGAAATATGGAGAAAATAAGTTAATCCTTTTAGCTGTAGGGCCTACTGCAACCATATTGGCTTATGATTTATATGAAGCAGGTTTTAGGGTTATTGACATTGGACATGTTGATATAGAATATGAATGGTTTCTAAGAAAGGCAACTGAAAAAATAAAAATAGAAACAAAATATGTTACAGAAGTAAAAGACGGAGAAAATAACATACAAGATATCAGTGATGAAAAGTATGAGAAAGAGATTGTTTCTAAAATTCTATAATATAAAATTTACAAAAATATAAATATATGTTATAATTTCAAACAGTTTTAAACTATAATAACATTTGACAAAAAGAGGTTAAAAATGTATTTAATAGTAGGTCTCGGAAACCCAGGAAAAGAGTATGAAAATACAAGGCATAATATGGGGTTTAAAGTATTAAATAAATTATCAAAAAAATATAATATACCTATTACCAAGAGTAAATTTAATGGAAAATACGGTACAGGGATAATAGAAAATGAAAAAGTAATTTTATTAGAGCCACAAACATATATGAACCTTAGTGGAGAAGCTATAAAGCCAATGCTAGATTTTTATAAAGTGGATTATTCAAATTTACTTGTTATTTATGATGATATAGATGTAGAACCAGGCAAAGTAAAAATTAGAACAAAAGGTGGACCTGGTACGCATAATGGAATGAAGTCTGTTGTAAAAGAAATAGGAACAGAAGAATTTCCAAGAATAAGAGTTGGTATAGGACAGCCTATAATAAAACTTGCCATGATAGATTATGTTATAGGATATGTTCCAGAAAAAGAATTAACAATATTAGAAGAAGGTATAGAAAAAGCAGAAAAAGCTATAGAAGAGATTTTAAAACATGGAATAAATTATGCAATGAATAAGTTTAATTAAGCTTATTATAAGAGAGGATTTGTATGCAAGAATTAATTATAAACAGTGATGGAGTATATAAACAAATAGCACTCGTAGAAAATGGTAAGTTAGTAGAAAGATATGAAGAAAGACCAGATATGCATAGATTAGAAGGGAATATTTACCTTGGAAGAGTAGAAAATGTATTACAAGGAATGCAAGCTGCATTTGTAAATATAGGTGAAGAAAAAAATACATTTATGCATATAAAAGATGTTATTCCTAAAGTTAGTAATGAAACTGGAAATAAAAATGAATTATTAAGTAAATATGACATAAAAGATTATATAAGGGTAGGTATGCCAATTTTAGTACAAGTAAAAAAAGATAGTACAAATAAAAAAGGTGCAAGAGTATCTACTAATATTAGTTTACCTGGAAGATTTGTAGTGCTTTTACCAGATACTAATTTTATTACAATTTCTAAAAAAATAACTGACCTTAATAAAAGAAAAGAATTGCAAAAAATAGTTCAAGAAGAATTACCAAAAAATTATGGAGCAATTGTTAGAACATCTGCAGAAAATAAAGATATAGAATTTATAAAAAGAGATATAAAAAGTTTAGTTAAATTATGGGAATTAATACAAGAAAATTTTACAAATATTAAAAAAGAAAAAAATATAGAACCAACTTTAATATACGAAAATGAAGGAATTATAGGAAAGCTATTAACAGATTTAATAGATCAAAATTTAGAAAGAATAGTAACAAATGATATAGAAATACATGAAAAAATTTCAAATATATTAGAGCAGTCTGGAGCAAATAATATTAAATTAGAATTAAGAAAACAAGCAAATATATTAGATTTGTATGACTTACAAAGTCAAATAGAAAAAGCAAAAAGTAGAAAAATATGGCTTAGATGTGGCGGATTTATTACAATAGACAAAACAGAAGCTTTAACTGCAATAGATGTAAATTCTGGAAAATATATTGGCGGAAAAGATTTAGAACAAACAGTATATAGAGTAAATAGAGAAGCTACTATAGAAATAGCAAAACAGCTAAGATTAAGAGATATTGGTGGAATTATTATTATAGATTATATAGATATGGAAAAAGATGAAACAAAAAATAAAATACTAGAAGAGTTAAATGAATGTTTAAAAAAGGACAGGTCCAAGAATCAAATTATTGGATTTACTCCTTTAGATTTATTAGAAATGACAAGAAAACATATGTGTAGTAATGATTAAAAGCAAATTTAGACCGTATGGTCTATAATTTGCTTTTTTTTGAAATAGGCTATAAAATGGATAAAGTAATTTTGACATAAATTTGAATTTATAAATTATTTAAAGTTATATAAAAATAACCAAAAATAAATTATATATAATTTAAATCTTATATCAAAAAAATATAAATGAAAGGAACGAAGAAGTTCTATGAAAAAGAATAAAAGAAAAATTTATGAAGGTGAAGTTTTAAAAGATTACAGAGAGCTAGTAGACAGATATAAAACTAGATATGCTAATAATATTGCATTTGAGTACAAAAAAGAAGTGCATGATAAAGAACATATAAAAATAACATATGCAGAATTTGCAAGAGACATAGAAGCATTAGGGTCTGGATTACTTACTTTAGATTTCATAAATAAAAGAGTTGCAATAATATCTCCAAATAGGTATGAATGGTGCACTAGTTATTTAGCTGTTGGAACAGCAGGACTTACAGTAGTTCCATTAGATAAGTCATTACCAAATAATGAAATAGAAAGTCTAATTGTAAGAAGCAAAGTAGAAGCAGTTATATTTGATAAAAAGTATGCAGAAGTATTTAATAAGATAAAACAAGAAGAAACATCTAATTTGAAATATTATATTTGTATGGATAACTTAGAAGATTTTACAAAGTATGGAGATATTTTAAATAAAGGAAAAAAGCTATTGGATTTATGCATAACAGAACAAAATGTTATTAATAAAAAAAATAATAGTTTAGAAAATAGTAAAGAAAACAAAAATGAAGTAAAAGATAGCAAATTAAAAAGCAAATTAGATGGAGAACTTAATAATGTAAATAAATATTTAAATGTTAAATTAAATCCGAATGAAATTTCTATTATTTTATTTACATCTGGAACGACATCTATAGCAAAGGCAGTAGCCTTATCTCAGTCTAATATTTGTGCAGATATTACAGCTTTAAGTCAAATTGCAAAAATATATGAGACAGACAGATTTTTATCATTTTTGCCATTACACCATACTTTTGAGTCAACAACTACTTTTTTATATGGAACATCATGTGGAATTACAATAGTATTTTGTGATGGATTAAAATATATACAAAAAAATTTGAAGGAATTTAATATAACAGGTTTTGTTTGTGTTCCATTAATGTTAGAAATAATGTACAAAAAAATGATGAAAACAATTGAAGAACAAGGAAAATCAAAGCTTGTTAATACTATGAGAAAAGTAACAAGAGGACTATTAAAAATAAAAATAGATGTAAGAAGAAAAGTATTTAAACAAATTTTGGAGGCATTAGGACCAAATTTGAGGATGTTTATATCTGGTGGAGCTGCAATAAGCGTAGATGCGACAAAAGCTTTTAGAGATATAGGTATTAATCTTTTACAAGGATATGGACTAACAGAAACATCACCAGTTCTTGCAGGAGAAAATGATAAATATAAAAGAGATGGTTCAGTAGGCTTTGCTCTTCCAGGAATAGAAATAAAAATAGATAATCCAAATAATGAAGGAATAGGAGAAATAATTGCTAAAGGGCCAATAATAATGCATAAATATCTAGATAATGAAGAAGCAACAAAAGAAGTTTTAAAAGACGGATGGTTTTATACAGGAGACCTTGGTAAATTTGACAAAGACGGTTTTTTATTTGTAACCGGAAGAAAAAAGTATGTTATTGTATTAAAAAATGGTAAAAATATATTTCCAGAAGAATTAGAAATATTAATAAATAAATTAGATTATGTGTCAGAATGTATGGTGTTTGGTAAACCAGATAAAGAAGATGATTTAAAAATATGTGCTAAAATTGTGTATAATAAAGAAATAATGGAACAATTATATCCTAATAAAAATAAACAAGAATACCATAATATAATTTGGCAAGATATTCGTAACAATATAAATAAACAAATGCCAGCATATAAATATATTAGAGAAATAATAGTGACAGATGAACCTCTTATAAAAACTACAACTCAAAAAGTAAAACGTAATGCAGAAATGGAAAAAATTTTGAGCATTTAAATAAAAACCTAAAAATACCATTTACTTATTTTTTGTAATATGTTAAATTATTAGTATAGTAATTATTTGGAGGAAAAGAAATGCCAAAAGACAGAAGAAAAGATAAAAGGAAAATTACAAGAATTAAAGATTTACTAACAATGAGAAATTTTTTAATTATTGTAGCAATTTTAGCAGTAATTATATGTATTTCAAGTGGAATTATGATTTACAGAAATTATCAAGATAAGCAATTACTTGCTAAGCAAAAAGAGGAGTTAGATAAGCAAATAGAGTCCATTTTTACAGAGACATTAAATAATATTTCATCAACAAATGAAGAAGTAAATAAAATGGATAAGTTAGTAAGAATTTCTACTGTAGGAGATATATTATGTGGCGACGAAATGCTTATGGACGCTAAAAATAAGGACAATAGTTATGACTTTAATAGTATATTTAAAAATATAAATCCATTTATAGAAAGAAGTGACCTAGTAATAGGCACAATGGAAACTAATTTTACAAATACTCAATTTTCTGGATATAATAAATCAAATTCGCCAAGGGAATTTGCAATGGCAGTAAAGAAAGCAGGTATAAATGTAGTAAGTTTAGCACATAATCATGCTTTGGATTATGGAATAAATGGACTAAAAGACACAAAAAAGTATTTGCAAGAAATGAATTATGATGTTTTAGGAGATAGACTTGAAGAAAATAATATATTAATAAAAGATGTAAATGGTGTAAAAATTGCATTTTTAGCATATACATATGGAGTAAATGAAGAGCAGAGTAAAACAAGCAAAGAGCTAGAGACCGTAAACATTTTTAGTGAAGAGCAAGCAAAAAAAGACATAGAATATGCAAAACAAAAATCAGATACAATTTGTGTGTTAATGCATTGGGGAGATATGTATTCAAACGAAGTAAGTGAAGGACAAAGAAAAATTGCCGATTTTTTGGTAGATAATGGTGTAACTTTAATAATAGGAACACATCCTGCAACTGTTCAGCCAATGGAAATAAGACAAAATAAAGAAGGAAAAAATGTCTTAGTAGCATATTCTTTAGGAAATTTTTGTTCATCAATTGTAGAAGATAATGCAAAAGTAGAATTAATTTTAAACATAGAACTTAGAAAAAGTGGAGAAACTGGTGAAGTTTTTTTAAGAAAAGTGGATTATACTCCTTTATATATGCTAGATAATGGTACAGCATCAGAAAATAGGTATGAAATAATAGATATGAAAAATGCTGCATTCCAATATGCAAGTGGAAAAGGAACAATAACAAGAAATACATATAACAAATTAATAAGTGGACTTGATTTATTAGAAAATGTATTAAAACAAGAATAAAGTACTTAAAATGTAAAGTAACCTAAGATAAAATATTTAAAGGTTACTTTATATTTATAATTAAATGATATAATAAATAGTATAAAAAAGAGGTGTAAAAATGAAGGTAGGATTTGTTTCATTAGGATGTAGTAAAAATTTAGTAGATACAGAAAAAACAATAGATATATTTAAAAAACACGGATATGACATAGTAAATAATCCAAAAGAAGCGGAAATTATAGTTATAAATACTTGTGGTTTTATAGAAACTGCAAAAGAAGAGGCTATAAATACAATACTTGAAATGGCAGAGTATAAAAAAGAAAACTGTAAATATATAATTGCAATGGGGTGTTTAGTTCAAAGATATAGAGAAGAATTAGAGAAGTCGCTACCAGAAGTAGATTTGTTTATTAAATATGATGAATATGATACAATTTGGAGTCAAATAGATAACTTAATAAATAAAGATATAATTCATGAAAAAGAAGAAGATATTCCTTTTAATAAATTACAAGATAGAGTAATAACAACTGGAGATAATTTTGCATATGTAAAAATTGCAGATGGATGTAATAATTGCTGTACATTTTGTGCAATTCCATATATTCGTGGTAGGTTTGAAAGTAGACCAATGGAAGATATTATAGAAGAAGTAAAGAAATTAGCTAAAAGTGGTTACAAAGAAATAATATTAATAGCTCAAGATACAACAAAATACGGAATAGACATATATGGTAAGCCAAAGCTTGCAGAATTATTAAAAAAATTATGCAAAATAGATGGAATAAAGTGGATTAGATTTCTATATGCATATCCAGAGACAATCGATGATAAGTTAATAAAAGTAGTAAAGAAAAACGAAAAAATATGTAAATATTTTGATATTCCAATTCAACATATATCAGATTCAGTACTAAAAAGAATGAATAGAAAAAGTAATTCAGAAAGTATAGAATTATTAATAAAAAAATTAAGAGAAAAAATACCAAATGTAATAATAAGAACAACAGTAATGGTAGGATTTCCTGGGGAAACACAAGAGGATTTTGAAAAACTATGCAATTTTGTAGAAAGCGCAAAATTTGACAAATTAGGAGCATTTGCATATTCAAAAGAAGAAGGAACACCAGCAGCAAAGTTAAAAGAACAAGTACATCCAATGACCAAAAAAGCTAGATATAATAAAATAATGGAAATACAGCAAAAAGTATCAGAAGAGAATTTAAATAAATACATAGGAAAACAACTTGAAGTGTTAGTAGAAGGGAAAACCATAGACGGAAAATATTATGTATGTAGAAGTTATATGGATGTACCAGATATAGATGGATTAATATACTTAAACAATTCAAAAGAATTGAAAATTGGTGATTTTGTTAAATGTACAATAAAATCTTCAATAAATGAGTATGACTTACTTGGTGAGTAGAAAACTGAAAATTTTAATTGAACTGTAATTTAATAAAAAAACCTTTTTATGATATTTTTATTTTATCATAAGAAGGTTTTTTTTTAACTTTACACAAATTTTTCGATATACTATTATAAGAAGTTTTTTTACTTCACACAAATTATTGTGTATACTCCAATTTTTTTAACTAAAAATAGCAAATTTGTTATAAATGTTTATAATTAATAATTTTCTGCGTTTACTTCAAAGAAACCTTGTGGATGATTGCAAACTGGGCAAACCTCTGGAGCTTCTGTTCCTACATGAATATGTCCACAGTTTCTACATTTCCATACAGTTATACTTCCTTTTTTAAATACTTCACCATTACCTAAATTGTCTATTAATTTTCTATATCTTTCTTCATGGTGTTTTTCAACTTCTGCTATTCCTCTAAATTTAGCAGCTATTTCAGTAAAGCCTTCTTCATCTGCAACTTTAGCAAAATTTTCATACATATCTGTCCATTCATAGTTTTCGCCAGCTGCTGCAGAATGTAAATTTTCCATTGTATTTCCAATTCCACTTAAATATTTAAAATGAATCTTTGCATGCTCTTTTTCATTTTCTGCAGTTTCTAAAAATATAGCTGCAATTTGCTCATATCCTTCTTTTTTTGCTACACTAGCAAAATATGTGTATTTGTTTCTTGCTTCTGACTCTCCTGAAAAAGCTGCTTTTAAATTAGCTTCAGTTCTTGAACCTTTTAATTCCATGTTAATTCCTCCTACAATAAATTTGAGAACTATTCTCACTTTGAAAATAATATATCATTATTTGTAAAAAGTCAATAATTAAATAGGATAAATTGTTTAACTTGTAATTCATTTATTATATTGTTTTAATAATTTATTTTAGAAATTTTTTACAGCATTAGGTAAGAGAAATTGTTTGAAAAATATTCCAAGTAGCAGTTGTTAATAAGCATAAGATAATTCCACAAACAGTAGGAATTAAAAATGCAAGTATTGTGTATTTTAAACTGCCAGTTTCTTTTTTTATTGTCATTAAAGTAGTTCCGCATGGAAAATGCATTAATGACATAATCATTATATTAATTGCTGTAAGTAAAGTCCAACCATTATTTAACAGAATTTGAGAAATATTTTCTAGATTTTCTAGATGTAGTAATGTTCCTGTTTTAGCATAACTCATTAAGATAATTGGCAGAACAATTTCATTTGCAGGTAGACCAAGTAAAAATGCGGTAATTATATATCCATCTAAACCTAAGAGTTTTCCAAAAGGGTCAAAAAAGTTAGCGACATATGTTAATATACTTATGTCATTTATTTGAATATTTGCAAATAACCATATTACAAGCCCTGCTGGAGCTGCTATGGCTATAGCTCTACCCAATACAAGAATAGTTTTATCAAATATTGACCTTACGATAGTTTCAAAAATTTTAGGCTTTCTATAAGGAGGAAGTTCTAGTGTAAAGGAAAAAGGAATTCCTTTTAATATTGTTTTAGAAAGAATTTTAGACACAAAAAGAGTCATGAATACACCTAACACAATTACAAATAAGACTACAATTGTAGCTATTATTGATGATGAAAAACCACCAGTAATTCCTCCAAAAAATATAGTAGCTATTGTTATTAAAAATGGAAAACGACCATTACAAGGAACAAAACAGTTAGTTAATATAGCAATTAACTTTTCTCTTGGTGAGTCTATTATTTTTGTACCAACAACGCCGGCTGCATTACAGCCAAAACCCATGCACATAGTAAGAGCCTGCTTTCCAGAAGCACAAGCTTTCTTGAAAAATTTGTCTAAGTTAAAAGCAATTCTAGGTAAATATCCCAAATCTTCTAAAATAGTAAATAATGGGAAAAATATAGCCATAGGTGGGAGCATAACTGCAATAACACAGGTTAATGTAGAGTAAATTCCGTCTACAAGTAAACTAGTAAGCCAATTAGGACAATGTATATAGTTAAAAAATATTAATATTTTTTCTTGTATAAAAGCAAAAAAGTTAGACAAAAGTTCAGAAGGGTAGTTTGCACCAACAATAGTAAGCCAAAATATTAAACCTAAAAATAAAATCATAATAGATATGCCAAATTTTTTTGAAGTTAATATTTTATCTATTTTTCTATCTGTACTATTATAATTTTCCTTGTTATGTTTGCAAACTAATTTTGAAAGCATTTCAGCATTAAAGAATATTTCAGTAATAACTTTATCATTAAAATTTTCTTTCGAAATATTACTTTTTTCTAATCTAGAATAGGCCTTACTTAAAGCATCTTGTATTAAACTTGATGATAAATCTATGTCTAAATTTTCACTAATAGAAGATAAAATTTTTTTATCCCCTTCTATTAATTTTATAGAAATCCATCTGGCTAAATATTTATTTTCATCATTTAATAAATTAGATACAAGAGGCTCTAAAATATAAATACTTTCCTCAATAGCGGCACCATAATTTAATTTTGTAGGAGTATTTATAGTTTTTTTTGTACAGATATTTTCAATTTCTTGAATTAACATTTTTAGAGTTTTTTTATTTTTGGCAATTGTACCAACAACAGGAATTCCTAAGCGTTCTGAAAGCAATTTTAGATTTACGTCAATTCCTTTTCTTTTAGCTTCATCAAGTAAATTAACACATAAAATAACATTAGGTGTTATTTCTAAAGCTTGATAAACTAAGTTTAAGTTCCTTTCTAAACATGTAGCATCTACAACAATTAAAAGTGCATTAGATTTTCCAAAACATATAAAATTTCGTGCAATTTCCTCTTCTTCAGAGTGTGACATTAAAGAATATGTACCAGGTAAATCTACTAATAAATAATTTTGGTTTTTGAAAGAACATATACCACTAGCATTTTCAACAGTTTTTCCAGGCCAATTACCTGTATGTTGGTGTAATCCAGTTAAGCCATTAAAAATAGTTGATTTGCCAACATTAGGATTTCCTGCTAATGCAATTGTGTAATTATGTAAGATGTTCTTTTTTTGGATTAGTTTAGATAACATAGTTCCTCCTTGTAGTTAAAAGATAATTTACTTAAATTACCTAAGATTATTTTTAATATATTTATCTTTCATATATAAAAATGTAGTGAGTTATATATTTTATGAATAATCTTAGTTAATGTGCTTATATAATAAAACGCAAAAAAATAATTTAAAATTGTAATATCATATTAATGAAATATTATTAAATTATAACAATAATATTTTTAGCATCTTCCATTCTAATAGCAATAACAGTCCCATGTATTTCATAAGCTGTAAGTTCTCCAGCAGGGCTTTTTAAAATTGGAACAATAGTAGAACCTTCTATCAATCCTAAATCTAATAATCGTCTTTTTATTGATCCAGAACAGTTTAAGTATTTAATTTTTACAGGAGTATTTAAAGCTATTGTATTTAAAGAAGTTTTCATAAGTTTTACCATTCCTTTGATTAAATTTGCTATTATATTTTATGTAGAATATAAAAAAATGTGAAAAGAGTGAAAAAGTATAAAAAACTAATGACTTTTTAAATTTGTTATAATATAATAAAGAAAATTAGAATAAGAAAGGAAGAAAATAATGGAAAAAGTAAGAGGATTTGAAATAGCAAAAGGATTTGAAGATAAAAATATTAATTTGCCAGAAAGAAAAACAAAATATTCTGCAGCATATGATTTAGAAGCAGCAGAAGATACTGTTATACCAGCATTTAAAATGGGAATGAAACCAACTTTAATAAAAACAGGCTTAAAAGCTTATATGATGCCAGACGAAGTATTAATAATAGTACCAAGAAGTTCTGGACCAAAAAAACAAGGAATTTTATTTCCTCATAGTATGGGAGTTATAGATAAAGATTATTATGGTAATGAAGATAATGATGGACATATATTTGTTCAATGTATTAATATTAAAGACGAAGATGTTATAATAAAAAAAGGAGAAGCAGTAGCACAAGCCATTTTCCAAAAATATTTAATGATAGATGGAGACAATGCAGAAGGAATAAGAAAAGGAGGATTTGGTTCAACAAGTAAATAAAAATTTAACACAATTATAAATTATATATAGACAAATTATAAAGACAAACTATAATTAGAAAAGTATAAATTATGGTAAATTGTAAAAGTAAAATATAGTTTGTAAAACTAAAATAAATTGTAAGATTAATACAAGAAAAAGCAAAAATAGATGGTAAAAGTTTTGACTTTTGCCATTTTTTATAGTATAATAGAAGTGTAGTTGAAAAGAAAGAATAACCTTCCTAACTCAACAAAATATTATGAAAAACGTTGAAAGGAGCTGATACTTACATGTTTAATGTAGGAGATAAAATTGTATATCCAATGCATGGAGCTGGAACAATAGATGCAATAGAAAATAAAAACATATTAGGAGAGGAGCAATCGTATTACGTAATAAAAATGCCTGGTGAAGTTAAGGTAATGGTTCCAACAGAAAAAGCAGAACAAATTGGAGTTAGAAGTGTTATAAATAAAGAAGAGGCAAGTAAAGTTATAGCAGTTTTAGAACATAACGAAACAGAAATGTCTCAAAATTGGAATAAAAGATATAGAGACAATATGGATAAAATGAAAAGTGGAGATGTATATGAAGTTGCAGATGTAGTAAGAAATCTCGCTTTTAAGCAAAAAGAAAAAGGTAGCTTATCTACAGGAGAAAAGAAAATGTTCTCAAATGCTAAACAAATTTTAATTAGTGAGTTAGTTTTAGCAGAACATGCTTCAGCAGAAGAAGTAGAGCAATTAATAGACAATAAAATAAATGTATCTTTCGACGAATATAAATTACCTCATGAAGAAACAAACTTAAATAATAATGTTGTAAATAAATTTATTCCATTTAACAATGACGGAACAACAAATGTATAAAATATATTACAAAAATGCACCACGTTTAGTAACCATAGTAAATATTGTGGCAATCTTAACGGAGGTGCTTTTTAATGTAATATTTTGTAAAATATCAATTCTTTTATGTAAATTAAATTGCATAGAAGGATTTAATTATTTTATGTCGAATAATATTAATATATGAAGAAAGGTAAATAAAATTGTTTAGATATAGTGATGAAGTTATAGAAGAAGTTAAAAGTAGTAATGATATAGTAGATGTAATTTCTCAGTATGTGACTTTAAAAAGAAGTGGAAGAAACTTTTTTGGATTATGTCCATTTCATAAAGAAAAGTCACCTTCTTTTTCTGTTTCTCCAGACAAACAAATATTTCATTGTTTTGGCTGTGGAGTAGGAGGAAATGTTATACATTTTGTAAGCAAAATAGAGAATATATCTTTTATGGAAACAATGGAAATGCTTGCAAATAGAGCAGGTATTACACTTCCTACATTAAATAATAACGAAGACAACAAAACTTTACATTTAAAATCAAGAGTTTATGAAATAAATGCAGCAGTTGCAGAATTTTATCACGAAAATTTGTATAAACCAACATCTAAGTTAGCTCAAGAATATGTAAAGAAAAGACGTTTAGATAATAAAACTTTAAAGGCATTTTCCATAGGTTTTTCTGGAAATTATGATGACACATATAAATTTTTAAAAGATAAGGGCTTTACAGATGAAGAAATTTTGGCGTCATGTTTAGTTGCAAGAGGAAAAAATGGAGGATTTATAGATAAATTTAGAAATAGATTAATGTTTCCAATTAAAGATGTTAGAGATAGAGTAATTGCATTTGGAGGAAGAGTTTTAGACGATAGCAAACCTAAATATATAAATTCACCAGAGAATATTGTCTATAGTAAAGGAAGACACTTGTTTGGATTAAATGTTGCAAAAAAGAATGACTGCAAAAAAATTTTAATAGTAGAAGGATATATGGATACAATTTCTTTATATCAAAGAGGCATTACTAATGTAGTAGCATCACTCGGAACAGCACTTACAGAAGCACAAGGAAGGCTTTTAAGAAGGAGCTGTGAGCAAGTAATACTTGGATATGATGCAGATGGTGCTGGACAAGCTGCTATTATAAGAGGAATGGATATTTTACAAGATTTAGGTTGTGACATTAGAGTTTTACAAATACAAGGTGCAAAAGATCCAGATGAATTTGTAGTAAAATATGGTCCAGATAAATTTAAATATTATATGGATAGAGCAATATCTTTAGTAGAATTTAAAGTTAAAGTTTTAAAAAAAGAATTAGATATAGAAAATGTTAATGATAAAATAAAATTTTTGAATCAAATAGCTAAATTACTTTCAAAAATAAATAATAGTGTTGAAAGAGAAATTTACATAGATAAAATATCAAAAGATTATGAAATTTCAAAAGAAGCAATACAAGCAGAAATAAATAAATTAATATATTCTAATAATGTTGGAGCAAAAGTTTTACAAAGGCCAGTTAAAACCAAGATTGTGGAAGAAACTGTGCAAAAAGTGGATGAAGCAACTATAAAAAGAGAAAATATGGTAATTTATCTTTTAATAAATTATCCAGAAAATAGTTATAATAAGTTAAAAAATATATCAATAGATAATTTTAAAAACGAAATAAACAAAAATATTATAAAAAAATTGTATGAGCACTTAGAAAAAGGTAATATTAATACTAATGATGTTATGAATTGGTTTGAAGACTCTAAAATAATTAACCATTTATCAGAGATAATGTCATATGATTTTGAAATTTCGGATGTAGATAAAGCTATAGATGATGTTATTGCTATTTATAAAAAAGAAAATTTAGTAAATAGAAGAAATAATATTTTAAAGGAATTAGAAAATGTGAATACATCAGAAGAGGGAAATTTGCTTGAAAAAGAGTTAAATAATGTTATTATACAACTGGCGAAAATGAAATAGGAGGTATAATATGGAGAAGAAAGAAAATAAAGTAGAAGAAGTTGTAAAAAGTGAAGAAGAAATTATAAAAAAAGATAAAAAGAAAAAAGATATTGCTAAAAAGGAAGATAATGTAATGGAAAAAGAAAATAATAAAAAGGAAGTTGCTGTAGATAGCAATAAAAAATCAAATTTAGAGAGTAAAAATAATAATATCAAAAAAGAAGAACAAGAAAAAGTAATGAATATAATAAAAAGGGCAAAAGAAAATGGTAAAATTACTTATGGAGAACTTGCAAACGAATTAGAAGATACAAATCCAGAGCAACTTGATAAGATTTTCGATACTTTTGAAGATTTAGGTGTAGATATAAAAGATAGTGATGACTTAGATATAGAGCCAGACATTGATGATTTAGAAGAAATGGAAAATATAAAGGTAGAAGATGTAGATCTTACCAATATGGATGGGGTTAGTATAGATGACCCTGTAAGAATGTATTTAAGAGAAATAGGAAAAATTCCTTTATTAACATATGACGAGGAACTAGATTTAGCTAAGAAAATATTAACAGGTGACGAAGAAGCGAAGCAAAAACTTGCAGAATCAAATTTAAGATTAGTTGTAAGTATTGCTAAAAAATATGTTGGAAGAGGAATGCTTTTCTTAGATTTAATACAAGAAGGAAATATGGGATTAATAAAAGCAGTAGAAAAGTTTGATTATACTAAAGGATATAAATTTAGCACATATGCAACTTGGTGGATAAGACAAGCCATAACAAGAGCTATAGCAGATCAAGCAAGAACTATAAGAATTCCAGTTCATATGGTAGAAACAATAAATAAATTAATAAGAACATCAAGACATTTATTACAAAAAAATGGTCGTGAACCTACTCCAGAAGAGATTGCAGAAGAGATGGAAATTCCAGTAGAAAAAGTAATGGAAATACAAAAAATAGCACAAGATCCTGTATCTTTAGAAACACCTATAGGAGAGGAAGATGACAGCCACTTAGGGGACTTTATTCAAGATGATGACAGTCCAGCACCACAAGACTCAGCGGCATATACTATGCTTAAAGAACAATTAAACGATGTTATGGGAACATTAACATCTAGAGAAGCAAAAGTATTAAGATTAAGATTTGGGTTAGAAGATGGAAAAGCAAGAACCCTTGAAGAAGTAGGAAAAGAATTTAATGTAACTCGTGAAAGAATAAGACAAATAGAAGCAAAGGCATTAAGAAAGTTAAGACATCCAAGTAGAAGTAAAAAGTTAAGAGATTATATGAACTAAAAAGTTATGAATAGAGTCATATTTTACTAATTTACAAATAGGGTACAGATTAAATCAAAATCTTATTAAATATAGAAAAATAGCAAAAACTGGGAAATGCTGTATTGACAAATACTCCATGTTATGTTAAACTAAATATAGTGTTTTAATATGAAGGGAAGGTATATAACTTTTTAGTTATAGAAAAAAATATGAGTATTTTAGAAAAAATAAAAAATGGATTTAATAGGTTTTGGAATGAAGACTTAGGACCAGACATAGATGATGAAAATGAAAATGATTTCCCAGAAGATGTAAAAGATGAGCTTATGACTTCAAAAAATGGACGTGTATCAGACTTAGAAAAAGCTCAAGAACAATTATGGGAAGAAAAACCAACAAAGCGTTCTCAACTTGCAGAAAAATTAGCAGTACATGAAGATGGTTCTATTAAAGGAAATACAATAAAAGGACAAACAATTAATACAGAAAAAACAGTAAAAGAGCAAGAAAATAATATAAAGAAACAAAATGCTGCTACTGAAACTACTAGAGGGAGAAAACCTAAACAAGTTGACGATAGTGAAATAATACATTAAATAGAATTATATTAATAAAATATAATAAGTACAAAAATTAATAAGATTAAAATTAAAATAAATTGGATTAATTGAAAAATTAAATGCAATTTTTAAAAATAATTTGTCAAGAAATTTTAAAATTTTCTTGACAAATTATAATTATGAAAGTATAATATTACTTACGTGATATGGCGACGTAGCTCAGTTGGCTAGAGCATTCGGTTCATACCCGAAGGGTCATGTGTTCGAATCACATCGTCGCTACCAAAGTTTTAGAAAATGGCTAAAAATAAGGTGTTTCAAAGCTTTTGAAACACCTTATTTTTTCTATTCCCGACTCAGTTTAAGATAAAGTTCAATTTAAAATAAATCAGAATGAGTACCAGTTCTTGATACTGTTAAAGTTAATTCATTATTTTCAACTTTATAAATTAAGAGCCAATCAGGTTGTATATGACACTCTCGAAAATCGTTTATAATTTCCAGTAAGATAGTGCTCTTTATATTTTGGAGAAAGAGGCTTCTCTGCTGCAATTAATTGAATAGTTTGTTTCAATAAATCAATATTATAGCCTCTTTTTTTTATTAATTTATAGTCTTTCTTAAATTGATTAGAATATTTTACTTTTAGCACTATTTATCCAACTCCTCAAACATTTCATCCACACTATCAAAAGTTTTACTTAGATTTTTTCCGTTTTTAACGTCCTCCATTGCTTGAATAGTTTCTTTATTATATTTTGGCTTTTCAATTTTAAAGGGAATACCATTGTGTAAAATGACTTGATTTAAAAATACATTAACTGCTTCTGTAATAGATAAACCTAAATCATTTAAAGTTTGCTCTGCTCTTGCTTTTACAGATGGTTCAATTCTTATATGCAAAGTATCAGTTTTAGCCATTTTAATCACCTCCATAGGATTATTATATTCATTGTATCACGATTTATACACAAAAGCAATACAAAATATTTTTTTATAATTTATTTTGCTTGGAACTGTCGATAAGAGATGGAAATGAACTAGAAAAATATAATGTAAAAAGGTTGAAGATGTTGATTGAAGAAATCAAATTAGATGAAGGAATGTCCAAAGAAAATGATGAGTTGTACGATTGAGGAGCCAAAGGAAGGTCACGATAAGTGACCTTCCTTTTTGCATAAATAAAGCAAGATGTGCATATTTAATAATAAATGTATATTATTGATATAAAAATAGGTGATTATATGAATGACAAAAAATTTAGATGTGTTACATTTTCCTTAAAAAATAAATTATATATTATAATTTTTTGTAGTTTTATTTTGTGTTTAGTATTGTTTTCAAATACCAATTTAACTTCTGCAAAAGAAGGTCTTTTTCTGTGGGCAAATTCTGTTGTACCTACTCTTTTTCCATTTTTTGTAGCGACAGAACTTCTGAATAATACTAATTTTATTCCAATGCTTGGAAAATACCTAAATAAGTTTATGAGACCTATTTTTAAAGTACCAGGAGAAGGTGCATATGCTTTCTTAATGGGAATGATTAGTGGATATCCAGTAGGTGCAAAAATTGTATGTCATTTAAGAGAAAAAGGGCTTTGTACAAAAGATGAAGGAGAAAGAATGCTTGCTTTTACTAACAATTCTGGGCCTTTGTTTATAATAGGAACAGTTGGAATAAGTTTATTTGGAAATCAAACTATTGGAATTATTCTGCTTATTACTCATATATTGGCATGTATTACAGTTGGAGTTTTATTTGGATTTACTAAAAAAAATGAAAATATAAAATGGAATAGATATAATGTAAAAAATAGAAATAGTGAAGAAAAAACTTTAGGAGGAATCTTAGGAGATAGCATAAAAAATGCAATTAGCACAATACTTATAATTGGTGGATTTGTGGTAATATTCTCTATAATAATTTCTATATTAAATAATAGCTATATTTTAGATATGCTTTCTAAATTTATTTCACCTGTTTTAACAGACTTCGGAATAAATTTTGAATTTACTAAACCTATATTAGCAGGTATTATAGAACTTACAAATGGATTAAAACTTGTAAGCGAAACAGCAATTGTAAATTACAATTTAAGTATTATAATTTCTGCTTTTTTACTTGGATTTGGTGGAATATCTATATTATTACAAGTTTCTAGTATTGTAGCAAAAACAGATTTATCTATAAAAAAATATGTAATAGGAAAGTTTTTACAAGGAATATTTGCAAGTATATATGTATTTTTAATAATTAATTTTTTCCCTAATATAAATGTACAAAATGTAAATATAGAACTTATCACTTCTTTTTGTTTAATTATAATTTTGTGTATTTTAGTATGTTTTATAGTAAAGATTTTTTTAAAAAAGACTTTGCAAACTAAAAAGATGTAATATTTTAAAGATTATAGAATATATATTTTATATATTAAAGCTAGTATAAAATGAAAGGAATGGATTTTCTTATGGATAAAAATATGGATATGAATAATTTTGGATATCCACCATATATGAACTATGATATGGGATATGACCCTATGATGGGTGATGGTGCAATGTTTAATCCTGTTGTTCAATATGAGCAGGCATATATGTATTATAGATATTTAACTCAACAATTGGAATATAAAATAAAGTGTAAAGAATATGAGAGAATATGTGGTAAACAGGAAAATTATAGAGGGGACAGAAAGGTAGAATAAAATAATTTATTAATTTATAAATTTTTATTAACATATTGAATGAATAATGTTAAAATAACAAAAGAGAAACGAAAGAAAGGAGAATATAAGATATTTAAAAATTATTAGATATCTTATAATTATGAAAAAATGGCTACAAATGAAGAAAATAAGGATGTTTATGAAACATATAAAAAAGATTGTATATATTCAGTAGATGAGTTTTTAAAAATACATAATTTTAGTGAAAGAGGTCTAACAAAAGGCCAAGTAGAAGAAAATAAAACTAAGTATGGTTTAAATATAATAAAACAATCTAAACCTAAAAAATGGTATCACTTTTTATTGAAGAGCTTATTTAGTTCTTTTAATATAATTTTGCTTTCAATTACATTACTTCTTATTTATACAGATGTAGTTTTGCCAGAAGTACCAAGTTATGCGAACATTATAGTGATACTTGTTTTAATTGTTATAAGTTCTTTTTTAGAATTTTTTGAAGTATATAAATCAAATAAAGCAGCAGAAAAGCTAAAAAAGATGGTTTCTGTTAAGACTACAGTAATAAGAAATGGAAAAGAAGAAAAGATACCACTTGACCAAGTGACAATAGGAGATGTTATAAAACTTTCAGCAGGTGACTTGATACCAGCAGATTTAAAAATAATTGAAGCAAATGATTTATTTTTAGTTCAGTCATCTTTAACAGGAGAATCTGATGCTGTAAGAAAAAATGTTATTTCTGAAAATAAAACTGAAAGCCAAATAGAAGATATAACAGATATAGATACAATTTGTTTTATGGGAACAAATGTAATGAGTGGTACAGGAAAAGGCATTGTTTTAAAAATAGCAGATAATACATACTTTGGAAAGGTTGCTCATACAATACAAATAGGAAAGCCAAAAACCAGTTTTGAAAATGGTATAGATAGTGTGAGTAAATTACTTATTAGGTTTATGTTAATATTTATTGGAGTAGCATTTTTTATAAATAGTATTAAACATGATACTCTAGTAGCATTTACATTTGCAGTAGCAATTGCAATTGCTATAACACCACTTCTTTTACCAGTTATATTGTCATCAAGTTTAGCAAAAGGTGCAGTAAACATGGCAAAAAAGGAGACAATTGTAAAAAAACTGAATAGTATTCAATCTTTTGGTGCAATGAATATATTATGTACAGATAAAACAGGAACATTAACACAAGATAAAATTGTACTTGAGAAATATTTGAATATAAATGGAGAAGAAGATGAAGAAGTCTTAAAATATGCTTTTATAAATGCTTATTTTCAAAATGGACTAGAAGGTAGTATAGATAAAGCAATTGTAAAGAAGATAAAACAAGAGAAATTATATAAAATTTCAAAAGAATATAAAAGAATAGACGAAATTCCTTTTGACTTTTCAAGAAGATGTCTTTCTGTAATTGTTTCTAATGGAGACCAAAAAACAATGATTACAAAAGGAGCAGTAGAAGAAATACTTTCTAAATGTATATCAATGGAATACAAAGGACAAGTTTCTTCTATGAAATTAGAAGACAGAAGAAGACTAGAAGAAATTGCTAAAAATTTAAATCAAGATGGACTAAGAATAATTGCAATTTGTAAAAAAACAATTATGATAGAGCAAGAAGATTATACGGTAAAAGATGAAAACAAAATGACACTTGTTGGCTTTGTAGGATTTTTGGATCCACCAAAATCAAGTGCTAAAGAAGAAATAAAAAGACTTAATAAAGATGGAATACGTGTTATAGTTCTTACAGGTGATAATGAATATGTTACAAAAGCAATATGTAAAGAAGTTGATATTAACACAGATATAATAGTTTTAGGTAGCCAAATAGAAAAATTATCAGACACAGCATTACAAAGGTTATTAAAAAAGACAAATGTATTTGCGAAATTATCTCCTATACAAAAATCTAGAATAGTGCAGACTTTAGAAAAGGCTGGAAATGTAGTTGGATACATGGGAGATGGAATAAATGACGCACCATCACTAAATAGTGCAGAGGTAGGAGTTTCTGTAGATACAGCAGTAGATATAACAAAAGAAACGGCAGATATAATTCTTTTAAGGAAAAATTTAAATGTTTTAACAGATGGAGTTATTGAAGGAAGAAAGACTTTTGGCAACTTATTGAAATATATAAAAATTGCGGTAAGTTCTAATTTTGGAGAGGTAATATCTGTTATGATTGCAAGTTTGCTATTACCGTTTTTTCCATTAACACCAATTCAACTTTTAGTACAAAGTTTACTTTATGACTTAGGCCAGCTTTCACTTCCATATGATAATGTAGATAAAGAATATATACAAAAGCCAAGAAAATGGGACATGAAAAGCATAAAGAAATTTATGTATTATATGGGACCAACCAGTTCAATATTTGATTTAGTTGTATTTGCATTATTATGGTTTGCATTTGGAATAAGAACGGCAGCGCTTTTTCAAACAACGTGGTTTTGTTATGGCATTGTTTCTACAATGATGGGTTTACATGTAATAAGAAGTAGCAAGAGGCCATTTTTAGAAACGCATGCATCAATTGCTGTATATGCAACAACAATTTTAATTAGTATAGTTACTTTATTAATACCATTTACTCCACTGGGCTCTATTATAGGGCTTGTTCCAATACCTCTTATATATATAGTGGTTATATTGGGAGTTTCATTCTTATATTGCATGTTAGCATCTTTTGTAAAAAAGATATACATAAAAAAATATGGAGAATGGTTATAGAAAGAAACTAGGAAAATATTAAAAGTATTTTTCTAGTTTTTAGTATGCTAATTATATATATTAATGGAAAAATCTTACTAATGTGAGGAGATAGAAAAATAAATACATAATGTATAAAAGTATATATAAAGCTACAAATTATAAAAGTAAAAAATATGTATATGAAAAAATAAATAATTTACTTTAAAGTAATAGTATGTTATAATGATGACGAAATAAAAGTAAGAAATATTATAAAATTTAAGCTAAGCATATTTTAGTAAGGAGAGAGAAATTAAATGAGTAAGAAATTAAAACCAACCAAAGGTCATGAAATTGGAAAAATTCAAGATCTTAGACAGTTATTAGATAGAGCAGCAGAAAAATACGGAGATAAAATAGCTTTTGAATATAAAAAAGATGCTACAGATAAGAATTCTGAGATTATAGTAAAAACTTTTAATCAATTTAAAAAAGATGCTAAAAAATTATCAACTATATTTTTAAATATGGGATTAGAGGGGAAAAGAGTTGCAGTAATAGGTAACAATAGTTACAGTTGGTGTGTAACTTATATGGCAGTAGTATCTGGAGATATGGTAATAGTACCTTTAGATAAGGCTTTACCAGATACAGAAATAAAGTCTCTTATTAAAAGAAGCAAGGCAGATGCAGTAGTTTTTGACAAAAAATATGTAGATGTATTTGAGAAAATAAGAAAAGAAAATAAGTCAAATTTACAGTATTATATTTGTATGGATGATATTGAAAGTGCAAATGTTATTAAATATAGTGAGTTGATGCAAAAAGGGGAAGAGTTAGTAAATAATGAAGATAATAGATATGACAGCATTAAAATAGATAATAAGAAAATGTCTATTATGTTATTTACATCAGGAACAACAGCTGCTGCAAAAGCTGTTATGCTATCACAATATAATGTTTGCAGTAATATTAATGCAATGCCATATTTTGTTTCAATGTATGACACAGATGTACTACTTTCATTTTTACCAATTCACCATACATTTGAATGTACAATAACATTTCTTTACGGTTGTTTATACTGTGGTGCAACAGTAGCATTTTGTGATGGCTTAAGATATGTTGTAGACAATTTAAAAGATTATGGAATTACTGTATTTATAACAGTTCCATTAATGCTAGATATTGTTTATAAAAAAATAAATAAAGGAATAAAGGCACAAGGAAAAGAAAAACTAATTAACTTTATGAAACCAATTACAAATGGCTTAGCTAAAGTACATATAGATTTAAGAAAAAAAGTTTATAAACAAATAATAGATAATCTTGGAGGAAAAATAAGGCTAGTAATACATGGAGGAGCACCAGCAGATAAAGCTACTATAGTAGGATTAAATAGTTTTGGAATCTCAACAATTCAAGGTTATGGGCTAACAGAAACATCTCCTGTTATATCTGCAGAAGCAGATTACAAAAAAAGCCCAGGTGCTGCTGGATTAGTTATGATAAATGAAGAAGTAAAAATAGATAGTCCTAACGAAGAAGGAATAGGGGAAGTTGTTGTAAAAGGTCCAAATATAATGCTTGGATATTATGAAAATGAGGAAGAAACAAATAAAGTATTAAAAGATGGTTGGTTTTATACAGGTGACTTAGGTTATTTAGACAAAGATGGATTTTTATTTTTAACGGGCAGAAAAAAAGATGTAATTGTACTTAAAAATGGTAAAAATGTATATCCACAAGAAATAGAATTTTTAATTAGTAAATTGCCATTTGTGGCAGAAAATATGGTTTATGGAAGACCAGATAAGGATAAAGACTATGTAATTTCTGCAAAAATAGTTTATAGCAAAGAAATTATGAATGAGTTATATCCAAATAAAAAAGAAAACGAATATAAAGATATAATATGGCAAGAAATAAAAGAAAAGATAAATACTCAAATGCCAGAATATAAACATATTAAGGAAATTCAAGTTACAGATGAACCTTTAATAAAAACAACAACACAAAAAGTAAAAAGAGCAGAAGAGTTTAAGAAAATTGGAGTTACTAAATAATGCAAATGAATTATTTAATTACTAGCTTACAAGAAAATGAAAAGTTTAAAGAAGTAGTAGAAAATGTAAATGAAAAAATAAGTCCGATAGCAATATCGGGCTTATCTGACGTGTCTAAAGTAAGTATAATATCTTCTATTTTGGAAAGTACAAAAAGAAAAATTTGTGTACTTACATATAATGAGATTCAAGCAAAAAAACTAGTAAAAGATTTAAAGTACTTTTTTAAACAAGTGTATTTTTTACATAAAAGAGAAATTGCGCCATATGATTATATTGCAGAAAGTAAAGACCTTCCATATGAAAGAATTGCAGTTTTAAATAAAATTATATTGCAAGAAAAATCAAAAGAACCTATCATAATAGTTACAACAATAGAAGCTGCTATGCAAAAAATGATTAGCAAAGAAGAACTTTATGAGAATATTGTAGACTTTAAGATTGGGGAAACATATTCAATAGAAAATTTAAAGCAAACTTTTGTAAAACTTGGATATGAAAGAACTAATTTAATAGAAGGTCAAGGACAGTTTAGTATACGTGGCGGAATTGTAGATGTTGGTCTTTCTAACAAAATAGGAGTTAGAATTGAGTTTTGGGGAGATGAAGTAGACTCTATTAGATATTTTAAAATAGATTCACAAAGGTCTACAGAGATGATACAAAATATTACAATATTTCCTGCACATGAATTTATAGTTCAAAATATTTATAATGCTATAAAGAAAATAGAGGAGAATTATAGCAATGTAGATGAAGACATTGAATTAATAAAAAATGGAGAAAATATAAGCAAAATAGACAAATACTTTAATGAATTTTATGATAAGCAGGAGTATTTTTTAGATTATTTATCAGATAAATACTTAATTTTTATAGATGAAAATTCCAAAATACAACAAAGAAAAGAAAATATTATAATAGAAAATAATAATTTAATTAAATCTTTGGTAGAAAAGGAAAGAATAGTTCCTGAGTCTATAAAAAATGTTAGTAATTATGAATATGACTATTCAAAAAAGCAAATAATATACTTAGAACAAAATGACATAATAAAGAATATTCTAAAATTTAGCTTTACAACAAGAGAAATAAATTATTATAAATCAGAAATAGATTTGCTTATAACAGATTTAAATGAATATGCAAAGAAAAATAGAGTTATAATATTAGGTGGAAATGAAACTACATCCGAAAAAGTGTGTGAACTTTTAAAGGAAAGAGAAGTTAATTATAAATATGAAAAAGAGATAAAAAGTGTAAATCCTGGGGAAATTATAGTTACTCTTGGAGCATTTTCTGCTGGTTTTCAGAATTATGATTTAAAATTAGTTGTAATTAATTTATCAAATAGTTTTGAAGAAACTGTTAAAAAGAAAAAATATAAAAATAGTGCATTTAAACAAGGTGAAAAAATAGTATTTGCAGACTTAAAAGAAGGAGATTTTGTAGTACACAAATTACACGGTATTGGTCAATTTATGGGTGTAAATACTATTACAACAGCAGATAAGATAACAAAAGATTATATTAAGATAAAATATAAAAATGATGATGTTTTGTATGTTCCAACAGATAGCTTAGACAGTGTAAGAAAATATATTGGTGGTGGAGATACTTCCCCAAAACTAAATAAACTTGGAACGAAAGAATGGGAAAATACAAAATCTAAAGTTAAGAAAAATCTAGAGATAATTGCAAAAGATTTAGTAGAATTATATGCTAAAAGACAGCATGTTAAAGGCTTTGAATTTTCAAAAGATACCCCATGGCAAAAACAGTTTGAAGACGGATTTCCATACCAAGAAACAGATGACCAATTAAGATGTATAGAAGAAGTAAAAAAAGACATGGAAAAACCTGTTCCAATGGATAGGCTCTTGTGTGGTGATGTTGGATATGGAAAGACAGAAGTTGCAATAAGAGCAGCATTTAAAGCAGTTATGGATCAAAAGCAAGTTGCCTATTTAGTGCCAACTACTGTACTAGCTAACCAACAATATGAAGAATTTAAATCTAGGATGGAAGAATTTCCTATAAGAGTAGACTTATTAAATAGATTTAGAACAAAAAAAGAGCAAGAACAGGTAATAAAGAAGTTAAAATTAGGAGAATTAGATGTAGTTATTGGGACACATAGATTACTTAGCAAAGATGTTGAATTTAAAGACTTAGGACTTCTTATTATAGATGAGGAACAACGTTTTGGTGTTAAAGATAAGGAGAAAATAAAACAATTAAAAAATAGTGTAGATGTCTTAACTATGACAGCAACTCCAATACCTAGAACTCTTCATATGTCTATATTAGGTGTAAGAGATATGTCTGTAATATATGAGCCACCTCAAAATAGAAGACCTGTTCAAACATATGTGTTAGAATATGATGAGGAAATTGTAAGAGAAGCTATTTTGAAAGAGGTTGAAAGAGGAGGACAGGTATTTTACTTATTTAATAATGTAGAGCAAATAGCTAAAAAAGCAAATGATGTAGCAAAACTTGTACCAGAAGCAAAAATTTCTTATGCACATGGTAAAATGACAGGTAAAGAATTAGAAGAAATTATGGAAGCATTTATTTCAAAAGAAATAGATGTATTAGTTTGTACAACAATTTTAGAGTCTGGTATAGATATGCCAAATGCAAATACAATAATTGTAGAAAATGCTGAAAGACTTGGATTATCACAACTATATCAAATAAGAGGTAGAGTTGGAAGAAGTAATAAGCAGGCATATGCATATATTACATATAAACGCAACAAACTATTGTCAGAGGTTGCAGACAAAAGGCTAAAAGCAATAAAGGAATTTACTGAGTTTGGCTCTGGTTTTAAAATAGCAATGAGAGACCTAGAAATAAGAGGAGCAGGAAGTATGCTAGGAGAAGTTCAGCATGGACATATGGAGCAAGTAGGATATGATACATATTGTAAACTATTAGATGAAGTTATGAAAGAAACACAGGGAATACAAGTACAAGAAGAAAAAGATATACAAATAGACTTAAATATTTCAAGTTACATACCAGATGATTTTATTAAAGATAGTAGCCAAAAAATAGAAATATATCAAAATATTGCATTATGTAGGACAGAAGAAGATATACAAAATGTTATAGATGAGATTATAGATAGGTATGGAAAAATGCCAGATGAATTGGAAAACTTAATAGAAATTGTAAGGATAAAAGAACTTGCAAGAAAGTCTTCTATTACAAAAATTGCACAACGAATGGAAAACATAGTATTCTATTTTGAAGATAATAATTATCCAGAAAACATGATAAATATCTTAATTCAAAGATATGGAATTAGAATTAAATTTTCTACAGGTATTGAACCATATATAACTTTGAAAAATGCAAAAAATGTAGTAGATGATGTAAAAGAATTTTTAAGAGCAGTATATGAGTGCAAAAAAGAAGAAACTGACAATATAAATAAGTAAACAGATGTAAACGGGTAAATTGTAAAACTGAAATATATTATTTTATATCTAAAAAAGATTTTAATTGTACATTCACTACAAATGTAAATAGATATCTACAAATAAAATCAAAATTTATTAATATATAGTAAAGCATATGGAAAGGAGGAAATATGCAAGTTATTTCAAGCAAGGATAATGAAACAATAAAATATATAAAGAAATTAAAAGAGAAAAAGTATAGAGAAGAAACAAATTGCTATATTATAGAAGGAATAAAGTTAGTAAAAGAGGCAATAGAAGAAAATGCAAAAATTAAGTATATATTAATTTGCGAAGACTGTGATGATGCTGTAAAGCTAGAACAAAATTTATTATATGATATTGCCAAAAATAATTGCTTATATGTTACTAAAAAACTATTTTTATCAATATCAGATGTAACAACTCCTCAAGGAGTATTGGCTGTAATAGAAAAGAAAAAGGGGACAGAACAAATTGATTATAATGATGATATAATAGTTGCATTAGACGGAATTCAAGACCCAGGAAATTTAGGTACAATACTAAGAACAGTGGATAGTGCAAATTTAAAACAAATAATACTTTCAAAAAATAGTGCAGATCCATACAATCCAAAAGTAGTACGTTCAACAATGGGAGCAATATTTAGAGTAAATATTATAGAAGCGGAAAATTTAGCAGAAATTTTAAAAGAAATAAAAAAACATAATTTTGATGTGGTTGTTACTTCTTTGGAAACAGAAGAAAGTATTTATAATTTAGAATATAAAAATAAAATTATAGTAATTGGAAACGAAGCAAATGGAGTATCAAAAGAAATTCAGGAAATAGCGGACAAAAAGGTAAAAATACCAATGCTTGGCAAGACGGAAAGTTTAAATGCATCTGTAGCTACAGGAATTATGGTGTATGAATATGTAAGAGGAAAAGTAAAAAAACTATGAGAATATCGAATTTGTGTAAATTGTAAAATTTATACAAATTATTCTATATATTCAAAAAGGAAGAAATTATAAAAATTTCTTCCTTTTAATTTTTTATTTTTGTTCTGGTAAGTCTAATTTAATATGAACATCTTGTAACTGTTCTTTAGTAACTGTGTTTGGAGCACCCATTAGCAAGTCTTGAGATTTACTATTCATAGGGAATGCTATAACATCACGTACAGTTTCAGAATTTGTTAATAACATAAGCATTCTGTCAACACCTGGTGCAATACCAGCATGTGGAGGAGCACCATATTGGAATGCATTAAATAATGCTCTAAATTTTTCTTCTATGTGTTCTTTACTATAACCTACAAGTTCAAATGCTTTTATCATTATTTCTGGGTCATGATTTCTTACTGCCCCAGAAGAAAGCTCTATACCATTACATACAATGTCATATTGATATGCTAAAATATCTAATGGTTGTTGAGTTTTTAAAGCTTCTAAACCACCTTGTGGCATTGAAAATGGATTGTGACAAAAATCTAATTTTCCATGTTCATTTAGTTCGTACATTGGAAAATCTACTATCCAACAAAAACTAAATACATTTTCATCTATTAAATTTAATCTTTTACCAAGTTCTGTTCTAATTTGGCCAGCTAAGATATTTGCAATTGGTTCATCATCTGCTATAAAGAATATAGTATCATTAACTTTTAAGTCAGCTAGTTCTAATAACTGTTTCTTTAGGTCATCTGGAATAAATTTATCTATTGGACCTTTATAACTTAAATCTTCTTGTACTTCTAGATATCCAAGACCACCCATACCAATTGATTTTGCAAATTCAAGCATTTTTTCATGGAATCCTTTTGACATATGACCAGTTACTTTTATAGCTCTAACAGCTTTATTATAAAATGGTTTAAAAGTACATTTTTGGAAAAAGTCTGTTAAATCTATAATAAATAATGGGTTTCTCAAATCCGGTTTATCACTTCCGTATTTTACCATAGCTTCACGGTAAGGAATTCTAGGGAAAGGGTATTGTGCTACTTTTTTGTTAGAAAATGTTTTAAATGTATTATACATAACAGGCTCTATTACAGAAAAAACATCTTCTTGGGTAGCATATGACATTTCCATATCTAATTGATAAAACTCACCAGGACATCTATCTGCTCTTGCATCTTCATCTCTAAAGCATGGTGCAATTTGGAAATATTTATCTATACCAGAAACCATAAGCAATTGTTTAAATTGTTGTGGTGCTTGAGGTAAAGCATAAAATTTTCCAGGGTGTAATCTACTTGGTACTAAATAATCTCTAGCACCTTCTGGTGAAGAACTTGTAAGTACAGGTGTTTGAACCTCTAAAAAGCCCTGTTCAATCATTTGACTTCTTAAATATTGTAATACTTTTGCTCTTAACATTAAATTATCTTTTAATTTTGTATTTCTTAAATCTAAAAAACGGTATTGAAGTCTTAAATCTTCTCTAACTTCTTGGTTAGAATTAACTTCAAAAGGAAGGTCTTTAGTTCTTTTTCCTAAAATTTCTATTTTTTCAATAGCAATTTCAACAAGACCTGTTTTTATTTTTTCATTTACTGTTTCAGGGTCTCTTTTTCTTACCGTACCTTCAACAGAAACACTAGACTCAATTGGAATTCTTGAAGCAAAGTCAACATCCTCGCTTTTACCAGATGTAACAACTTGTGTAACACCATACATATCGCGGATGTCTAAAAATACAAGTCCACCAAAGTCACGTATTGTTTCAACAAATCCAGCAACTTTTACATGTTTTCCAACATCATCTAAACTAATTTCATTACAAGTATGAGTTCTATAAATACTCATTTTTATTCCCCATTTCGTTTTAGTAATTTAATAAAATATATAAAGCGTAAAAACGCTCTATATCACATAATTTTACACTAGTATACCACAAAATGTCAATATTTATAAGTAAAATAATACTTTGCATAGATAAGGGGTGGTATAAATTATAATATATTCAATACTAAACATTTAATATTGAATATATTATAATTAGAAAATTTATTCATCGATGTGTTTCATTTCTTCAAATCTTTTAATTTTTTGTGTAGTTGTTTTTATTAAAGGAGTTGTAGTAATTGTTACATATTGAATATGTTTATACTTAGGTATTTCGTTATTTACCTTTTTTACTTCTTCAGACAGAAGACTAAATATTTCATCTTTACTTTTTCCTATTAATGATTCATTATCTTCAGAATAAACTAATTTTACACCAAGTTTTAGGTTTTTATTTTCTTTTTTTGCATAAACAAAACTTTCTGTAATTATATCTGAATTATTAAGTAAGGTTTCAATTTCATGAGGAAATATTTTTTTACCATTGTCTAAAACTATCATATCTTTAACTCTACCAGTAATATGTAAAAAGCCTTTTTTATCAAACCTACCTATGTCGCCTGTATGAAGCCATCCATCTTCGAAAATTTCATTTGTTGCATTTTCATTTTCATAATAACCAAGCATTACATTTGGACCTTTTACAAGTATTTCACCATTTCCCTTTTGGTCTGGACAATCAATTTTAACTTCTTCACAAAATAGAGGAAAACCAACACTGCCGGGATTTCTATATTTGTCATTTTCACAAGCAATAACAGGGGATGTTTCTGTTAAACCATATCCACCGATAACAGCAATTCCTATATTTTCAAAGAATTTTATTACTTTTTTATCAACTGCAGCAGCACCATATAATATTAGTCTCAATTTATGTCCTAAACTATCATATATTGACTTAAAAGCTTTTCTTCTAATATCTATGTGGAATAACCTTAAAAAATTAGAAACACACATTAATATTTTAAAAGGAATTGTTAGGCCTTTTGATTTTATAGTTCTATTAACTTGTCTGTATACAATTTCCAAAAGAGCTGGTACACATACAACACCAGATATATCATATTCTAAAAGATTTTTTGGAATTTGCTTAATACTGTCTGCATAGCAGATGTTACAACCTGTAAAGTTACAGTATAAAAATGTTGCTGTACATTCAAAAGTATGGTGCAATGGCAAAAATGAAAGTACATTATCATCATCACGCATTTTTATTAAAGTGGTCATTGCAGAAACATTTGAACAAATATTTTTTTGAGAAAGCATTACTATTTTACTTTGACCAGTAGTACCTGATGTAAAAAGTAAAACAGACATTTTATTAGGATCTATTTTTATTTTAGAAAAATCGTTATTGCCATTTGCAATTAGTTTTTTACCGTCATCTACTAATTTATAAAAAGATAAAATATTATCTTCTTCTTTTTCTAAATCCATACAAATATAATGTTTTATATTTGTTTTTCCATTTTCTCTAATTTTTTTAAATGTGTCTATAAAATGTTCTTCAAAAATAACAGCTTCAGCATTACTTCTAATTAAAGAAAGTTCTATTTCATTAATAGGAAGTTGATAATCCAAAGGAACTCCAATCATACCACCAGTTTGAATAGCCATATAGCTTACAGGCCAAGGGTATTTGTTGTGACTTATAATTGCAATTCTTTTGCCATATAATCCTAAGTCTAAAAGTTTAGTGGAAAAACCAATAATGTCATCAATATATTGTTTATAAGTTATTTTTGTAATTTCTTTTGTTTTAGAATCTTTAAAACAAAATGCGGTTTTTGAAGAATATTTGTGAATAGAATTTAAAAAATCTCTAAAATTGTCAATATATATTTCTGGATATAATTTATCTTTAGATGGAACAAAAACTTCACTCATAGTAAAACCTATCCTTTCTTTATGTATTAAACTATTATTTATTAATAATAACTACTATGCAAAAGAGCATGGTAATTGTTAAAAATTTAAGTAATAATTATTTAGAAAATTGCTAAATAATTATTGTACACTAGGTAGTATACTAGTAAATAGAAAAAATAGCAATAAGTTTGCAGAATTTCCTTGAAAGACAAAGTTTATACTTGATATAAAAATATGTGTTATGATATACTGCTTTATAGTTTTTATACAAGAAACAATTGATTTAGAAAAACAATTACGAGTATCTCACAAACAAAAAGAGAAAGGAATGCATTTTAAATTGGGAAAAAATGTACTAATAACAGAAAAGCCATCTGTAGCAATGGAATTTGCAAAGGTGCTTAAAATAAATACCAAAAGACAAAATGGTTATATGGAGTCGGAAAATTGGATTATAACATGGTGTGTAGGTCATTTAGTTACAATGTCATATCCAGAAAAATATGATGAGAAACTAAAGTTTTGGAGACTAGACACTTTACCATTTATGCCAAAAGAATATAAGTACGAAGTTATATCAAATGTGCAAAATCAATTTAATATAATAAAGGGAATTTTAACAAGAGAAGATGTAGAAGTAATTTATGTAGCAACAGACTCTGGGCGTGAAGGAGAATATATATATAGGTTGGTAGACCAAGCAATTGGAGTAAAAGGCAAAGAAAAAAGAAGAGTATGGATAGATTCACAAACAGAAGAAGAAATAAATAGAGGAATTAAAGAGGCAAAGGAATTATCTGAGTATGATAGTTTATCAAATTCTGCATATTTAAGAGCAAAAGAAGACTATTTGATAGGAATTAACTTTTCTAGATTACTTTCTATAATATATGGTAGAAGGCTTGCAAAGGAACTTGAAGAAGAGAAAGTTTCTGTTTCTGTAGGACGTGTTATGACATGTGTACTTGGTATGGTTGTGGAAAGAGAGCGAGAAATAAGAAACTTTAAAAAAACAAAATACTATAAAATAGTAGGAACTTTTGGGAAAGAAGATGGAAACTTCAAAGCAGACTGGAAGTCTGTTGAAGGGTCTAAAATGTATAATTCACTAAAGTTATACAACGAAACAGGTTTTAAAAAAGAAAATGATGCTAAAGATTTTATAATTTCTTTAAAAGATAAAAAATCTATAGTAAAAGAAGTAAAAAAATCAAAGCAAAAAGAAAATGCTCCACTTTTATTTAACTTGGCAGAAATTCAAAATGAATGTACAAAAAGATTTAAAATAAAACCAGATGAAACATTAGAAATTATTCAAAACTTATATGAGAAAAAATTGGTTACATATCCAAGAACAGATGCAAGAGTACTTTCTACAGCAATTGCTAAAGTTATAACAAAAAATTTAAATGGAATAGCAAAAGGATATAGAGATGAAGATATACAAAAATATATAAAGAAAATGTCAGAAGAAAAATATTCAACAAACCTTTTAAAAACAAAGTATGTTAATGACAGCAAAATTACAGACCATTATGCAATAATTCCAACTGGACAGGGATATGAAAATTATGATGCTTTGCCACAACTACAAAAAGATGTCTACAAAGTAATAGCAAAAAGGTTTTTAGCAATATTCTATCCACCAGCAGAATTTAATAAAATATCTGTTACAATTGATGTAGAAGGAGAACAATTTACAGCAAGTGGAAAAGTATGTATAAATTCAGGATATCAAGAAGTATTAAAAGAAGAAAAGAGACAAGAAAAAAGTACAATAGAAAGTAAAAATAGTTTAGAAGAGAAAGTAAAAAATGAAGAAGAGCAAGAAAGTAAAGACAGAATAGATGAAGGCCAAAACTTAGAAATATTAAATAAGCTAAAAAAAGGGCAAGAGTTAATAGCAGTAAATTATGAGACAAAAGAGGCAGAGACTTCACCACCATCAAGATATAATTCAGGTTCAATTATTTTGGCAATGGAAAATGCAGGAAAGCTTATAGAAGACGAAGAGCTAAGAGAACAAATAAAAGGAGCAGGGATAGGAACAAGTGCAACAAGAGCAGAAATTATAAAAAAATTAGAGAGAATAAAATATATACAAATAAATGACAAAACACAAATAATTACTCCAACTAATAAAGGAGAAGCAATATATGATATTATATATATGTCTATGCCTGATATGTTAAACCCAAAGCTAACAGCAAGCTGGGAAAAGGGGTTAGATATGGTTGCAAAAAACGAAATAAAACCAGATGAATTTATGGAAAAATTAGAAAAGTACATAAAATCGAAGTTTGATAAGTTAGTAGTAAAATGGTAGAAAGTAATATTAATGTAAAACAATAAAAAGTAGTATTTTGGGTTCGACTGCGGACGCACAGCTACTTAAAATTTGTATACACAAATTTTAGAGAACTTGTCTTACTAAAAATATTACTTTTATTGTTTTGTATTGTTAAGAATATTTAATAAAAGTAATATTTTCAGCTCGACTGCGGACGCACAACTACTTAAAATTTGCATTCACAAATTTTAAGACCTTGTCTTACTAAAAATATTACTTTTATTGTTTTATATTGTTAATGATAATTATATAAAAGTAATATTTTTAGCTCGACTGCGGACGCAGAGCTACTTAAAATTTGTATACACAAATTTTAAGACCTTGTCTTACTAAAAATATTACTTTTATTACTTTATTGTTAATAGTATTTTTTTAAAATACAGAGTTGATTGCAATTAAAAATGAAACTAATAATGCAATTAAATTGTAATATAAATGTAATGCAAAAGAAATATACAATCTTATAATGAGATGATATAATTATTCTACACAAGAAAATATAAAGTAACAAATTTTTCTACATTTATTTATTAATTGTATAGAATAAATTAATAAAATAAAACAGTAAAATATAAAACGAGACAATAAATAAAACAATAAAACCAGTAAATAAAGTAACAAAAAAGAATAAAAATAAACAAGGCAATAAAAATATGATTAATAAATAAATTTTGTGGAATAATAACAAAAGAAATAATGGGAGGAAGAACATGGAAACAGAAATAAAAAAGAAAGAACAGACAATGATGTGTGCAGAATACTTGAAGTTTAAAGATAAAAATATGAAGATTAACAATGACAGACCAACACTTAACAATATAAAAATAAAAAGCTTAAATAACCAAATGGTAAGTAAAAGAGAAAATGGAATAACACTAATAGCATTGGTAGTAACAATTGTTGTACTTTTAATATTAGCAGGAATAACAATAAGTTTGGTGTTTGGCTCAAATGGAGTAATAAAGAAAGCCCAAGAAGCAAATGAAAATACAAAAATAGCTCAAGTAAGAGAACAACTAGAATTAGCAAAAGGACCAGAATATATAGAAGGAAACGGAAAATACAACCCAGATAGTTATTTTGAAAGAATAGAAGCAGAAGGAATAATAGGAAATAAAGATACAGATATAATAGACAATGGAGATGGAACATATGAAGTAACAACAACATCAGGATATATATTTAAAATAACATTAGTACCAAGTAAAGATAATGTAGAAGATAT